>OMLO01001798.1_pt1 | contig 16835 bp, 7 predicted proteins | sample 1674811 | NCBI WGS metagenome assembly OMLO01 (sample SAMN06265003, study PRJEB25207) | coral metagenome | isolation source: Coral host | place: Mexico:La Bocana,Puerto Morelos, Mexico | collected 2008-11-13 | reverse complement strand
TCACAACAAAAAATGGAAAGAATTGCTCCCTGTTGTGTCAGGACTAGTTTAAACAGAAATAGCTCTTGCTTTTTTTTACAATTAACTTAATATAGTGAAATACTACCTCGCATTTAATCATTGTTGTTATTAGTGTTGTAAGCAATGTTGATTGGTATTGTACTTTGTAATTTGTAAGTCGTGATAGTGATGTAAGTGACTTTAGTTTTTTTTTATAGAATTGTACATAAAAATGTAGTATTGCAATAAAAAAAAAGGAGTCCTCTTTCTAATGAAACATATTAGGAGCATATCAATGCCACTTCATGCCAGATATTACCATTGTTAAGCCGCACACCAGTTAGAGATCAACCAGTGGATATTTTCTGGAAGGTAACCAGCGTCAGCGAAGCTATTAATCCAAGAATGTAGCCAACAGGAGTCCAGAAATGGTCTCCTGATTGAGAAAATAGGACATAACACAAACAGCGGTAATAGAAATTGTGCACCACCGCATTTTTGCAGTAAACTTGACGTTTTCTACGCTGCCCTGGGTATGCTGGATAAGGTATATTAGTTGCAGTGCATGAAACGTCAAGTTTAGTCTGAAAGGGCGTTGATGTGTTAATTTTACAACTGATGTTGGTATTTTTTGTTGCGATGGTCTAGATGGTCAAGAGTTTGTATAAAGTTCAGACGAACAATGTCGCATTGTGAATTCTAATGTGGCATTGTGAAGAAACAAAGTTGGATAACGAAATTTCAATGTCAAATTACGAAACTCTAGTGTCGAACAGCGGAAGCGCAAGTCGAAGTTTGGCTGAGACGAATAAGGCCGTACATCTTAGTGTTCACGCAAAATTTGGTTTACTCAAAGAACCAATCAGAATGCTCCTTCCCATCATAATTGTCACGCAATATGTCACGTTTCTGAGCAACATTACCGACATGCATTGTAAGCTCAGTCGGGATCAACCTCGCTCCCAGTCTCTCTCTCCACTGGGAGGCAGTGAAGAGAAATCCGGGGAGCAAGGCCCGGAGCAAGGTTTAGTCGGGATGCCGCGATTATTTGACCTTGTCCTTCACATTAACCAGTTTTTAATAAATCCACACATGGTTTCCATTGGAAAAACCAGCAGAATTGCGATTGGCTGACGCTCTTGTGTTTGTAAAACGCCACCTGTTGCCACAATCTACATGCCTCGACATGTTTACAAAACCTACATTATTGATCAAGAACGGTGCATGTCATTTGTAATCATTTATAATTTTAAATAATGTTACTCATAATTCCCAACTGAAGAAAATCGGATGCATTTTGATGGCCAACACAGACACTCTTCGTTTAAAATCTTATTAAGACAATTTTAGATGAAAATTGATAATTATGATTGCGGGGAAAACATACCACAAGGTGTGTGTCACCTACTCAGAGGAAGTCTTAACTGTAAGGCGGGTTGCTGGCTTCCGTGCGTGAGAACATGTTTGACATGTAAAACGAGACATTGCCTACTTTCTTGGCTCCCCCGCAAAATGATGATGCAGAATTTAAGAATAGAACGTGTGATTTCACTGACATAAACATAAATAAATTATTTACAACACATACCCCCAACCCTTGCTAAAAGAGTTAACGTATTTCATATTATATCAATCAGCAAGGTACGAACGCAACGAAAATTTTTTTTGTAGTTGGATGATTTTCATCCCATTTATTCCGTTTAGGAAAAGAAATTCGTTTCGACTCACCCGGTACCCACGGGCGAAAGCATATTTTACCTAAACTTTTATTTCCATGACTACAAAGCACAAGCTAATATTGTAAATTGCAGCGCAAAATTTCAAGTACTTCATTTTGGACGTACGGAGGAAACCACAGCTATGCGACGTTGGAAGACATGGGAAAGTTTAGCAGTTGAAGATTATTTTGATGATGTGACGCAGCCAATTCGTTGGAGTTCTTTGGAGACGCTGGACAGGCTGCCAAGCGATGGACTTGTCGCTGAAGGGTTCAAAGTTCCGCAAAAATATAAGAGAAACGATGGCGTTTTAAACGACCCGTCTCTGTTGTGTGGTGTGTGCAAACAATTTTTCCACCGGCCTAAACTTCTGCGATGCCTCCATACCTTCTGTAAAAGTTGCATTGAGAGTCTCGCAGGACATGTGCCTGGCAGAGAATCTACTGTTATTTGTCCAAAATGCTCTTCACCGAGTGAACTTGGTAGCAAAGGAATCGACGAGCTGCCAGTGAATTTTCTCATCGCCGTGGAACTCAAGAATCGGAATTACGCGGTTGAAGAAAAGAAAGCCTTGATCAAATGTGGAAACTGTGAAGACAATGCGGAAGCTACAGGGCAATGTAACGAGTGCGCGGAATATTTGTGCGACAAGTGCACATCTGCACACAGAAGGGTGCGTGTTACGAGAGAACATCAAATTATCTCTTTAAATGAACTAACAACTAATGACGAAGAGAACAATAATTTGTGCATTCGCGACAATTGCTCGGATCACAGCGGCGAAGAACTGACGTATTTTTGCCAAACGTGCAATAAGCTCATCTGCCGTGAGTGCACGGTAGTAAGTCACCCAAAAACAACGCACGCGTTCGAGCCGCTAAAAGACGCGTCCGGTAAACACAGGCAAGAGATAACCGCGCTTCTAGACACGATTAAAATGAGGAGTCCGTTCGTCAAAAGAGCTTTGTTGGAGATAGAAGAGGCATGTGGGGACATCCCACAACATGCTCTTGCAATTGAGGAGCAAATTAAGGGCTCGACGACACGTTACATCAGAGCACTGAAAGAGCGCGAGCAACAGCTATTAAACGATCTGGGAGCCATGAGAGAATATAAAGCAACATTGCTAGAACAACAAAAGGAACGCCTGTACAAAGGAATCAGGGATATCGAGAGCAATTGTGAACTAATTGAAAAGATGCTGCAGGAAGGAAATGCCGTGGAAATCGCCAAGGTAAAAGATTTCATGGCCGGGCGATTGTGCAACTTAACGGACATGATGCAAGACTTGTCGCCAACGGAAGGACCAGATTTTGATTACGTCACTGAAGAGGAGCTGCTGTTTGGCATCATCAAACGAGGCGGCAAGATTGAGAGCAGCACCAGGCCTCCCGCTGTGCGTCTTTTTGGGGAGGGCCTGTACAACGCTGCAGTTGGCAAGACCTCAAGTTTCGCTCTGGCGGTTCGGGAAGACGCAGAGATCAACAAACATGACCTGGATGTTCGAATCGAGACTCCCGACCTGGTCATTCTCACTTGTAACGTAACAGAGCACAGTTCACGCCTTTACACGCTCAGTTACACGCCGAGAATTCACGGAGAGCACGTGATCACGGTTCTTGCGAAAGGAGAGCAAGTGGAAGAAAGCCCTTACTCCTTGAACGTCAAAAAGGGGCACATGTGCTTCGCAACCAAATCTCTCCCCGTTTGCTTACGGTTTGGTTACAAAGGCAAAGGAAGAGGCGAACTTAACAGCCCTTCTGACGTTGCTGTGGCGTGCAACGGCGTTATTGCTGTGGCAGACACTTTAAACGACAGAATTCAACTGTTCACTAGCAAGGGAGGTTTTCTGCGGCAGTTTGGAAGTCCTGGTGAAGATGTTGGAAAGTTCAACTCGCCGACCGGTCTTTGCTTCTCTCAAAGTGGACAGATAGTTGTTGCAGATCAACAGAATAACCGAATACAGGTCTTCAGTATGGAGGGAGTGTTGTCTAAAGTGATTATATGCAAAGGACGTAACGCGGGAGATTTTAAGAATCCCACGGGTGTAGCCGTCGATGAGGAAGGCCAGCTTCTGGTTGCAGATCAACAGAACCACAGAGTTGTTGTATTCAACAGTCAAGGAGTCTACTGCAGCCAGTTTGGATCACTGGGAACTAAAGATGGAGAATTCAACAACCCTTCCTACATAGCTGTCTGCCAGGATGGCGAGATTTATGTTACAGACACTTCAAATCACCGGGTGCAGATTTTCGACCCTACGGGGAAATTTCAGCGAAAATTCGGTAGGCCCGGCACAGGGGATGGCGACTTTCATTATCCTTCGGGAATAACAGTTGATTCATCCGGGTACATTTTCGTTTCTGATCGTACCAATCGCGTGCAGGTGTTTAACTCGCACTTGCGTTTTGTGACCAAGTTTGGAGGGAAACTGAGTGGCGACGGTCAGTTGAGTGGACCGCTTGGAATTGATTACACTCCAGAAGGCCGGGTTGCTGTAGCTGACGCTGGAAATAACTCTATTAAGGTTTTCTATTTTCCCAACGAGTAAAGAAAGGAAAGAAAACCAAGGAAAAAAATGGATATTGGCATGTGTAGTCCAATCTAGACGTAATATCATGTTGCGGCTTTTTTCTAAAATTGTACAAAGTAATTGAAGAATTATATTTACAGGAAACCGAGATGTCTCGGAAACAATTATGTACTTTTAGATTTGCAGTGTATAGGCTGAGCTATATAACTTGTGCAAAGTCGTTTACAAGTCTCAAGTAACCGCTTCATGTAATCTACCGCTTTGGTCAATTAGAGGAAAGATGGATTGTTTTTTTCAGCCAATCAGGAACAAGAGCAAATTATATCATGTTTTCGTTTTCCCGCGCTTAACACGGGTTGCACGGTGTTGCTGTTGGTTTTGTGCGTTTGCTGTGGTTGGCCAAAATGATTAGTCAGTTTTATTTTTTTTTACGTTAGAAACTGCTTTGACAGTTTAAAAGGACAAACACTATGCCCCCTGGGCAGATATATTGTTTTATACGAATATAGGCAAACTAAAATTCATATTAAAAATTAAATTAAGCTATCTAACTGTTGCTCGAGGAGCAATGGAATTTAAACTTTTAATTTCGCTTGAAAGTTAAGAACTCGCTTTTGTAAATGCGAAATACATGCGAAATTTAACGCGTTTTGACTACAAAACTTGTAGTTTTTCCTCATTGTGAAGTAGACAGCCGGGTCTTCATTGACCAAATTCACAGCCGTGAACTTTGTAGGTCGTGAGAATAATACTTAATCGAAATATCTATGACATTATAAGCAGTTGAAAGGATTTGGCTGAAAACATTTAAGCTTATTTGTAATTCGAGAAGATTCTTCATAACCAATCAATTGAAAAGAATTACAGAAGGCTGTTTAGTACAGAATAAAGCTATCTGAACTGTAAGCGATGTTAAACTTTTTTTTTATATTTTGCTTGATAGTAACGTAACTAATCAAGAACACAAGTTAGAGCAGTCAATTTTATTATTAGAATGGACTTTTGTATTATTTTACCACTTATGTTACAAACAACCAGTTTGCGATGCGCATGTGCGTTCTTAGCATCCACTGTGCTCAATCCAACGTGGATTCAGGAAAAATAAATAATTAAATCACAAAATTTAAGACCAAAGGGCATGCATCATCAAAAGGCATCAAGAATGTTTCGTTGTTGATAACAATAAAAATAAAAGAAAAATTAAACAAGTTGATTTGAAAGCTATTTTATGTTTTGTAAAATTTAGCGCAAAATGGTTGCAAATCTGGCCAGTTAAAAACTCGCTAGAAATTTTTTTATTTACTAAGGATAAATCTTGCAACGAAAATAAAATGTAATATAGCTAGGTTAATAATTATTGCCTGATGGATCGATATGGCCAGGTTCTGTGTGTTTACGAACTTCAACTGTGTCCCGGTCCAGAAAGAAAAACACTAACTAGCTACCTCGACCGAACAGGTTTCGTCAATAAGGGATTTATTGTGCGGCGTTACTTAGACCATTTTCTCGCGGAAGACGGCGGGTTTCCTCAAGCGGGCAAGATAGCCTCGTTTTGTCTGCGTGGGTAGCCAACCCTCCGGATTTCATGTTTAACTTGTCCGATCGCGGAGCAAGCCATGTAATAAGTTTTAACACTCACCCTTCCCACCTGCTTCCTTTTCAGAATGTAATTCGTAAAATTGACTAAGATCCTGTAACAAAGGAAGCCTACTGGAAGCGGGGAGAAGGGAGGGTGGGGGCGTGTGGCCTTACGGTGTCACGCTATTGTATGCGTAACATTTAACCGTGTCATGCTTCTGACTGGCCGACTATCTGAAAATTCATTTCAGTGTTTGGTACTTGCTTGCCGTCCTTCATTTGCACCAATCCAGGAGTCACATGCCACTTAATCAAACACAACGTTTTACACACCAACGCCAGTTCTTCGCCTTTCAAACCAGAAAAAGAACCGTAAAAATTCAACACGCGTCTGCCGTGCTTGATATGTTTGCCTGATAAACTTACGAACAAATTATGCTCTCCTGGGGAACTCGGACAGTAGAAAATGGAATACGTTCCGTTTTTGTTATCAAGGACTTTAGCAGAAATGACACTACCGTCGGGTGACTCGAGCTGGACTCCGACTTCCCTCGGACGTCCTCGGCTATCAGTCATGGGAATTACGAATTCCGTCGGCGTTAGCTTTCCCACAGGCTCACTAGTTTTCTTACCTACAGTCAAAGCAGGAAAACTAAAGCGACGACCTTTTGCCTTTTTGGAGGACTTTGAGTATTGATTAATCGCAGGCTTATCAGCGGGCAAGCTCATGCCAACACCAGGATTTTGTGAATCTGAAGAGAGAGAACTGACACTAGTTGCTTCGTCTTCGGCCTGAGCAAACGAAACAGAACTACCCCCATTAGGTAACGAGCTTGATAAATGTGATTTATCTGTGGGTTCCTTCGCTCCATCATTGCGAGCTTGATCGCCCGGTTCATGTCCGACACTAATCGAGCCAAACGTGTCCTTTATAGCTTCTAAAATTGGCCTGTCATCTGGATCAAATCCTACTTTAACATTATTTAACCCTGTGTCGATTTGACTTTCCTGCAGCTCACACAGCCTCTGACAAATCAAACTGTTCACTGCTAATATGTCGGCATCTTTTCCTTGTTTGAGAATCTCGTCTGAGAAATCGCATCCATCGATTGTGCAAACCAACTTCCTTTCAATCTCTTCCTTTTGGTTCACCAGCACCGAAGAACGGTTATCTCTAATGGTGTTGAGTTCCTTTAACAATTGATGTTCCTTCTCTTTGACAGCTTGAATGAGGCGGCGCGAAGTCCTCCGAATTTGCCACGAGACGTCATCTACTTTATTTTGCCACCGACCGTATACCTTGATAATCTCGTAAACCGACTTCTGCAAGGTGGGGATATTTTTCTGCGTCGCGTCCAGCAACGACAGAAGCATTGGTTTGGTGGAGTCAACTGCCTTTTGCAACGACACAGGTTCGTGTGCACAATCATGATCACTGGTTCTTCTACATTCCTCACATGTTAATAAATCACAGGTTTTGCAATACATGTCTGTATTTTTATTGCTGTGTTTAGTACAAGTCGCGTACACTGAATCTTCCTGTGGATTTGTGCTATCGACAAATTCTTCAAGTGACAAGAGCTCATGTTCCCTTGTAAACTTGACTCTTTGATGAGCCATTGTACAGTCATCACAGAGAAATTCTTGGCACTCCATGCACCTGTGTGAAGCCATGTTGTGGCCATTTTCGCAGCCACCGCAATCTTCCTCGCGCTGTCGTAACTTTTGTCTTTCAAACTCCTCGAGCTTCCTGACAATAATAATGTTTGAGTGCAAATCGTCAAGATTTTTCGACGGTAGAGCAACCTCGGAACGGCATACAGGACAGAACAGTGAAGTTTCGTTTTCTCCCACTATCAAACCTATACACTGCTTGCAAAACGTGTGTAAACACGGCAGAACTTTAGGCTCATCGTACAGTTTCCTGCAATATTTACACCAGATATCTTGTGGGCTTTCTTCTCTAAACGCCACAGATTTCCGCGGACCCCGTTTGGAAGCCATTTCTATATCAAAGTCCTATAAAAGTGGTTATTGATTTCACAATGAAGTTTTACATGGTCTCATCTCTCATTTGACTACGAATTTATGCAGCTGATTCCCAGAGCAACCCAATCGATTTTCAAAACTGCGGTGGCCAAATGCTAACAGCTGGAACTCTGCCCAAACCAGCCGCTCCAAAATTCTTTTAAACTCTACGATGTCTCACGCAAATAACTTAAATGCCTCCATTGAAAAAATGTTAAATTTGCGAGATCTGAAGAACTTCAGGTGTGGCGTTATTTCTTTCCACACGGGAAATTTAATTCCGCTTTCAGCTTGGCATTTAATAATTCAGAAGGCGTTAAACATCCTTAGCAGGTACTTCAAGCCAAAACTACAACCAGTCAAACAATAGAATAATCTCTGCAACAATCGCCATCTCCTGAATCACCCATACCCCTTTGTGTGCATTTCATTCAAGTGTCACTTTGGTTGTTGTTCCTACAATTCAAAACTGTTTTGTACCTCACCGATGCGGGACAAACTCCATTTCACGTAAACATCTTTAAAGTCAATTTGAATAACATGTAAGGTGATACTTATAGTACTAAGCTCAGCTCGTGTGAGCTTAAACAAAATAAAATATACTGCGCGTGTTGATTCAGCTGTGATGAGGTTTTCTTACTTTCTATATTCGTACCTCCCGTTGTAGAACACGATTTGAATGCCTAGTTGGAACTAAGTCAGCTAAGTAGCAAAATAATAACATAAACTGTTCTAAACATGATTACAAGCGCGTCCATCTTTTCTATTTCCTCATTTAGTCCCAGAGGCCACGATTCTTTTGGTCAACCGACGAAAACGATAATCTCTATTTGTGTCATGCGCATATTATATTAAAACAGTCATGTGATAATTGAAAATTATGCAAAGCCCTACTTCCAGTATAATTATATTTGTACGAATAATAGGAAGCGAGATATAACGATGTAACATTTAAATCGTTACATCGAGACGAGTGTTATGATGTACAATAAAACACGAGAGACTGTGTCTCATCGGGATATCCAACCACCGAGAAGAGAGTTGAAAATACGGTTCTGATTTTCTTTGTTTTAACTTGATGAATTATTGATGAGTTTGAGAAGCAATGATAGTGAATGATAGTTAGAACTGCAAGTGAATATATGAAAGACCATATATTTGAACTACGGAGGAAGATAATATTTAAATCATCCCAAAATACACTAAACGAAAGCAGTGAAAAACATTTGTACACCAGAAAATCTTGGTTTAATCTTGGTTTAGCGCTAACCCACTTTCGAACAACCCGGCCCTATTTACAACAAGTTAACATGACACGAGCCCGCGAAATAATCGAAAACCAACCCGCGGTCAGCGGTCAACTTTAAACTCCCGCGATATGGCACGTGATACTGGTTAGCAGATACTTTGTCTTGACAGGTGTCAACCCTGGTCAAAAAACATCATGGGAAAGTTAAATAAACTCTATGTATTTATCATGGGTTATGTAACCTTTTCTTTGGGGTGTTACATGATATGCTGTTCTATTGCGTCATTAGCGGTAGGTATATTTAAGTTGTCTCATTTATATTCATTCTTCATTTTCTTCATTCGAGTCTCACGACCCTCCCTACGCCTTTAAAATTATGTCCGATGTTGAAGACGCTACTCCAGCGAACACAGAGTTTCTTAGCAGTGACGTTTTGTTGCCTTCGCCTCCTAAACAACCTTCTAGCTTGTCTCAATCTCTCGAAGCTTCAGTATCAGTCCAGTCTTCAGAATCCAGTGATAGAGCGTCCGCGTCCTCTCTATTTAAGGATTACTTCATGAAAAAGGTTGCTGTTGTATGAAAAGCATATGAAAAGGGCCTCAATACACAATTTCCCGTTTCTGGTGTACACGTTTCATCGTTTTTTCTTAGCTTGATTCAAGAATATGCTTCCTGCAGTTCTATTGACAAGGTCCATTATGGGCTCAAGGGGGTGCATGATTTAGCAGGTCTGCGCAACACCTGTAATTCCTGGTTAGTTTTATTTTACCTTTAATAGAATCTGCTAAGAGGCTTCTCAGTATCCATGTTAAAAAGACATTCCTTGTGACCTCCAAGGCCTTTCAGCTTCTATTTGCTCAGTATGGATCGTCTTCAGCTTGTTTGTCTGATTTACGAGTTGACGAACCCCAACTGTGGTTTCTTATTACACGATAAATGTTTTAACATGATTCGTTTGAGCGGGGTAGCGGATTAGAACATAATGGCAATGCTGTTTTAGTAAACCATTTCTTTTGTCCCCCCTCACAAGTAATATTCAGTCTACCGAAAATGACTTGAATGCCTAACATCAACATTGCATCGGGGGGGGAGGGGAGGTGACCGGGAAAGAAAGGGGAATACGGATTATTGCCTTTATGTCCCCAGAGTTCTGGCCAGGTTTCTCGATGTCCAATATCAAAGAAGGACGCTATAAACCAAGGCTGTATGTCTCTGTTAACCTATAAGCTGTAGTATGGCCGCCATCTTGCGCGACTCTGTCGCCGTCGCCGCCGTCGTCGTCGTACGCACGCGCCCACGAGCAATACCGCTAGCCATGAAAACCATGAGAAATTCATGGCTTGCTTTTGATAACCTATGTGAGTATGGGCCTCCGCTTGCCGGCCCTTCAGGCCGCCGGAGCGGAGAAGAATACGAAGGCATGATTGATCATTGCAGTTACTCACCACTTAAGCAGCTGTGAAATTAAGGCCTGAAAGGGATTTGAACCCATGACCTCTGCGATACCAGTGCACTACTTTAACAACCGGCTTTCATTTCACAGCTTCTTAAGTTGTGTATAACTGCGATGATCAATCATGTCTTCATATCTTTCTCCGCAGTTCAAATATGTGGTCTTTCATATATTCACTTGCATTCTACATTATCTAGGGGTATATTACGAACTCACAACGTGACCAGCTCCCAGATGGCTTGAAAGCTCAGTCGGTAGAGCACTGCACCGGCATCGCAGAGGTCATGGGTTCGAATCCCGTTCAGGCCGGAATTATTTTCAGGCTTTAATCTCACAACTGTTTAAGTTGTGTGTATAACTGCGATGATCACTTTTGTCTTCATAGTTGGAACTACCATCAACTTTCGTGACCATTTGAACGGGACCTTACTCGTGATATGTTCACATCCGCACAGACGGAAATCCCAGAAAAAAAGAACTACTCGCAATCAAGTTAATCGGCTAATATGCTGCTTTAATTTAGTAGCTAAAGGTTTCTGAGATACCGCTGGAAACTGCAAGTTGTAGATAACGGCTTGAGAACGAAAACAGGACCATAATTCATTTAAATACCTCTTTAGCGTAATAATACTGCCCGTCAAATTCTGACGAATGATCAGAAATGAAACGATTAAAGCTGATAAGATCAGAAATGAAACGATTACATATTGGACAATGGCACGACGCGTAATAAAATAGTTTCAAAATTACGTACTTAGAACGTCTCTCGATAATGGGAACTAAAATATAGTAGAAGGAGAGAAAACAAAATGCACATTTTTATAAGGTAAGGGCTATAAAGGTAAATCTGCATACCAGCTAAGTGGCCAATCAGGCCGGAGCTTATCCCTGTTTCTGCAGCATGAAGCGACTAGGATACTCACCCCTGGATGGGATGCTAGTCTACCACAGGGTTACCCCCAGCATTAAATTCTCTGTTACCCATTTATACACCTGGGTTGAAATAGGCACTGTGAGAGGAAAGTGTCTTGCCGAAGAACACAACGCAATGTCCCCAGCCAGGGCTCGAACCCGGACCGCTCGATCCGGAGTCTAGCGCACTAAACATAAGGTCACCGCGCCTCCCACAAGGGTTACAAAACTGACACCAAATTCTAATCGACTTTAAGACTAAAAGACCTCTAGTTTTTTCACCTGTATAAGTTCTTCGGGGTTAACCAAAACCATGGTCTCTTACCAAAACGTACTATTATGAAAAAACTGAGTCGAATTAGCACGGATTTGTCTCAAAGAAGTCGCTGTTTAAAAACGGTGGATTAGGGAAGGATATATGCGAGGAAAAGAGCAAAGTAATGCCAGAAAAACGTTTTCAGCTTGGTGACGTTTATATACACATAATATAAAAACAAATTCGATTTACAGTCATTAAGTCTTGTGGGAACTCAAACAGAAATATGTTCCATAACATTGCAAGGAAAAAAGTATTAATGTTTATGTAACAATGCGTTCAAGTAAAACAAAACAAAACGAAAGGGCCAAGGCCATGACGTTTGTACGAAAACCAACAGCATCGTGTTCCAATATTTTTTGCTGAAATAAAGTAAGTTGCAACCATTTGCATTAGAAACAAAGTATCATGCTCCATAAGCTTGCACGAAAACCAAAAATATCAAGTTACAAAGAAACAAAGAAAGTGAATGTTAAAATTTTGCTCAAAAAATCGAATCATGTCACAACAAGAGATTATCAAGGTAAGTACCCTGATAATCTTTTGGCGCCATACAGGAGAACAGAGGTCACGCAAATCTTGGTGGATTCTCAGCTTGTTGTGCTTGCTGTACATCTTTGATTTCCAAACAGGATTAAGAGTAGCATGTGCTCTTTGCAATTGATAGCCTGCGTGTGATGTCTTCGTCCGTTCGTCCGTTTTGAACAACGCAAAACCGTTTTCAGGTTAGTCTAAAGGCCTAAGCTTAGTGACATATTCAAACGTCTTTTCTGGCTACAGATTCAAGTTAAACCGAGGTCACGCGACAAAAGGCAAAGCTTTTGAAAGTTCCCTGTCTAACCTTAGTGTCACTCCCATAGGAAAGACGACGGACAAGTAGTGACGTTTTGATGTGTCTATTGTAGTGTGTGCTGGGCTGCCTGTGGGTGCCTGTAACAAGCATTATGGGATAGGTCATGTTGTTGTGGAACACGTGTGTGTAAAACGGAAAAGCAACCTTATACTGTCTTCACTGCGGCTTGAATGTGAACAAAAGAGTAGTACATCTATGAACTGTTTCACCAATGATGCATGCAAACTACAAACTATTTTCCAGGTTCAGTTCTAACATCTGTTCTTTTTATGTCCGCCGTTTGCATTTGTGATTTGATGATTCTCAGTCACAGTCTAACACCTTTGCTGTCAAAGCGTCATAGACACTGTTCAGTAGCCGTTGACCTTTGGCTGTGTCGGGGTGATCCCCTAAAGTTTCCTTCCACAATCGTGTGGCCTTTTCCAGAGACTCTAAGGCTCCGTTCAAGTCTCCAAAGTCACGCTGCACTTTACCAAGCCAGTAGTAAGAACGAGCCCTTACTTGCCGATGTTCAAACTGCGGAATCTTTGTCGCTTTCTGGAATGCCTCAATAGCTGACACTTTGTCTCCCAGCTTTATCGAAATACGTCCTAAGTTATAAAAATTCAAGAGTCTACCTGACAACTCCAGCCTTATGGACAAAGCTTGCTGACAAAATTCTAGAGCTTCTGGGAAGCTTTCCATTGCAAAATAGGTTAAAGCTAAATTGTAACAACTGTCGGCAGTCTGTTCTTGTTTACCCGGCATTTTCTTCGTTACGTCCAATGCACTGTGAAATGTCTCCCTTGCAGGCTGATGTTTGCCCATACTGTAATATACAACTCCTAAGCCATTCAAGCTTTCTGCCGTCTTAGGGTGCTCTCCTAGAAGTTTTGTTCTAAGTTCCAAGGCCTGCTGGTGTGCCTTCAATGCTTTCTCGTAGTTACCCATGGTAAGAAAATTTTCACCAAGGGTGTAATAAATGTTCGCAGTGTCCTCATGATCATAAACACCCAACTTCTTCCTAAGCTCCAAAGCACTTTGAAATGATTTGACAGCCTCGATTTCATTGTTCATCTTAAAATAAGCACAACCAATGTTTGTCAGGCTTGAAACTGTGTCGAAGTGGTCTCCAATATTTTCTTCTCTCTCTCTTATGGCCTGCTGATGTGATTCTATTGCCCCATTGTAGTTCTCTATCTGACGTTGAATGACACCAATCCTGTCATGACTTCTTGCGAGATCTTCGCAATCCACACCAGGGACGCGATCATAATGGTCTCCTAGGATACTATCTCTACAATCTTCAATCGCGGATTTTAAGTATGTTATGCCAGAGAATGTAGGCGAAAGAGGACCGAAACGTTGAACCAATGTTTCTGTCAGATGGAACAAAACATCAATGAATTTTGTTGGTTTGAAGCTATCTTCCGAAAGCAGTTGGTTCATGTACTCGAATTGATCGAATATCTCCTTGATAGGTACTAAGGCCTCCTCTTCTACATCTGCATCGGCTTTGAGGACGAACAGCATCATTCGAATCACTTTAATTGACTCCTCTAAGACGGAAAAACAATCAACATCATCTAATTCCGCACTACCCAACGCAGACAGGGTTGTCATGACTTTCTTAAGGCCATCGAAAAAGGCTTCTGCGCATGGTGGACGTCTACCGAAGTGCCACAGTAGCTTAACCGTTAGGCAGTGGAAGAGGCCATCACTTTCCAAACGCGTCAATTTATCCTTGAAGTCATCTAACAAAAAGCTGTCCATAGAAGACATTGGCCAGAAAAGATTTGATGAAGCGTTGGCCGCGTAGCTAAAGAGCTTCTGAAAATGAGACGCCATTTCATGTTGGTCGTTGCCGAGGTATGTTTCTGCAAGAACTTTATAACTAAGTATCCTGAGAACTTCCTCGTCACAACAGCTCCCTAGACGATCTATAGACCTTTTAAGCGACGATAACCCCTCCTCAACCTTGCCACAGAGAAGCTGATAGACGCCATGATAACACAACATCTTTGCAGTGACATCATCAACGCTGGAGCAACCAGCGGGCTGCAGTGAATTTTCCCAGGTTTGATGGTCTTTGGTGAACCAGGCCCAGTGACCAAAAGATTTGGCAGCCAACAGCATACGTTCATCATCCAAGTTTTGTCTTTTCTTTGCTTCTTCTATCGCTGTGTCATAAAGCTTCTCAAACAACGATTCTTCGTCAGACAACACAAAATGGAGTAAAAGCTCCGCTTTGGACAATACCTCTACCACCTTTGGGTACAACTCGTTGACCCTGGTTCCATTAAAAATAGTTGAAATGATTCTCTCGCGACGCCCCAAAACGCGTAGCGCTTCATTAGAATCACCAGTTAAAAATTTGTCATTAGCTGCTCTAAAGATAAAAATATGATGGTCGTAAAAACGATGCTCAGCGACTTTAAATACCACCTCAGTTTCTTCGTCTTTTATTCTCCTCTCGTCAATGAAGGAAAGCAGAAGTGAATGAATTGTGTAACTGAGAGATTTAAAATCGTTGCTAGTCATCAAGGATTTTCGTTCCAGCGATTGCAACATTTTTTTAGTTTGAAAGGATGTTCTCATGTCTAAAATAGCTGTAGCATCGTCAATACTAAAACTCCCGGGAAAAACGGCTAGCGACACGAACGCATCTCTTTCATCAGCAGAGAGTCTTTGAAAACATGTGTTAATTATTGACTTCAGTCGAACATCATCGGGAAGACTTTCATTGTCTAATACTTCAACAAGAGGTGTTGTCTTCATTTCTTCTAAAAGCTCATTAAGGGAAACGTTTCCTCCAATCATGGTGCTACACATCAATTTAATGGCTAGAGGAACTTGTCCGCATACTCTCACTACGCTTTTGCAGTCATCGTCTGAGAGATCTGGCAGTAGTAACCTTACTAAACTGGCCGATGCATCTTCATCCAGTACATCAACTCTCACAAGATACACTGGTAGCTTATGACTCAAGTAATCTAGAGAGCCACGAGTGGTGACGAGAAGCTTGATGTGACTGCATCGGGTAACCATCTCGTCCACAAACCTAAGAACCTCATCTTTGAGTTTGGCATCTCTGGATTCCAGTAAGTCGTCGGCATTATCAAGAATTAGGACAAAGCGATTCTGCAGCTGCTGTAAACATTGGATGAGCCAATCGGAGGTCGAGATTTGAGGGTGAGGCATCTTTTTAGTGACTGCAAATATACTGAGCAGCTTTGATAAAAGGTCATCTTTGCGCCTCATTCCGCGAAGGGATATAAAAAAGACTGGAATCTCCATCGCTCGTAAATCATGCGCCACATTAATGGCCACTGACGTCTTTCCGAATCCTGGTGGGCCCCAGATATCAACTAGTCGAGTTGATCCATCCGTTAAAAAGTGTACGATACCAAGAGACTGTAGTTGGCGGCCCACAAAGTATGGTATTCTTTGAGGTATGCACGAGTCCGGAGCTAATGGCCCTAAAATAAAAAAGACGTACAGTTATGATTCCATTAAGCGCCCTCCTTCCTAAAAGTCACTTACGGTCGTTATGAAAAGCATCAAAAACGTCGTTCTCATAATATGTAAATTAAGCCAAGCCTCAAAGCAGAGCTCCTGTAGGGTTGGGTTGTCAAAGCCCGATCAAGCTAACCAAGGATTAGAGATAATTTCCAACTATGCGATGTGTTTATTGCCAGTTGTATTGTAAAGGTGGGGTTAATCAAACTTTTTGAGCTTAAATCTGTTAAATTTAGAAGTACACCCAGGATGAGAATAACTCACTCATAGATTTTTATAGACATTGCTTCACTCGTATATTTTTTATAGACATTGCCTCACTCGTAGATTTTTTATAGACATTGCCTCACTTATAAATTTTTTATAGACATTGCCTCACTCGTAGATTTTTTATAGACATTGCCTCACTCGTAGATTTTTTATAGACATTGCCTCACTTGTAGATTTTTTATAGACACTGCCTCACTCGTAGATTTTTTATAGACATTGCCTCACTTGTAGATTTTTTATAGACATTGCCTCACTCGTAGATTTTTTATAGACATTGCCTCACTCGTAGATTTTTTATAGACATTGCCTCACTTGTAGATTTTTTATAGACACTGCCTCACTCGTAGATTTTTTATAGACATTGCCTCACTTGTAGATTTTTTATAGACATTGCCTCACTCGTAGATTTTTTATAGACATTGCCTCA
>OMLO01001797.1_pt1 | contig 16843 bp, 11 predicted proteins | sample 1674811 | NCBI WGS metagenome assembly OMLO01 (sample SAMN06265003, study PRJEB25207) | coral metagenome | isolation source: Coral host | place: Mexico:La Bocana,Puerto Morelos, Mexico | collected 2008-11-13 | reverse complement strand
AACGGCAAATAATCGAAACATTTTCAACAAAATCTTTCCGTTCGTTAATTTTCAATTCATCCTATTTCGTGCGTAACACTGCGTGGACACTGCGTGTAGTACACGCGCTTTACGCGCGTGTAATGCTGCAATCCCTTCGACCGGTACTGTAGGTGAAGATTTAGAAGGTTAAGTTCTGCTTTTAAAACTTACATGTAATTAAAGTACAATGACTTGACAACATTTAAAATTCAAAAAACGGTTACTCTGATAGATGTCCCCCAAATTAATTCTCAGATTAAGTTCTGCTTTCTAACTTTAATTAAAGTACGTACATCAGCATTACAGACACACATATTCAAACACTACATTGTGAATAACCTGATAAATTATTTAAGATAGTGTTTCACCATCCTACAGTACTGTAACTGATTGATTTTATCTTTTTACGACTAGAAATAGTGTTCACTATTGCCTAATTTCATGTCACGCGGGAGATTGGCACTAGCAGATTTTTGCGGACAGTTCAAAGTTCGGATTCAAAATGGCAGACAGTACAAAGGAGACTCTGAAACAAAAATTCAATCCTACCTACTCTATCTATAAATTTTAGCAAATAAGGAAGGACATTAGCCAGGAAAACGTAACAGAGCTCAGTAAAGATCGCCTCCAAGAATGCTGCAAAGAACTCTAGTTAAAAGTTGCAGGAGAGAAGAAAGAACTCATCGGAAAACTCGCGCCACTGGGAAAATTTCCCGAGCTGTTTACAAAAAAGGTCAAGCACATAAAAGAATACACCTTTAAAGCCTCATTAAATCCCTCGGAAATTCCTGCTGCAACCGCTAAGTGGAAGGTACTTGGTCAGGATCAACATGTAAACATCCCAAAAGTTGATGATAGTACCATTCAGGAATATCAACAAGCCAAATTTGCTGGAGGGAAAGGTCATTACTGGAAAGCCTACAAGATGTTTTCGTCAAGGTGAATTTTGTCAGTTAGTCGTTCGTTGTACCTTCCACGTAGCGGTTGCAGCAGGAATTTCCGAGGGATTTAGTGACGTTTTAAAGGTGTATTCTTCTTTTATGTGCTTGACCTTTTTTGTAAGCATCTCAGGAAATTTTCCCAGTGGCACGAGTCTTCCAATGAGTTCTTTCTTCTCTCCTGCAACTTTTAACTTGAGTTCTTTGCAGCATTCTTGGAGGCAATCTTTACTGAGATCTGTTGCATTTTCCTGGCTAATGTCCTTCCTTATTTGCTCAAATTTATAGATAGAATCAAATTTTTGTTTCAGAGTCCTCTTTGTACTGTCTACCATTTTAAATCCGAACTTTGAACTGTCCGCAAAAATCCACTAGTGCCAGTCTCCCGCGCGACATGAAATTAGGCAATAGCTGCCCCCTTTTTGCTATCCTGTTTATTGGATGTGTATTGAATGCAAAGATTGCATATACAACTGCTGAGAAATTTAAGTTTGAAGCCTTTTATTGACCTTAAAATGCAGCAAGATGCTACTAAAAGATGGTGAGGCTTGAAGGCAACGAAACAAACGCGAACTTGTAGATGCAAGACCTTCAAATGCTGCAAGATACTGCTAGAAGACGAAATGTGACCTTGTGGTTGCAAGTACCCGACACCACCGTGCACGCTTGCTAAAATATTACCTGAGACGACCGTACGTGGCTAGTTTCGTCAAATCGAGAATGCTTCGCTTATTACAAACACATTTCTTACTTTTTCAACAAATATTCTTTGTCCTTGTATGTATACACCCGGGGACTCCTAGGGTGCGGCCTCCTCAGGTTTTGGCCTCTGCTCCAAAACCCTGCGGGGGCAATAACCAGTTACATACCTGGCCAAGTTTGGGTACAGTAAACACTGACTTGTACCTGTTTGGTACATTTTGGCTGCATATTAGGCATCTTGCCATGGGTATTTCTCACAAAAGTACGAACTCTGCCTCTACCAACCTTGCTTGATACGTATACATGTATATGCATATACAACAACTGTATATGTACATGTATGTTGTAGTTAAAAATTGGATTCAGGTAAAAATAATTTTAACCTAGTTTGATTCTCAATTTCCTTTGTCTTCTAACCCTAATAAGGGTTAAGAGACAAAGGAATTTAATTTTTACCTGAATTTTATTTTGAACTACAACATATACATGTACATGTACATTGCCGAATTGAATCAAAAGGGAAGCATACTTGTATGTTCTGTACATTTCTAAATGCAATTTGTTTGTCACTACATTTGACAGATTGATAAATCATCTGAAGACAAGCTAAATGAGACTGATGGTAATCAAAGAAGAAGAAGGAAGCGAGGTTTTGATGTGGGTCCTGGAGGAGGTGGGTTGGTCTTTGTAAATGATGAAAGTGCTTATTGTGCCCAAGCACAGTGCAGTGCTCCTGGAGAATTTTTTTCTAAAACAACCTTTTTTTTGTTCTAACTTGTAAGCTCTTTTTTAAACTGTGCACAGCACTGTTCATTTTCTTTTAGTTTTCTATCTGGTATACCAGTAATGGATGTTTAAGTTTAATTGTCCAAACTGAACTGAAATCATACTTGAAATCCTAGTTTTCAGGGTAGTCATAGCTGACTGCTCATAACTAAGCAGCATTTTTCATACTCAATACTTAAAAGGCAGAAAATTCACTAACTTGAAATACCTGGTCTAAAGTGTCAGTACTGTTCTGGCTACAAATTGACTCTCACAAGAAATTTTACCAGCAAATTGAATTTGTCAAATTTCATAATCACTCGCCATTTTTTCTTATTTTGCAACCCCAAATTTATTTGGTTTATATCATTGTTACTTTTGTTTTTACATTGACAGCCTTATCCAGCCCATGGCCTTTAAAAGTCGCGTCAAAAAAGTAATCATTAAAAAGTGTACATCCTGCTCACCACCCATACTGTATGAGTAGCTGTGCTATAATTCAGCTGATTTATTCCAGTTGATTGTGTTGATACAGTGTAGACGTATGATAACATTTCTGTTTCCTTTCTTTCTTTTTTTCTCTTTCTCTGTTTTTGTCTTTTGCATCCAAATCAAGTTAGCCCCTGCAGCTATGGCTTGATGCCAGGATAACGAACATCGTGACATTGACTCGATCTTTGGTGGTAAAACACGTCTGTGCTGGTTTAAAGTAATTTGTACCTGTAGTAAAATATGCCATATCCTTCTTTTGTCGCGTCGCAGTGTTACTTTTATCTGGGAGACTTTTTAACCATTATGCGCTCACAATCTTGAACTGCATAAAGGCAATAATTATTTTTTTTCTGAAATGTGCACTGCACAAAAAGAACACACTTAAGATTAACTTTTTTTGATAGACTGGTAAGCATAAGTCATCATACTTTTGATTCAAAATTCTATCCATTGGCTGGCAGTTGTCAATGCAAGGTTTATCTAACTTACTCTTGTCAAGCAGGGGCATAAACAATCGGCAAACAGAGATTCCTTTACTAAACACAAACATCTTATTAGATCATCAGTTACTTTGAAGTGGAATTAAGGCATGATAATTATTCAATAGATTCTCCAACATCTGGTGCAGCAAATGGTGATGCAGAAGACCAACCTATTGATGATGGCTCCAAAGGAGAGCTTGTAGTTGGACCAGGTGCAGGTGGTATGCAGCCACGCCCCTCTGAAGTGAAGAAAGCTTTGCCCCCTCTCACTTATCAACAGGAGGAAATGCTCAAGAAAGCCAAGAGATATGCTATGGAACAGTCTGTGCAGCAGGTTGGCTATTTAAGTCCTACTGGCTACTTATTGCAGCATTGATGGCCTTGTGCGTTTCCAAAACAATACTTGGAAAGCTATTGACCATCCAGAATGTGCGTCATGTATCTCAGTTATTATTTACAATTATTTCTTAACTATAAATGTTGTCAGTGAGTGCTTGATTGAAGTTGGTAGATCGGGGTTATCAGAAAGTTTTTAGTAGGCAACTTTATTGGTAGAGTAGCTGGTTGAGTTTTCTATGTTTTTTGGGAAAAAAAACGGGCAGATACACTAGCAGAGTAGCTGGCTAAAATTAGTAGATGGCAATTTTCTCAGCAAGCCCCATAGGAGGAATCTCCATGGCTTACTTTGTTTGCTTTGCAGGTACTGGCAAAACAGCAAGCTCTTCAGCAGCAACAGATGTCTGCACTGCAGACAGCTGCTCAGCGACAGAGAGCTCTAGCCCTTATGTGCAGGTACTGTACAATATCCAATCATGTTGTCCTGTTAAATGTACAGCTTGAGTCACTGACTAAGAAATGGCATTCTCAGACTACAGACAGGTTTTACTTGTCTTTAGCTTGATAAAATGGTTTGAAAGACCAACAGTATTTTCTAGCAATAGCAATGTTTATTAGCATAAAGGCAACCAGTGTTTTGGAGTCCTCATGATACCATTTTCACGACGAGTCTGAAACGTTGCTCCCTTTTATCACTAATTTGTATTTACTTTTGTATTAAAAAAAATATTTACTTATTACAATTAAGGTACAAGTTACCTTAAAAAAGAAAAAAACTTAAGTTGTGAAGTGATAATCAATTTTGGATTTCCGAGGCAAATAGCATGAGGAACTCATACATGTATGTATGCTTCAAACAGAGAAAGTGATTTCAGTAACCATCATACACTCGCGTACATGTATTTATTTATTTCTTCTTTTTTTTATTTATTTCTTTTCTTGAAAATTGTTCTGCTCAAGCTTTGGTGGCAACCTATCCTATCCTATATTTGCTATTTAGTTATTCTAAATAAATGTTACTTTTTTATACTAATGTATTATATTATAGATTAAGTCAACTTTTTAATTTGATAGTTAAGCTTGTTGTTGTTAAATTTGCACTGCTTTGTCTTCTAATTTGTGAGTGACACTTCAAATTTACATGTAGCTGTTAGGGTAATTAAACAAATCAACCCGTGTGGTTTTGCCATAGTCTTCACTTTTATACCTTTTATGAAGTGATGTCAGAAAATGTCCAAAACATAGCAGTGGAACCATGCCCACAGGTTGTTCATTAATAGTGCCAACCATGGAAAAATATGTTCATTTATGTGGAAATATCAATTATTTTGCTTGTACAGGGTCTATGTGGGAAGTATCAACTTTGAGCTTCGTGAAGAACATGTTCGACAAGCATTTATTCCGTTTGGTCCAATAAAAAAGATTGACTTGTCTTGGGATCCTCTCACAATGAAGCATAAGGTAGGTTCTTTATCGTAGTCAATTACACCTTGTTGACTAATAGGCAATGCTGTTGATGTAGATATACTCTGATGAGAGAGTTTGAAGTTTATGCAAGGTTTAGTATATAGGTTGTATTTAAAAATTAAATTCAGGTAAAAATTAAATTCCTTTTTCTCTTAAACTTAATTGGGGTGAGAAGATAAAGGAAATTGAAAATCAAACTAGGTTAAAATTATTCTTACCTGAATTTAATTTTTAACTAAAAGATGTACATAAACTTTCAATTTTTTATGAATGTTGTCTCCTACATGTCCACTACCTATCAGGCCGTGTAAACAAGACACAGTGCTCTTTTCTCTGTTTTATAAAATTGAGCAAACCAAAATGCAACAATAGACTGTTTCCACCTACATGGCCAGCAACAGAACAAAAGAAAGTGTTTACATTGTACATTCTGTAACAAGAGTTAAACTCCCATGGGATTGGTATGGTACACCAGCATGGCTGCTAGTTCGTTGTTTTAGAACGCCAATTTTCAGTGGTGTCTGTAGCTACATGTGTACTGTAGGTTGAAGCTGATGTTCTTCTTTCCACAGGGCTTTGCCTTTGTGGAGTATGATTTACCTGAGGCAGCCCAACTTGCTTTGGAGCAAATGAATGGAGTTCTACTTGGTGGAAGGAACATTAAGGTGGGTATCTATCTCATATGTTTTTTTCTTTTTTTGAGAAAATACATGCAGCTCACAACTTTCTCCCTTAATTTTGGTCTAATTATGGCAGTTACCTTTACCTAGATCAAAACTATGTATTACTACCCTGAATTTAGGTGGGTCGTCCAAGTAATGTTCCACAAGCAGCACCACTCATTGAGCAGTTTGAACAAGAAGCAAAGAAGTATGCAAGAATTTATGTTGCCTCCGTTCACCCAGACTTAGCTGAAGATGACATTAAAAGGTGATTATCAACTTCATGTACATGTGTATAGTTGGGTTGTTAATCTGTTGGTGAGACATAATTGCTAAAAGATCATTGTCTGAACAAAATGTTCATACTCATGCTATGAGTATTAGTCTACAGCAAATAATACATGGACCATTTTCATGTTCCAGGTTTCAACTGTACATGTAGTTTTTTTTTTTGTAGCATATTGTTTGAGCTAGTCACATTACTTATTACTGCAATCAGTAACATGAGAATTAAAATCTAATTTTTGTTGTATCTACTGTACAAAAAACTTTTGTTATTTTTACGCTCACTTCTCAGTGTATTTGAAGCATTTGGTCGAGTACAGAGTTGTACTCTTGCTCCAGACACCATGCCGGGGAAGCACAAAGGATATGGCTTTTTGGAATACGAAAATCAACAGTCAGCGACCGATGCCATTGCATCTATGAACCTTTTTGACCTGGGAGGGCAGTACTTAAGAGTTGGCCGAGCCATCACACCACCAGCATCTGCACAAGGCAGTAACGGCACACTACCTCCAGCTGCTGCTATGGCGGCTGCTGCAGTGTCTGCGAAAATACAAGCTCAGGAGCAAGGACTGGCAAGTACATGTAAGGAAAAAAACTTATAAGTCTTTTAAGTTTTAACCTTTTATATGCATGGATGAGCAGTGCATAAATGTAGAGCTCTCTGTTATTGAGGTGTCTACCACAAGGAAGAGCCGTCAACAGGGATCTGCCTAGCATCAAGAAGTGCCCACTTATAAGCGGAGGCTTCCACCTTAAGGACATTCTGTGATATACTGTCCCATGTCCACTTAGAGAGGGTTCCCCTATTCTGACCCATGATATAAATGTAGTTTATATGGGTTAGATATGTAGTTTATAATTATTGGTTAGTTTATATATGTAGTCAGTTGGTAGAGTGTCGGACTACCGTGCGGTAGGTCTCGGGTTTGAGCCCTAGACCAGACCAACACTCGGGTCTTAAAATAACTGAGGAGAATATGCTGCCTTTGCAATGACATCTGCAAATGTTTAGATATTCTAGTCTTCTCGGATAACGATGATAAACCATAGGCCCCGTCTCCTGTACATGTATCTTCATTGTTCTGGTTAGCAGGGGATGTTAAAGGACCCACACACTCATTGTAAAGAGTAGGGCACGTAGTTCCCAGTGTTGTGGTCTGGTCTTTGTCCATAGATCACTTGCTTGTAAAGCGCATTTGAATATATCAAGAGAAAATGCGCTATATAAATTCATTACCATTACCATCATTACCATTAGTTTTAAAATAAATGTTTGTAAAGTCTTCATTGTGATAAGTGCTCTATATTTTTCTTTCTCAGTTCCAGCAATCACAATCGCTGGTAGTACAGTGATCACTTCTATTGTGGGTACAGCAGGCTTGGTTGCTTTACCTACTATGGCAGCTGGAACTTTGGCCCCAGGAACCCTTGCACCAGGAGTGATGTCAACAAGCATTGCTGCTCAACCAATCATGACAGCTTCTACAGCACTATTGGCTGGTAAGGTGACAGTCCCTTGTTGTTGTTGGGTATGATGAGTTTTTCAGGCTTGCTAACAGTGCATAAATCCTATTTTGCTCTTTTCATTTGCAGGACCTCCGACAGCAGTAGTGACACCGGTTGCTGCAACTCCTGTGGTCACAACAACAGGTCTTCCAGTCCAACCGGCAGCCGTTCAGCAGCTACAGCTTCAACAGCAACAACTTCAACAACAGCAGTTACAGCAGCAACAACAACTTGTACAGCAACAACAGCTACAACAACAGCAACTGCAGCAGCAACAGTCTGCCCAGGTCATCGCTCAGCAGCAAGCTGAGGTACGTGCCAAGATTGAGGAAGAAACGCAAAGGAAGGTGGCAGAAAGCAGCATCAGCCATGAGGAGAACATGTCAATTTCAGGGAGTAATGCAAGATACATGGTCATGCAGAAACTGTCACGCAAAAGTGAGGTGAGTACAACAGTTGCATTCACTTCTAGGTGAGGTGACATGTACATTACATTACATAGTTGTGCCAAAGCTTGTTAAGCAGTCTTTGCTGTACATGATTTTAGGCTGAAGTGTCCTACACACTGTAGTTCTGCAGGTGCTGCTCATCAGAATGCAGTTTTCTCACAAAGGTTTGAAGAAGGCAAAGTTCTTGAATGTTGGATTAAGTTTACCATCTTTATTCCAAAGAATAGCCTAGAAGCTAGTTGAGATCACCAAGTAAATGATCATTTTGGCTGCAGGTTACTTTTGACAGCACTGAGAATGAAATTACTCTGCACTACTGTCCTGCCTCTTTAGGCAGGACATAATACATAATTATTTTTCATGACATATTCATCCTTGGTTACTCATGTCTTTGCCTCAGTCCAAAGTGCTTGTTCTGCGCAACATGGTTGGAGTCGAAGATTTGGATGAAGATTTGGAGCATGAAGTGACAGATGAGTGTAGCAAGTTTGGCGTGGTCAATAGAGTAGTGATCTATAATGAGAAGCAAGGAGAAGAAGAGGATGCTGAGGTCATAGTCAAAATCTTTGTGGAGTTCACACAGACATCAGGTAACTATTAAGTACTTGTAATCTATGTAACTTGCAGCCCAAAAGTGATGAAGTTATTGAATTGAAAATGACCCTCTGCAAGCAAATTTCACCCATCAACCCCCACCCCTATGGAATTTGCAAGGCCTTTAACCCCAGCCCCACCCCTGGAATTTTCAATTTTCTCCATGGCGAGGGTATGGATATTTTCTGAAACCACACAATAACCCAACTTATTTTTTTCTGAAGCATCTCGGCATTCTGGAATCCTAAATCCTTGAATCTGATTGGCTAACTCCGCGCGCTCGAGCGGTCCAGATTTTCCCAACATTTTCCCAACATTTTCCAACATTGCGGCTATTTTAGCAGCTTTTTGTTACACTAAAAATCTCCATGAGATGTAAATCATTTATTACTCAGTTTTAAAATCAGTGAAAACTGAATCTCCTCTTTTAAATACTTCAGTAAACAACACGGGTTTACTTGACCGAAACATCACACGCACGTGCACGGTGTGAAACTGCTGCGGTAAAAAAATCAACACAAATATTTCTTATAAAGTAATTTTCCAGAGAGAAAAAAATAAACAGGTTATTTGCCGGCCCAGGTCGGTCCATATTGGGAAAAACTGTGCCCTTGGTCTTGAGCACAGCCCTCGGCCTGTGGCCTCAGGCCGTACTCAAGACCCCGGGCACAGTTTTTCCCAATACGGACTTCCCGGACGGCAAATAACATATAATATAATTTTAATTGCTACAACTATATGGCATCATTATTATACATCCTTTGCATCAATCTTGTTTTGCCCTCTACTAATACTGGATTTTTATTGGCTGTACACAATGAAAGTATACTTGCACAACATCTCCACAGTTGAAAATCGGTCATTTAGGATTAATATTAATTTTGTTTGTTTTTTGTCTCTACAGAAACTGAGAATGCAGCCAATGCCCTCAATGGGAGATGGTTTGGAGGTCGTGTAATTAAAGCCGAGGGATATGATGAAATCAAATTTGGTGCAGGAGATCTGTCTGGCTAGTCCTTGTCATTGTGCCCTGCAAATCTGCAATTATGTGAAAAGACTATCAGTGTTCTTTAAACATACAGGCATTGCAGTTGCTGTTAAAAGGTAGTCTACTGCTACCTTACTGTAGCACCTGCAATAAGCACATGACGTGTTGCTTTCCAACTCTTCTGAAAGTTTGCTCTAAAGCGTACTTGAAAGAAACAGTTGGAGTTTAGACATAGCATAGGTTATGGTAATAGAGTATGAATACAGTAGTTACAACTACTTTATACATGTATTACAAGCACTGACCAACATCTACAGCATATATTACTGACTAAAGAAGGCATTCCTCGCTGGTTGTTAAGAAGAGTGCTATTGTAAATAATTTTGATAAACTTGGATTTCAGTAGCCATTAGATTGTGGCACTTTTTTGTTACTTTGAGAAGTTCAGATAATACATGTACACACTTTCAAAAGACAAACGTAGGTTTGAGACAGTTGAACTGCAGCAAACAAAAAATCATTGTGATACACAACGACTGTGTATATTAATAATTATTTTATTCCTCAATAAAAGAAACTGTAATGTTGTACATGTATAGTGATGGTTATTGTTGATATACATGTAGGGTTACTCGGAAATCCATCTTTTCTTTTTGTTTTTCACAACTTATTTGCATTAATCCCCACTCGTACAAAGGAGATGAGACAGCCTTGGTGACCCAGAAACAAAGTAAACTGGATAATACTAACACTGCTTAAGTTTGCTGAGTAGGTTTCTGAGGATGCACCTAAGGAATAAAGGGAAGCTGCTGCATTGTAGTTAGGTATTTGCTCAGTTTACATTGCCTTGACAAGATGAACTGTCCCTGGGTGTCCAAAGATGAGTAAATAAGAAAGGATAAGTCAGTATGTTTTCTGTAGATGTAGTGTTACAAGAAAGGTCTTAGCATCTTCTGGGGAATAGGAAACGATGGCAGCTGGTGTAATAGGGATTAATAGCCCAGTTTCAACATATTAAAATTCAGTCGAACGCAACAGACCTTGGCATGCGGCCCTGGGGAATTAACCTCACAAACACTATTGAATCAGGCTGAAGATTATAATATTGAAATTGGCCAATTCCAGGGCCAGCTGAAAAAAATATTTTACAAAGGTACCATTAGGAATCCACTCGGGAAAATAGTTACTGTCAGTGGCTTTACCAATATGGCATGGAAACTGAAGTGCAGACAGTTGGTTTGAGGACAGATACTCGACAGTTTTAAAGCTGTATTTTATTGGCAAACTTTTAATGTAACCCTTGCATAAATCAGGCAAATGAAACGAAAGTCACTACTGGTGTAAAATTAATCTTAAAAACAAGGTCTGACTTATTATAATTTTTAGCTGTTTTTTTTTCTTCTTGTTCTTTTCCAGAATCTCATGAACTTTTAAAACTAATGCTCCTGCTGGTATTTGGGTAGAAATTATCCATAGCCACTTGTTCATTTATTTTGAATTAAGCTGATCTTGTAGCACACCTTCAATCATGCCCAACGAGAGCATATTTCAACCTGTCAAAGAACTTTCAAGCTCTCCCTCTTCATCAAGTTCCTATAAAGATAACCAATATTAACACTGATTAGGTTAGAGATTAGGTTAGGTTAGAGTGCTTAAAATGTTTGGCTCATAACTCAATTGGTTAGAGCCACAGACTGTAAAATGATCTGGAAGGGAATCGTTCAAAAGAAAAGTGTATAATCAGCATTCAAGTTGGTTAGTTTTACTTGCAAATAGAGGTGTTCAATTATCAATGACACTTGCAAGTAGAGGAAAACGTTTTCTTTTTTTTTTCAGGCTCTAAGAGCTACATGTATCTCACCCACCGTTATGATATCCAAACCACCAATGAGCTCTCCCTTCACATAAACTTGTGGATATGTTGGCCAGTTCGAGTATGTCTTGAGACCTTGGCGAACCTAATGAAAATGATTGAAATATACTTATAATATATTCTGGCTTTATATTCTGGTAAGAAATACTGACAACCAACCTCCATCAATTGCTGATGCATCTGCATTTGCAGGCTACATATTAATCATCACTGTGCAATAACAATCAGTATAATATTCATGATTGCAGAATGTACATGTGTACACTTAAAGTAATCCAATGCTATCATAAAGCAATGCATGCAATCTCCTTTTGTACAAAATTAATTTATACTAATTGCAGAAATTGAGCATTAAAGAAAATGAAATGATAATCAACTTCAGCTTTAATGTTCTTTGGAAATTTGGAAATTTGCTTGCGATGCATGTTAGATCACAAAATACTACAAAAAGAAATGTGCAGGGAAATGAAACTTTGATATACACTGTAGAATGGTAAAGATCTGATCTTCGTAGTCCTTTCTTAGTTACAACAGAAAAACGCCAACCTCTTGATCTTCCAAGATATCAAAAGACTTGAACTGGATGCTAACAGGAAAGAGAAAGAATTAATAACAATATAAAAGGCACCTTTCGAACAGTGCACTTAAACATACCATATAAAAATATCATTGTAGAAATGGCATAATTACCTGTAGCAAAATAATCAAGCAGACTGTTCTCAGGTTAGTTATCATAGCCTCGTCTAAACACGAGGGGCGGTTGCAGAATTTGAAACAGTTACGCAAACCTGAGAAGCAGTCAAGGACTTGCATAACTTTAGAGACATAATAGCTCTTAACCCACCTGGGATATTTTTTCAGGATTTCACATATCTTTTTACTGAAGCCACATCTTGGAGCCTATAGAATACATGTACATCATTAAAAATTTAATTTCTTTATTATTCTTTTAATGAAAAACTAATATGTTACACAACCAATCTATTTCATTCAAAGCTCTCTAGACAAAAGTTTGGTATTTTTTGAATCTGCCATTGTTGGGGGGGGGGGGGGAGACGGGGGGATAGACTAACACAGTAACACCAGGCTATAGGACCAGATAATTATCAATAAAATAGCACAGGGTTTCAGTGTACTACTGTTACCCTAACTGTACTGTAGGTTTAACAAATCTAAGGACTTCTCAGTAATCAGTTGGTCTCAACAAACTACACAAAGTAAATGAAAACAGCAAGTTTTCGAAAAACTCACATCTGGGTTTCCTTTCATGAATACCATCACTGGAGCAGATGAGACCAGTGACTGTAGCCTTAAAAATATAAAATATGATTTATGACAATTCATGAAATTGCTTGTATATGGTGTAGTATAATTTTATGCTTGGTTCAAATTTTATTTTCTTTTGTTTCAGGGTATGGTAATGTTTGATAATGACTTTGAAACAAAGGAAAATAAAATTTGAAGACAACTGAAGCTTTTATAACATACTTGCAATTATCGGGCAGTGTTATTGTAGTACATTCTGGTAAGTTATTGAAGCTGGATACAAAATCCAATTACCTTAAATTTGTTATTATTTAAACCATGCATGCCAAGTACATGTAGCACTCGAACAGCAACTCTAGAAATTTACCCAAGGGGAAATACAGGTAATATCTGGCATAAGAAGGAAAACAACCTTCATGTATGTACTCTTCCTTTTTTCTTCAGCCTGGTCTACTAAAACCTACCCCTATTTTTAACTCATTTTTGAGTTATCTTTCTTGAGCAGGTTTATTTTTTTACAATGATGTGGCCCAAGTTGTTTGAAGGCTAGATGATGCTATCCACCGAATAATTATAAATTGCTATCTAGTAGATGAATATTAACAAACCGTGCTAACCACCAGATAGCAAGTTATCCAGTGAACAACCTGGGCTGGGCTATGTGTGTTACCACCTGAAAGAGGTCATTACCTTTTATTAAGATCATTTGTTGGTAATGTTGAAGTTAGTTCTCCACTTGCTGCAAGCTCCTGAAATGATAAAGAAGCAATTACTAGGTCAAAAGCTAGTGGCTGACCTTTGAAACGATCTCAAAGCTGATGCATTGAGACAGCTGAAAGACTACTAGATAAGGGGAGTGTTCTCTCTGATATTAGCAACCTTCAGATTTGACTACAAGTACAAGTACCAACTATGACTTTTTAAATCTAGTATGTGTGACTTAGATAACCGCCTATCACACCAATCTTGTTTCTGGGGTCTCTTTACCTGCTGGTAAACAACGGGAAGGAGTGACAGTTCTAGGGATTCAACTGATTTGAAATTTGAAAGTTTTACTCATACTCAAAACCCACACTCGTACTCTAATCTGAAGGTCACACTAATTACTGATCCAGTGATCCTCGTACCATCACCCTAATCAGGCAAAGCAACAATCGTGAAAATGGTAGTAACTGTATGTAACAGAATAATTTGTAACATTCAGCATAAAAAGTGTTTTTCTCACCTTCACAATGTCCAGACCTCCTATTAATTCACCACCAACATACAGCTGTGGATATGTTGGCCAATTAGAGTATTCCTTCAGACCTAAACAAAATCACAGAGCAATATTTTTAAATAATTTCACTATCCTATTCTCTTGCACACAGTGAGTTATTTGCTTAGCAGCATGTGATTGTTAACAAACTGAAATGGTGGCTGCTTCTTTATACTTTCAAAGTGCCTTTTTGTCAGTTAATGTTAAAGTAAGTACTCTCGCTTTCTACATTGTGCCCTCATTAACTATATACAGGCTGTACATGCATTGATCATGAGATAGGAATCTTAAGCTCATAATCCAATCTTAAATACACATGTAGAGCTAGATGTAGATGTATGTTGTAGCTAATCAGGGACAAAATAACTACATGTAACTGAATAAGCTGACCCTAAGTAACATTTCACCAATAAGTATTTCTACAAGTGGAAAATAATAACCTCTTACTAACCAGGTAAGGACATGTAAGTAGTTTATAATATGTGGCTTACTTCGAGCCTTCCCATTGAAATGGTCTGTATGGCAAAAATTTTCCTGACCAGGACAGGCCTCAACCAATTAGAATGTTGAGAGTTTTTTTTTTTTGCTTAATCCTAAGATGTATGTGTAGCAGCATACTCAACCTTGTCTAACATCATTGTCTGTAAGAATATCAAAGTGACTGTATTTTGCTCCATGTTGATTTAACAACTCCACAATCTGTCTGCTGAATCCTAAAGTCAAAGTAAAACATAACAAATAAATGTAGATACAATTTGTGTACTTCAGTAACATTTAAAATTGAGTCTTTAATCAACCAAATACACACTCAGTTAATTTCATTCATTACAGGGCATTTCATTCATTGCAGGGTGTGCATATCAAGCAGAACACATAAACTGCATTTCCTTTCGGCCAAATGTCAGCTTTCTGCTTTTAGAATTTATACTGATTTGGTACTAACTCCATACCACTCTAATAACTGGTTTTTGCACCCGAATTATAAACGTCTGTTTATTTCAAGTTCTCCTAAGCCGTTGTTGTTGTAAACTGAACTGTGCCAACATCTGTCAATGTGTCATCTAATCTTATTAAATATGGGGATATTTACCACCTAATCATGGAAATCTCATAAAACCTTTTTTTGTCTTTTTCTTGAAAAAAGAAAACTGCATATAAGGGTGAACATTTTCAGTTCGTTTTTGCACGTCTTCTGACGGAATTGGCTGTAAATTGGCTGCCACCTTTAAGGATACTTTGTTTTAAAAAGAGGGGCCGAGCTTTAATTAATTTTGCTTCCATTTCAAAGTTATGGCCTTCTTTCTAGAGAAGAGCGTCCGCATTGTCAATATCAAACTTTAGGAGGTTGTAAAAAAAAACCACCTGGAAAATCGCAGACACACTTTTTGAGGGTGATGTGTGAGAAAACATTTCCAATGTTAAACGTGCTGCTCCAATAATTCATGCGCGGAAGTGAACCAATTGAAGCGAAGCAGTGTTTCTGGGTATTTCTTCTAATATCACTGCAACATTGACTTTTAGAAAAATTAATTTCAAAGATATGATTGTATTCTATAATTAATAAACTTTCAGAATATGTATAGTTGATGGGGTTTTTATTCAAAGTGTCAGCATAAGAGCATGATTTCCAAACACTGTCAAATCCACCTACCATGATACCTTAATGCTTTTTATTTAATTTACAGACAAATTGCTCACCACAACGAGGCTCCCGAGGTGATCCCTTCATGAACAGAACACAAGGCGCTCCATTTATGATATTTTTTAATCTTGTATTTATGTCCTGCAAAATGTAAGAAGAATTAACTTCATCTGTACCTAACTAATGATCAAATCCAGTGGTTGCAGGTTCAAATACTCCACTACTAACAACCATAATGACTTAAGAAGACTGTTATTAAGTATCATGTCTTGCCAATTTTGACTGTGGCTAATAACATTTAGGCAAAGTTAAACTCGAGCATAGCTGGCCAGCGTTCTCTTCCATTGCAGTACGTGACCTGCAAGGTGGCCCTTGGGGTTTTGCAGGGCGGCTTATATGTTCGAAGCAAGTGCTGTTTGTTCGCTTTGTTGCTTTGCTTGCTGATTGTAGCAGATCAACTTTGTCTGTGCGAATCGTTGCGGATTCTTGCTCCCTCTCCTCCCTCCCTTGCTGGGTGGAGGGGGGTTGTTTCCATTTTCTAAGTTTCCTTTCTCTCTCAGGCAAGTATTATCATGGGTAAGTATCTCCACTGAATTTTATTCAGCGTGACGGTGTCTGTTAGTGGCTGCTTCAGGGGGGTCCCACTTCCAGGGTTGCCATGGATACCTCCTCTCTGCTGTTAGCATTTTACCCCCCACTAACCTCTAAGGCACCAGCTCCCAAGCTCATCGTTAACGATGAGTTCAATTCCTCACCATGTCAAACTAAGTGGCAATATTTCTTACAGAAATAAACACAATTAAATTGAAATGGTGATGATGGTTGGAAAAAGACCAAAAGTGACATCTGATAGACTGCAATATTATTCTCCTTGCAAATTACATTTCACTTCTTTCTATAAAAGAAGGAGAATTTGACAAAAGATCAAGAGTCACTGTAGTTCTTTTTTCCATGCACCCCTTCAATTTCTTATTATAGATGACATAAATTGTAGCCAGTGTTTTTTTTCAGGAAAGGGTAACTTTAAATTATTTTCGAAGGAATTTGAAGCACTTATCATGAAATATATTTTGATTAACGCTCAATCTTGGTATTGATCAAAAAATATAATACT
>OMLO01001796.1_pt1 | contig 16844 bp, 8 predicted proteins | sample 1674811 | NCBI WGS metagenome assembly OMLO01 (sample SAMN06265003, study PRJEB25207) | coral metagenome | isolation source: Coral host | place: Mexico:La Bocana,Puerto Morelos, Mexico | collected 2008-11-13 | reverse complement strand
CTCGCCAAAATACTGCATGACTCGTAAAAATATACAGCGATACTACACACTAAAACGTCTAATAAGATATATATATTTTGGAATTTTCGGGACAATGTCATTATGTGATTTTTCTTTCCTTTTCTTTCCTCAAAAAAGTAATTTTATTCAGTTTATTTGAAGGACTTTTAATTGTTTTGGTGGGTGACGTTCGCAAAAAGGAATATTGAAGTCACAGTTTGTTAAGAGTGATTGTTTTTGCAAAAATACCTAAAATTCGATAGTCCTGGTTTGGATGCACCTGTAAATAGAACAGAATTTTTTGGCTCAGTTCTATAAAAAAAAATTCTGGAAGAACAGAACCCTAAAAAGATGGTTTCTCTTTCTTTTTGAACTCCTCAAAATTCATAATTTATTTAACGTTTTGGACTGTTTGATCAAGTACATGCTAAATAGGCACTATGCATCAATCTTGTCGAAAAATATAAATTTCGCCGTTTTATTAACACCATCAGGTTGACCTAGCAGTTTATTTCACCATATGAATTAGAAAGAAAGGCTACATAAAGTTCCGAATTAAGATAAAATAGTTATTTTGAATTTTGATTACCACTTGCTGAGCCCTGACGTTCCTGACGCGTACTTCTCTAATTATGAAACTCGCGGCGTGCTTTTCTTTCTGCTTGATTGGAAGGAAGAGAGAAACAATGCTTCGTTTGAGAAGTCCGCCAAGCTTATAAGAAAACATTATACAGACGAAAAGGTGAATAACGTTTATATTTTGGTGATGTGACCAAGTCAATTTTTTTTTCGCATATAGTAAAGAGATGTCCGAATTCACGAAACAAAGATGACCTGTGTTTGACGTTATGCCAAATTGCGTTGTTCTGCCCTTCATAAGAACATTTTTAAAAGAAAGGTGTTCATTGGTAGTTGGGAAACACACATTTGGTCCAATTTTTAATCAACGGAAGTCTCATACTGTTCGGACACTATCTACAGGCGACACACAGGAACATAACCTCACAGGGTTTGCTTAGTAAATCACTCTATAAACTCTGATGTAAACTTATCACCTCGGTCCACCTTGGACGCACAGTCCGAGCGGTCTGGGTTCCAGTGCTGTGCCACAGTGTTGTGTTCGTGAACAGGATTCTCAAGATGTCTTTCTTTTTTCCAATTCAAAAATTTTTCGATAATAAACGTTTTCATTCTAAAACACTTACTTGAGGTAGTTCATCGTTTCCACCAGCGGTAGTCGAGGAACAAGGAAGTTAATTGCAACGATATAAAGCAACAAATCTTAGAAATGTCTCTTTATTTTACACGTACACATTTTAATCCTTTCGTAGTCTAAATTAATAAGCTACAGTTTCCGGTGTTTAGGCGTTGATTCACCCGAAACGGCTCTTGGTGAAATAAAATATATCAAAAAAATAAATGATTGATTTGGTAGAACGACCAAACTAAATTTTTGTGCTACAAAAATAGATATTTGCTGCGCAACACTGAAAATAAATGACAGAAAATTTTTATAAGTGTGTTGGAGTGCTTAAATGCTTTAAAGACATTGAGATGTTTTGGGTATAACTTCTTCTATGTTGCTCAAAAAGCAAACCTGCGCGAACAATAAATTCAATCGTGCAATTTAAAATTGAGAAGGCAAAACAAAGCGAAAGACTTTCTTCATGGTTTAAATTTAATTCCAAACCATGACAAAGTATACATTTTTAGAAAGCTTAAACACCAAAGATTATGAAAAATAAATGTTGTACTTGTATTGTAGCCTGATACCGGCAGATTAAATCTGCCACCTGTTAGGGAATGCTCCTTCTCAAAATATATTTTCTCAAAGGCAAAAATTTCTCGTTTTTTAGAAAACGAGCTTTGAACTTATAGTAACAGAAATGTTTTTCAAAATAAGTGTTAATACCTTAAGATTGAAAATTCCGGTAAAAACAAGAATTCGATCTTTTACAGAATTTTTGCGTGTACCCCCGTCTTAAGTTGAAAATACAATGTAGGCTCCACATTCAAAAATTCAATTACCACAGTAACGCTACTAGAAAAATCTCATTACTAGAGACTTCGTATTCTGTAATACAAAGCAAGAAACTGATAATTGTGAGAAAGTTTAAGCTAATTCAAAGGTTTAAAAGATTGGTCGATAGTTAGTCCTGTCCGTTGTGGGGATTTATGCGGTTCAGTTTTATTTTTGCGATGAAAGGCAGTTGTAATTAGGTAGCGACAACATCCTGTTTGGCTGGAATCAATAACTAAATTATTTACGCAGTCGAATTGTATTCGCAGGTTACAAAGGAAATATAAAATAAAAGTATTATTTCTTTTGGTGAGTTTAAACATAACAAAGTGTTTCAATAATTTTTTTTCTGTACATTGAGAAAATTTCACTCCTTTCTTTCCAGTGCTGAGTAGCCTAGGTGGAGTTTTATCGAACAAATGTGCTCGTGTTCAGATTTCACATAAAACGTTTCACAGTGGTACACGGGAGTTTTATGATTGCTAATTGCTATTTGTCAGAAAAAAATATAGGCGAAACGGGGGATATATCTATGAGCAGAATTAAGTTCTAATATTTTCAAAACTCAGATTTTGCCAGATGTTCAGTTTGGAGCTTAATTTTACGGATTACAACAGAACAAAAGGACCAAAACTTTGTTAATTTGAAGATTTGGCATCTGTTCTGTTATTTTGCCCGCAGCCGAAAACCAGTCAGGCCGGTAGTTAATCGCAGAGGCACCTCTGAGCAAGAGTGAAATAGCTCTTTTTATCCTACTTTAGGATGTACTCCCGTTTAAGATAAAGTTAGGGATGAACTCGTGATTAGGAGTTCTAAAATTGTGCAATGCTGGATCGACAGTACGTTGGCTTACACACACAGTTCTGTATTAACAAAGTAAGTTTTCGATCAAATGTTCCGTTGCTATCGACATTCTCATCGTCTGACTTGCTTTCCTTTTCTGAAGCCGTAATTATAACAATAAATGGCTGACAAGATTGTATAACACCTGGGTGTTCCTACGGATTCGTTCTATAATCGCACGTCATTTTCATGAATTATTTTTAAATAAGGTCTTAGTGTTTCTAGTTTTCAATATTTTTACCTCCTACTGTGTCACTGGCCTTTATCGCAATAATTGCTTTTTTGCCTTTGAAATTACATCGAAGCTGGCATGAATGAGCGGCTTGGTGGAAAGCTGTTTCGTTGATAATTTCTCCCGCTTAGTCCTAACTTGGTAATGCGGAAACTAAGAAGGAGGTATGAATCGAAAATAAATTATTAGGAAGGTTCACAGGAGCCAGGAACTCACTGGACATCACCGAAGTATTCTTGAGAGATCGAATTTCGAAAGTAGACATAAACTGCCGAATGATTAAGGACTCGACTTTGTTGTTAAACGTTTTACCACAAAATGCGAACCATCTTTTCTAAGTATTTAAGTTGACAAAAGAAAGGAATGAAAACTCCATTTGTTTATACCATTTCAAGCAGAGAGAATATTACAGGTCTGGCACGCGGCACCCGGCGGCACCCGGCGGCACCTACAATATGTACTTCTACCGAAAAGTAATTAAGTCTGATCGCTAATCACGGATTCAACCTACAAACAGATGTCCAATGATGTCCAAAATATAAACAACACATTTACATTTCTTACCTGTTGTATTAATATGCCGGAAACGATAAAAAATAACAGAGGAAAGCAAGATAAAATCCTAGAACCTTAAACGAAGTTTCAACTAAATGATTGAATTCCTTGATTTTTATTATTTACAGGAGCCTAAGCGTATTCAACAGCTGTTCTGGCTAAATTTGTAATTAGTTGAAAAACTCCGCAGAATAAAGAAAATCCAAGGTGTTTTGCCAAGGCTATGCCATTTTCTATTCAAAAAACAAAAAACACCAAAGAAACTCGAGTTTGTATTCAATAAATTTCGGCAAAGCCTGTTGTAAAAACCCCCACGGCAATGTTTTTAAAGCTGTTGCGATCACCCAGGGTGTAGTTTATAAAGCGAATCAAGTTGAAGTTCAGCAAAATAGAGCTCAGGTAGTGTTATAAAACTACTTCGAAAATCAAAACTTTTAGTTAAACTCATACAGGTCTCTCATACGCCTCGAGTCCCACTGAGCTGCAAGCGAAATGAAGACACTATATGTATTTTTGGTTGCTGCGTTGGTTATGTTCCTCGCTACTTGTCGAGGGGACGGTTACGGCAAATTCAGAGACGTCGAGAATGATTTTCAAGACGGGTTGACGAACAAAGTCAACGAGCGCCGAGAGCAGATAAAGTCCATGTTTGATCCAGGTTGCTTGATTTGGACTCGGAGAAACCCAGCATGTTTTAATGGCAAACGGAGCTTTGGCGGAAGACAAGTAAGGATCTTTTCATTCTCTTTGATTTTCCTTTCAAAAATCTTACCCGGGTAATGAAGGGTGTTTGCACGCGTCTGTAATCCTTAAGGTTATCTTAAAGTGTTTTAGCCTGAATCTCAAAACACGTTGCTGAACTTATCGCAATTAGACCGGAAAAGGTACGTTCAGTTATACAACTGCAATACCGTAATGAAAGTGAGAGAAAATCTTATCTCCATCTCAATGGACTTAAGATAATGAAGATTAAGCTTACAATCAGTTCTCATTAATCTTTTTTCATGTTTCCTCCAAACAGGTTTTCGACAGCACAGATAGCCCGCTTGAAGATATAGATTATTACGAATGAGAATTGTTAGCTCTCCGGCCCACCGAAAATCAATATAGCAAGCTTGGACAGTAGAACGTTGTATTTAAGTTCGCGGTTACATAACAGATACTTAATTCAGTAAAGATAAAAATATATATTGTCATGTATATTGCAACTGTTTGATAGATCTTCAATGTAAAATAGTTCGTAATAAAATCAATTTAATAGTTCGTTATTTGTAATTAATTCAGAAAAGGGGAATTAACGACTCACACTACCTGCGATAACTGAAAACGGAAGAATAATGTTGAGAAAATTTACCGTTTGTAGCATTGATTTCAGCATATTCAAAATTTTGTTCATCAGTTGTAGTTGTTGTTTGTCCTTTTTTCTAATGAAGGAAAATGTCAGTGATATTTTTAAATTTTTCATACCTGAAAGAAATCAGTTAAAGTTTTCATATCACGTGACTAGATTTTACAGTTTGACACTGTCTTCACGACCCGCCAAACAGAGGAAGTGGCAAACGAACGCTGAATTCGAGCGGTCTGGATTCAAGATCTAGCCCGGCCATTGCGTCATGTTTTTCAAAAAACAATGGACTCTCACAGTGCCTCTCTCTCTACCCCGGCCAAGAGTATAAATGAGTGCTTTCAAATAGTTGGGGCACCTGAAAGAATGTTGGAAAAAGAGGTACCTTTAGAGCTTCTTAAATTATGTGCGTGTTTTGATTCTCAGACCGCGAGTGGTCCGAGAACCTAAAGGATTTTTAATATGGGACAAACTACAAACATACTTATACCGATAACACAAGAAAATAACGACTATAAGGCCCCTAAACAGGATTTACACTCCAGAATAAGTCTTTTCAAAACCTTAAATTGGGCCTATTTTATGAAATTAAAATCAAATCGCTTTCAATGCTTAAAAAGAGAGAAGAATACATATGTATTTAAGCTGGATGCCACGCAGTGTTTCACGCGTCATAACGGTTCCATGCCCGTTGTTAAATTCTCGACTTGTTGCTTTCTGATTGGTTTGCTGCCTCTTAGCTATCAGTCATTATACCACCTGAGTTTTAACTTATAGCATGCCCTGTTTCCCTCTGTGCGAAGCACAAATGCTGTGCAAAAAATGAGCAGAAAAGATCTGGTCAGCTTATAGCGCGGAAATACACTGTACAACTAAAAATAATGGGTATTACCATCCTATAAACTACAAAACCAAAGAGCTACAGAAAGTCACGATTAACTCAAATGAGTCTACGTAGAATTTGAGACCATAAATTTACGGAAAGTCTTATTGAATGTAAAAAAAAAGCGACTAAATGAAGAAAAACAGCAAGCAATGCTTGATACGATTAAAAAAGTAGGCCGATATTGTTCAGAAAACAGATTTTTGGCATTAAATTAAACTTGGGACTTCAGTTAAGCTTTATGGATTCTGAACAGCACAGTAGTCTTGCTGTTAGGAAAGACAGCTAGGTGCTGTAATATCTCGGATTTTGACTTTCGCACAATGGGGCGTACACTTTTCAAAAACGCGCCGGATTGTTATGTGATCCCGCAACAAACCATTCTTGTTTGCCACAATTCTCCACAATATTGACAACTTTGAAGAGATTGAGAAAAGAATATTTGAGAAGAAACTGTCTCCCTTGCTTTTTACACGTTTTAGTTGGCTTAACGAATGAACACCGCGTCACAAACTTTGCCGCCATTTCTTACCATCACTTTGTTTAGATCAAACTAAAATGTCCATGTGATCAAGACTATTGATAGAATTAATATTTAAGATGGAATGGAACCCTGAAATGTGCAGAAAAAGTTATTTTCTCAAAAACTACAAAATCGACACAGCTGAGTCTGCTGAGTACTTGAAGTGTTTACGTAGTGACAGCCATAGGAACATTTGTATAAAGTCAGAAAAAGACTAGGAATATAGATCAATTTGAACATAGAAAACGAACGATAGTAAATCTGTAGAGACATGTACAGCTTGATAGTTGCAATAACTTGCGTCAAAATCATCTCCTGAGGCGCCATCACAGGCGCTCTTTCATTTCTACAACTGAGATAACTTGTCATAAAAAAACAACCCTTTACTCTCCCTTATCCTATCCCACGGCCGGATTCCGATATGATTCATCAGTCCCGTGTAGAAACCTTTAGGTGATAACTTTAATTTCACTATATACAGGTGATTAAAGCGTCTTTAGTAAAACCTGTTCAACACCTGTTCTGGTTCAATTAAAAATTAGTCGAAAACTCCACAGAATAAAAAAAATTCAAACTGTTTTACCAAGGCAAATTTCTATTGAAAAAATATAAAGCACGATCATTCGTGATTGAATTCAACTAATGTCTGTAAAGCTGTTGTGAAACCTCCCACGTCAAGCTGTTCTTATCATCCAAGGCATGGCTTAAATAACGAATCATGTTGAAGTTTAGCAAAATACAGCTCAGGCAGTGTTATAAAACTACTTCGACAAATCGAAACTTTCAGTTAAACTCATACAGCTCCCTCATACGCCTCAAGGCCCACTGAGCGGCAAGTGAAATGAAGACACTGAATGTATTTTTGGTTGCTGCAGTCGTTACGTTCCTCGCTATTTGTCGAGGGGACCGTTACGGCAAATCCAGAGATGTCGAGAATGATTTTCAAGACCGCATGATTAACAAAGTCAACGAGCGCCGGGAGCAGATGAAGTCCATGTTTGATCCAAGTTGTATAACTTGGACTCGGAGAAAGACAGATTGTTTGAAGAGGAAACGGAACTTCGGCGCACAACAAGTGAGAATTTTTTTCATTTTCGTTTGCTTTTAAAAATCTTAACATGTGCAGGGGTTGCGCACTTATCCACTTCCTTATCCCAAAACATGTTGTTCAACGTGTCTCACTTATGTACCAAAATAGCCCAAAAGGCGATCAAAAATTTAGTTGTTGCTCTTTTTCAAACATTTTTTGAAGATCTGTTTTCAACGTTTTAAAAGAATTCATCAAGCCTAAGCTTATGATTAGTTCTCATATGTATTTTTTCGTGTTTCCTCCTAATAGGTAATCGACAGCACAGATACCCCGCTTGAAGATATAGACTATTACGAATGAGAATTTGTTAGCTCTCCAGCCCACCGAAACATGGAATAAGATGAACAGTATAATGTTGTTTTTTTAAAGTTCGCGATTACACTGACACATACTTAAGATAAGAAATTAAAATCACATATCTTGGAACTACTTGATAGAGCTTTGTTGCTGGAGTAAATGTCAAATAAGCTAAAGTACGTCTCAATAAAGTTGATTTAAGGTGTTATAGGGTGTTTGGTAGTTGTATGGAGTCCCGAAAAGAAGCGTATGTGATTCATATTACATACGATAACTGATGACGGAAGACTGAAGGCTTTTGCTTTATTATCATTGGTGGTAGCAATTGATTTTCCTTTTCTAATGTAGGGATAAGTCTGACAACCTCCAATTGTAACTCCTGAGAGCCTCCACAGACAAGATATTTACAATGAGTTTAATTTCAGTAGTTGTTGAACTAAATGCTCTCGAAAACTAAAAACGCGAAGTGTGTGAGTAAGTTGTTCATTCTCCCCTGTGTGAGTGCGAATGATTGATCCAGTTGACGACAACTGTCCGTCGTTCATCTTACTGGCGCCCGCTGGCCATGCTGCGTTATGACCATGCGTATTGAACCTTAATTCCCACTGAACTACGATATCGACAACAAACACTCCAATGTGTGGAATACTCCTAATGGATACAATTAGTTGTCGATAACATTTACTTGTCGATCACAAATAGTTGTCAACAACTAAACGTCTAGTCTGTAGAGATCCTGGCAGATCCTGGCAGTAATCAGTCTCTTGACAGTAAATTGTCAGATGAGGCAGTAGCGTCTTTGTCCGATATATCGATTAAAATTGAGAATTAATGAAAGCGAAACGTTTCAGGGGCAGAATATCCGCTAAATTCTATGTTCTAGTTGTTAAGGACTCCTTTACGTTAGGCGTGATGAATGTTTACGAGAGCTCGTGGTTCTAATAATGAAGCTTGGTTTGCGACTGTGTCAAGCTCGGTCCGTCCCGGACCTATGGAACTGTGGGAGGTGAGATGGGGGGCTGAGCTGTTTTAATATGAGGGTTCATTTCCTGTTTCAAATTTTGTTATGGAAAACCTGTTTGTTCTATTGCTTTTTTAAAAAATTGTTTTTGCAACACATGAAGACTAAATTTGACCACAAGGAGAGTATTTAGGAAACCAGTACTGACATGAACCCAAATGAACGGAATTTAAAACATCATAAAGGAAAGTCATCCAACTTTCGTTCTGTTGATCAACAAACTGAGTGGAGCTTAGGGTAAGACCCAGTTGCACGTTATAATTTATGTAAGTTAAATCCCTAAAATTCCACTCAAAGAAAATTTATAAAATTTTAAAACATGGCACTCTGAGAGAAATGACTTTCATAAGAGAGGGTGTGCAAAGGTATGTGGGTGATATTTCAAAGCGTCATGAGAGGAGTAACGATGCAGATTTGCACAAACATATGGTACAAAGTTTTTAGCTAGAAACTAGTCACGTGACTAAGCAACAAAGTTAATATTGCTAATCATAATGATAATGTTAAGATTGCAACTTTTTATATTACTGCGTTTTGAATGGTTTTCGCGTATGATCGATGTATTAGAGGACAGACGGACAGACGCACGATTGATGTCATCATTACGGAGTTTTTCTTTCTATATTTTAAAATGGGAGAGGATTTTGAGAATTAAGATAGTATTTTACGTGACTGGACAAAGATAAGGTTCTGCAAGAGAAAATGAGGTGAGAGAACACCTTCCCTTGCCCTATGATAGTCTTTTTCAATCTATTTTTGTCTTCGCGCCACGCTGTGAAAAATAGATTTAGTTTTAGCAGTTCGTCCCCATGCCCGCGCGGCCTATGGTCACAGGATCAGCGGAAAGCGAAGAAACTGTGAAGATTTTTCTCACCGTCGCATAATCGAGTGAAATCGTAAATCGAAATTTAAAGTTTTGATCGAGTTTAATTTCTCAGTGTGTTTTATTATCCAGAGCGCAATGAGCGCTCGAGAAAAGTTATTTCATTCTCTGAAAAGGAAAGGAACTGAAAGCAGCATGGACCATTTTTCTCTACGTAAACGAGAACGTTTCCCACTCTTTTGAAAATCAAAGTTTTGCGATTCATCGACAAACGTAATGCCCACTACCGACGCCATTTTCTCATAGCAGAACAGAACAGCAATCGGTCATTACGTCATTAGGTCATTACAACTGACCAATCAGTTTGACTACGTGCTAAAATTAGATTGAAAAAGATTATCATTGGAAGAGGCCCATGTATGGGGGATGTGTTCTCTTACCTCATGGTCTCTTGGGTTCTGTTAAAAACTGGGACCAAGCTCGTCACGTGACTTACATGATTTAACCCTGAACAAAATATTGGGAAGGCGAATGCGAACTGATACGAAGTTGTTGTCTTAAATGTATTTCTTATGGGATATTGTCTATGAGTAGAGTCTTTATGTACGAAGTTGTCGTTTGTATATATTGTAGTTAAAAATTGAATTCAGGTAACAATAATTTTAACCTAGTTTGATTCTCAATTTCCTTTGTCTTCTAACCCTAATTATTCATAATCAATGAATAAGTAGGGTTAAGACACAAAGGAATTTAATTTTTACCTGAATTAAATTTTTAACTACAACATATGCGTTTTCTACATTTGGAGCCAAGTCCCGGGAATCGAAACTGGGATTAACTAATTAATTAACTGGGATTAATTAATTGTGGAGCTGGTGGACAACGTTAAAGTCATCAATACCGAAGTCTCTGAGAGTTGTGAGATAATGAGTGCCATTCAGGAGTGTATTGTTGTCTGTTTTGGCAGCTTAAGAAATTCAGGGTAAGACTCAGGAGTTCCCTTCTGTTGCGGCGCAACTTCCTTCTTCCGAACGTGCAGGAACATCTCAAGGTCACGTTTCGAAAGTTCTCACTCATGCAAAGTTGCCGAAGCTCGAGCTCAAGAAATTCCGCGGAAATCCTATCCATTGGCATCCTTTCTGGGAATCTTTCGAGTCTGCGTTTCATAAGAACCCAAATCTGTCTTCAGTGGATAAATTAAATTATTTGCAGTCACTTCTTACTGGCACTGCGCGAAGTGCGATCGCTGGCCTGGCCCTGACGAGTGCTAACTACGAAAAGGCAGTTGGACTACTTAAACAAAGATTCGGAAATCGACAGATAGTGATCTCCAGCCACATCGAGGTGCTCACTAACTCCGAAGCTTGTACGACACAGTGGAATCTCATGTTCGTGGATTGGAAAGTATGGAAATCTCATCCGAGGTGTATGGTTGCTTCTTAACACCAATCGTTTTGCAGAAATGATCGCTATCACACGGAATTTGGAATCGGAATTTGGAATCTGAAAGATATTTTTGGTGCATTTCACAATGAAATGCAACTGAGAGAACAACGTCTTGTCAATAACAAGGAGTCCCGGCCTTCACATCAGAGAAGTGAGGCGCCATTTTCTTCATCAGCTTTTGGAGGAGGTATTCAGGAAAAAGTACTGCATCCGTCTCGGCTATCAGATCCTTACCGACCATGGTGTTTTCTACCCCCAAGCCCTTTACAATGACCTCACGTTCGATATAACCTTCGCGCCAGCTGTGCAGGTGGTCAAAGGCCCTGAAAAAACTGAGCTGAAATATAAGCTGACCAACATCCAGCTCGAGTACGAAATGATCCGCAGCAAGACTCTAGCGACCGAGGCGGAAAGCGTTTACTTAATGGGCACAGAGTTTGCCTATGACCACGTGATACGTTCCGAAGTGGTGAAATTCAAAAAAGACACCGACACTTTGATCAACATCAAAGTCAACGCCCGAAGAAGGTCACTAAAAGCCATCCTCTTACTGTTCATGGAGCCGTATGACAGGGGCGCCAGAGATTCAAAAAAATACATCTTCCCGGATCTAACGAAAGTCAGCGTCACGATCAACGGATCGCCCAACATGCTTTACAACAACGGCATTGAAGGTAAGGACATGTGGGAAGAGGCCCGTCGCTTCTTTGTGAAAGAGAAAAATAAAACTGAGAACATGAACTTGACAAAGTTTTACACCGGTGATAAGTTTGGGCTTTTGATTGACATGCGCTCTATGGAGGACCAAACAATGCACGGCAGCGGCACGCGAATTGTGAACAGTACTGACGGGGTCCAGCTGGAGATCGAGCGGAAAGCTGTAGGTACGGGCAAAGTGAACTGCCATGTACTCGTCATCGCCGACTCCCAGTTCAACATTTCTGGTAGACAATTACAATCTGTGCAGTATTAATATTAGCATGGACCCAAACTGGATACCTTTTAACGCGCTCATTGTGGGGCCGACGAATTCAGGGAAATCGAGATTTCTGGTGGACCAGCTCTACGGTCATTTCCGCTTCAAGTTCGACTACATCGTGCTCATCTGCCCTACATTCGTGCACAACAATACCTACCACCGAATTGGTGAAAATATTCCAAGAATGTTTGTGATAACATGCAAGTAGCACCACGTGGAAAAATGGTTGGAGGTTATGAAATTTCTTTAAGAGGGCACAAAGGCACTCATAATCCTCGATGACTGTGCAGCCTCCAAAGAAGTTACAGGGAATACAGGCTACATGCCGTAGATCACATGCCCCTCACTTCAAAGAATGTTCATTCCATGCCTTAGCTGCTTCGCCCCGAAAAGCACTTCCTTATACTGTTCGTGCTTTATTTGTTTCTCAACAACGCACCTTTTTACACTTTTTGCTTTTTTAATATTTTTTTCGTTCGCCATCTTGATGGAGTACATTTTCGGTTTCAGACCCGCAAATTCTGCTATGGGGGTTCCGGCACATTCATCTTTCATTTTGCCTAAGACGTTTTTGTTAACGTTTGAGTAGAGTGGATGCTCCTTCGAATAGTTGCTCGTATCATACAAATGTTTTCTCCTTTCCATGTCTTTGTAGTAGTCATCTGTTTCAATCTCAAGCAGAAGGCTGTCGGTGCCTGTGTACAAGGGCTGCCACTTTGAGCCCTAGTCTTTTTTCAGAACGTTGTAATAGTAGTCATACATAAGGATCTTGCTGTTGTCAAGGATTGTCATCCCTGTGTAGACCGGCTGGTTTAGAAGCAGATTGCTTTTTCGCATTTCGATTCCTGCCATGTCGTTTGTAAATATTGCATGCCTTGCGTACAAAGGGCTGGCGACCAGCTTCTTTGTTTTATTCATCTCATCACTGCGCACAACTTTTAAATCAATGCGCTTCCGCAGGTTTTCCGTGGTTTTTCCGAAAACGGAGTTGTTCATGAGCTTGTAAAAGTCCTTTTCAAAGTCGTTCTTCGCTTTCTTCCTGAATTCTGTATTCATTCTGATGTATAGTTCCATCCAGCATTCTTGTTCAAACTCCAACACTCTGTGCACACGTTTCAGTTTCATGCCCATCTTCAGATAAAACTGCAAGTTCCTGTAATGAACGACAATTTGTTTTTGTCCTCAAGCGTCAGCAGCAGCTTCACGCTTTCTGAGTGTTTCAGCTCCAGGTCTTCTATCAGCCTCTTTTGGTAGTCCGACATCCACTCCTTTTTCACCGCTTTTTTCTCCGGCGCTAAGGGGTAGCCGTTGTGCTCTTTATGCAGCTCTGGCGGATATTCAAGATCAACCTCAAGAATCCAACCATTCTTTGCGTTTTCTTTTTTCGCAAGGATCTCCTCCTCTGTGGGCATAACACGTTTCCATTTGAAACCCCTTTTCGGCAGGGGCATGCACATTGCCCATCCGTAAAGGTTGTTTGCGTCTTCATATTGGATGTATGTTTTCTGTTTGCTGGAGTCGTATCCGGGAGCATATGGGTTGTTTGCTTTAGCATACCTTTTGCTTACCATACAGATTCCACTCCGCATCCCCCTTTCCATGAAGAGATGCATATCATAGTCTGTTAATAACTCAAGCTCAACCCCCATCTTTTTCAAGAGCGCGTCCCAGAAGAGGCCTGGTGACGTCAAATAATGCGCCGGATCTAACCCGTACTGCTCTTGGCATAGGTTTCGGAAGTTTTCAAAAACATCCCACAGCAGTGCAAAGTCTGTTTTCACGTAAAGATCCTGATAATCACCCAGCGTTTTGCAACCAAAAGCCTCCCAGACAGCCTGCGCGTGCGCGTACTCTTCGTCTGTTATGTGCCCGCTCAGCTTGCTGTAGAAGTTCTCTTTGTCTGGAAGCCTTGTCTCGGTGAATCTTTCGCACGAGTCCATGTACTCATAAGGGTAGATCCCTTTTTTGTAAAGCAGGTCTCTGCCTTTTGAAATCGTTGATGCAAATTTCAACAACTCTTTCGGCGTTACGCTTACAGGCGAATTAAGACTTTGATGCAAAAAGCTCAAGCTGTCTATGAAACGCAGGCCACCGACTGAAAATGTGATATATTTTTCCATGTTGTTCGCAATACAATTCTTCACCTCTTTATTTGTCTGCGACACTGCTTGCATCAAGTGGTGCGTGTCGTAGCCCTTCAGGTTGTGGAATACAACTGGTATTTCTTCAGTCTTTGGATATATCCGCAATAGATTGTTGCAATAACTGTGCGCGGCTCCACGATACCTGCCCGTTATGTGGCAATGATCCTTTACCTCGTCTCTGAAGTTTTTCTGAAGTAATGGCTTTCCACAATAGTTCCAATTTTCTTGTGATTTTGCTTTCATCTGGTCTTTTTCGTCTGTTAATTTTTTTAGCCTTTGCACTCCCCATTTTTTCTACGCTTCGTAAAGACATTTTCTGTGGCCTTGGCCCCAATAACTCCATTTTTCTCTGCTTTCTTCACCCACTTTTTCAACATTCCAAACGTGCACAGAATCCAAGAATTCGTCTTTTATCAAACTTTTGTTACAAATGTGGCAATCAGCTGCTCTTTTGAAATTTTCCCAGTCTTTCCACGTCATCACAATCGGCTTTGGTGCGGCCAAACTCTCTCTTATTTTCTCCTCTTCTGCAGAATGTCACTAAAAAACTTTTCCACCGCGTTTTTCACCCTATAAGAATTTGACCCTACTATTTCACCGTCGCATCTCACAACTACGTATGAATACCCGCATGCCTCATGCAATTCAGTCTTCTCTGTGTAGCCTTTGCTCTCCCATTCTAGCCCGCGCTTGCAGCCTGGAATCTTTACACCGTTCACACGTTGCAATATTTTTTGTGATCTAACAGCATGTGTAATCTTGAAAATCTGGTGAAGCACATCATGCAATAGAAGGTTTTGTTGTTCATTTTCTTATCGAACAGCAGTGCACTTTCCCGCTTTATCCAACAATAGTGCTGATTCATCCCTTTTTCAGTCAGCATCAGTTTAACCAGTTTCACGTTCTTTTCTTCTGTTCTTTCGCTTACCCTCTGAATTACAACATTGTCGTCTTTCCAGCCAAATACATTTATTGCAAGGTTTATGTTTTTGCGCCTCGAGCTTGTTAATCTGGTTTATAGGTGTTGGGAAGTTTATTCCTTCATAGTTTATTGGTCATTGACCGGATATTTGCTTGGTCTTTGTGCGTCTTTCCCATTTTTGGGAGGGAATAAGGCAGCTCTGAGCGCCCACTTCAGACATTCGTTGTCTCTGTTTTTCACATTTACTATTTCCTTCTTTTTTGCCAGATTTAGCGGGAGAGGTAAATAGCTTCCTACCACCAGCGGATCGTAACGAGCAATTTTCACGTAAAAGAGCTCTATCTTTTCGACATTCCATCCTGATCCTTCTTCATTCCAGTGTTCCCCTTCTCCTTTTGTTATCTCAATTAATTTATCAAATTTTTCTCTTATCTTCTTCTCACTATACCGGTTGAAAACTTGAGGATCGTCGTTTTGGAAAAAATGCTTCATTTCTTCCATTTCATTGTTTCTTTCTCTTGAAAACTTTACTTGCATCTGGAAACTTACTTTAATTTTAAGTTTTTCAACTCTTGAATTTCTCTTTCAACCAGATCGATTATCTTTTCTCTATTTTCTCTTTCAAACATATTTAGATCTCTTTTGTTCGGGTTTTCTTCAGATATTTCCATTCTCCACTCACGAAGCCATTCACCAAAATTGTTTTGGTTAAGTTCAAACTCATCTAAGAATAGCTCTTCATCGCTATTTAACGGTTCTGGCAGTTTTATGTTTTCCCTCCTCGGTATTGAGCCGTAAAACATCTCCAGAACATCGGACGAGTACCTTTCGGCTGCCATCTCGGCTTATATTCTTATGCATACAATTCTTCAATAGGAAATATTTCTGGCGCACTTTTCTATATCGGTTGCCGAAAAAAGTTATCGAAAAATATTGGTTGTCGAAAACAAACACTAGTATAGAAAACAAACACTACTATAGGGAGGCCTCGTTCTGAATCGCAAGACACACAAAGAAAATCCGCGAGCTAAGTGAGCGGGTTTTCTGGCTGTGTCTTGCGATTCTTGTGAAAGGTGCGCCAGAACCAGGCCTCCCTATAGTAGTGAAGGTCATACGAAATGCCCGGTTAAACTTTGACATATATCATTGATGAAATGGAGGAAATATTAACACCTTTTGTCAGTACCATCAAAGAACTCATCGAGCAAAGTTGGTCAAACTGAGGAAACACTTACAAAAAGAGCCAAATTCTTACAGCGAACTCTGAATCATTTTTGGAACCGATGGAGGTCTGAATATCTCACACAACTTAGAGAATACCATCGCTACTCAAAGAGAGCAAATTCTGTCCGTAAAGTGCAAGTGGGACTGAGATATTGTGTGTCCTACATGAGAACAAAACTCTGAGACAACAGTGGCGGCTTGGGAAGATCGAACGATTATTATCTGGTCGAGATGGTCATGTTCGAAGTGCAGTGGTGAGAGTCTGGTAATTCCCCGACTGCGGAATGGAGGCGCCCATTGCATAGGCTATATCGCTTGGAAGTGAGGTTGGACAATGGAACTGCCAACCCTGTGCACCAGGTGGCAATTAATAATAATAATAATAATAATCATCATCATCATCATCATCATCATGAGAAGTTGTAGTTAACACTGCTAAAGAGCGCTCAATACACATTTGTGTAGAGCGGTGTATAGAATTGGGTTACTAAATGAAA
>OMLO01001794.1_pt1 | contig 16855 bp, 8 predicted proteins | sample 1674811 | NCBI WGS metagenome assembly OMLO01 (sample SAMN06265003, study PRJEB25207) | coral metagenome | isolation source: Coral host | place: Mexico:La Bocana,Puerto Morelos, Mexico | collected 2008-11-13 | reverse complement strand
CTCAAAAAATTAAAGAGAAAGAATCAGCTTAGGAAGCCTTGGCTATCAAAGGGCTTACTCAAATCTGTCAAACGTAAGAACAAATTATATATACAAGCAATATCTTTCTGCTACATCTGCTCAGAAAAAAACGCTTTATAAAGAGTACAGGAACAAACTAAACCGTTCCTTGAGAATTGCAAAAAGGTTATATTATGCATGATAAAAAACTGAATGAGCCCAAAACCAACATGAGAGCTACATGGAGGTTGCTCAAGGAGCTCATATATAAAAGGAAAACAAAACAAAAATCCAACCAATCATTTAAAGCAGATGATCTGGAAATAACTGATCCAGTAGTTATTGCAAACAAATTTTGTCAATATTTTTCTAACATTGGGCCAAATCTGGCAAAGGGAATACGAACCAGCATATCCCACAAACGAGAGTCTGTTTTCATAATCTTACTGTTGTGTGGCAAAAAAAATAAAATAAAATAAATAAAAAAATTGTATTCTCAAGAGGTTTTTTACTTTAAAAGGAATGTCGAAAGTAACGCCGTATTTGCTTTGGTTTTCCTACCGCTACGCTACGTGATTGGCTCAAGAAACGCGCGCCATTTTGTGATCCAATTAGAAGAACACCCAAACGCAATCGTGACGCGCTCACTCACATTTCCCGCTCTCCGCGTCAGCGTTTTGATTGGTTCAATGGGTTTTCAATCTTCTTTGTGTTTGGCCAACGTGATTTCTTAGGTTTTACGATAGTTAATTAAAAAGTCCTCTATATAAATAGTTTTCACTGATTAGCTAAAACGTAACTGCTGTTGAATGCTCACTGACCTGCGCAGATCATGGGTCTCCCTGACCATGACATAGAATTGTAACGATCGACAATACATTGTCGTTCTGTACTACCGACCGCTTCATATCCTTCATTGCATCCCATTACGCAAACTGATAAATAAGTCCTGGAGCACTGACCGCCCTTGATGACACCATTAGAAGGAATGGAGAGGGAATCACAATATCGTACTACGAAGAAAGAATAAAACCACTTTCAAAGGGAGAGTTCCACGGTTCGGTACATATATGTATTATTTATTCGTCTCTGCATGCTTTTTGGCACAATCGTAAGCAAGCAAAAAAATGGTGCGGGTCAACACTAAATTCCACGATCGATAACGTTGTATGAAAGTCTCTGAATTTTGGTCATCATGATCAGTAATTCTGCCACGACTATAGCGTGCGATACATCTGAGTAGGGTTTTATAGGGTTTTATAAAAGGCGAACACAAGTATTTTGATTTAGAGACATCCGCCGAATCGTGAAACCCTTCCTTTTAAGCTTTCTTTTCTTAAGAGTAACAAATATATATTTGTTTTCTGCTCCCACATTTCTAAGAACAAGGCTCCTGCGCATGGTAGTGGCGCAGCCAATTATAGAGGGGCATTCGAGATAATATATTTGTACTAAAACTGGGGATAGAAACACGAAATCTGTTTTTTATTTCTTCAAAAAAGGAGAGAAACAAATAAAAAAGGTTATATTTTACGTTAAACCATACGCCGTAATTTAGATGTCTAGTGCTGAAGTTGTCTTGACCATTAATTAAAACTTAGATACGTAAAGTCCTTCTGTGTTTACAATTCTTATTAAAGAACCAAAAAGCGCTCATCAAAAGCTGTGCTTACTCCATAGAAACATGGAGAACGTTTTCAATTTCTATTTCTTATTAACTAAAATACAGATTCTTTGTACATATATTGTTGCTAAGTGTATTCTAAGATGTGTCGATATATCTATACGCTAATATTTCTCCGATTTTCACAGAGCCCTGGCGACTACCCAAAGACTGCGAGACTAGCCATTCACCGATACGATTTTTAAAAAAATTAAGTAACACTGTAATAATCAGAAGGACGCGCAATATACTTTTAGTAATTAACGCAAACGTGACTCACTTGTACAGGATAATCCGCTTGGTGGATAGCCGCTGTATCCTTGAAAGCATTCACAGTTACTTATTGAAGTGCTTCCAATCACTGAGTGGCCAGAATGATCTGGGCAGGGAGTGCACGAGGCCGCGTACCCGTAGAAGTCCTTATAGGTGCTAGGCGGACATACTATTACGTAAAAACAGACAAAATTAACAGATACCTAGTATACAAAATGTAATTAGTGGATATCTTAACCTTACTATGAAATATGGGGGAATATTTTACAAGAACTGACTATGATACTTGATAATCTAATCAAACAAGATGCATCGAAGTTTTAAATTTTGTGGGTTTTTTCTGACTTGTCTGATTTTCATTATGTTAAAGCGATGAAGTTTAATTTTCTTCTAGCAGCAAGATTAACCAGCTACACACTGGGATATAGAAGAAGTGCCGGTTCACAGTGATCGACGGATTATGTTTATGTGAACCCATTATAATGTTAAGGCGCGAAAAAGTAAAGTACAATTAATGTTAATCTCATAACTCACATTTGCATGGCGAACCGTAATACCCTTTGGGGCAGCTGTGGGAAACTGAAATAAAGATTGAGAAAAACAAAGAATACACTGTTAACTTCGCAAATTTATACGTCATTTCTTAGCTTTCAGCTTCAAAATATGTGAGCCGTTATCAGGATCAATTGCAAGGTAACCTCTCGACAAAGCTGAGAAAATCTGATTTTTCTCATTAAGTTACTCTGGAAATATAATTAATCACAGGTATTAACAGGTGTAAAAACAATTTTTGGACGCCCTAATTGCAGTAGAAAGCTGGCAAAATAGCTGTGTCGCAGTTCGTTAACTGTTTACTTGTGTGTGTCAATAATATTGCTTACTATGTCAAACAGCTGTGATAAGAAATTTAACGCTAATGTATATTATTTTTTAATCATAGATCATGGTGAAAACTACTAACGAAACTACCCAAAAAAATGTTTATGTACAAATATTATTTAGGTACTTCCAAAGTGAAGTAATTTCTCAGTTCCTAGCCATACTGCACTGTATCTATGCCGGATTACTGACAAAAGTAAACAACTGGATTTTATCGAGTTTTCAGGAAATGTACTTCATTTATCAGGTTAGAAAATTAACCGATAGTTCAATATAGAGAACTGACGATATCCTTTGGCAATGCACGCTTCAATGAAATTTTCTGCTGTTTTCCTGATGATATATTCTTACTTCAATGTGTGTCCGTTTAATTATAAAACATTAGCAAAGCTGCTTTAAATTTTTTTAATCGATTCATATAAACAGGTGGATAAATGTTATTAAACCTCCACAGACGAAAGTTTCCATAATTAATTGCAGCACTGAAAAAGTTACTGTTACAGTAACTTTCACACGGAACGCACTCAAACAGGACTCGATTACCCTTACAATGAAGACATTTATAATCTGCCTGAGAGCCTTTTTCGTAATTCTTCTTTTCCATGAAACCCACGGTAAGTGATTTTATTTGTGTATAGCATTTTTTGGAAGCCGTAAGAACTTCATGACACTAAACTATTCCAGATATTGTTTGTTGTACCCGATGTTTTTTGCTTTCGCTCTAAATTCTAACACTTCTTGTAATTTGAACTCAAATTGTCCGGCTGTCCCATTTCGTCCTTCGTTTTCTTTTTTTTCTCTTTTATAATTGTAGCTCATCGCTACCTAACGCTTTTGAATAATTTATAAACACGTCCAGGTTATATCTGGTACGACAATATTAGTTCTAAGTTTAGAAGCAAAGGAACGTTTATTTGATTCAATGTATGTTTTTTTTATCATTTTCACAGAATAGTGGAAATAAATTGAAGTTGGTCTTTCGGCCTTCCTTAACAGTATAATCCCTTAAGACAAAATATTGAAAAACCGTCCGCAGTCAAAGCACTATTGAAATGCCTCGTTTACTTTTTCCAAACGGCATAGACAAACTTCTCAGTTAAGCTAATCACATACATCAAGCGTTTTCAGCACCTAACCTTCTATACAACATATATAAAACATTTTCAGGTATTGTCAAATCTCCTACCCAAATTTCATCTATTTCTAATTATAATTACCCAAGGACTTTGAATTTTCTTCAACTCCAACTAATTTTCTGATCCTCTTAATCTCATTAGAACTGTTTCACATCAAGTCGAAAATAAAAATTTACTTTTCACTAACCTTTAAATTTGGCAAATTTTTTTCCATGTTATTATTTCAGGAACATCGTGTCCGATGCTCGAGGCCCCAAGGGATGGTATCTTAACCTGTTTGAAAACAAGCAGTGGGGAAGTTTGTGCTCTAGCGTGTAAAGAAGACTTTGATTTCAGCCAGACTCCAGCCTTGTTCTATGTCTGTGAAAATGGAGTTCAGAGTTTTATTTCCCTTGCTCCCGCAGATTTGTCTGTTAACAGCTCTCTGGAATGTAAAGGTAAATTATACAGATTTACGTTTTAAGCACAACTCGTATATAAGTGCTGAACCACCGTCACTAGGAGTGGCAATAAGCATCAAGTAGTTTTCGTCTGTGTGGGCCGTGAAGCCTATTACCTTTTTGCTTTCCACATGCCGTGGGCTGAGGTCGCCTTCTCCCCTTAAAATAGACACAAAAAACGCTGTGCTACAATAGGCGTATCCACCCCGTACTAAAAATCTTAATAAATCCAATCAAAACACGCTCACTACAGAAGCTTTGACTGAATTCAGCCTAGGGCTTTTTATGTGAAATTTCACGACAAGAGATTTGTAGTAAAGTTCATGCTTAGACATCTTCTATTTATTTTGTGTGAAATTATTTTCCGAGGAAAAATGTATAATGTAATAAACTGTAACTATAAAAATGCAGCACATTTCTTGACACAAAAACCGATCGAATTCTGATTTTGTGTATTATGATACCATATTTTAGTACAAAGTGTTCCATCCAAGATAAAGTCTTTGGGATTGCTGAAGTATTTTTACAAGGGCGATGCATCTATCCTCTCTTCACAAGTAGAAATCAAGAAGAACTTCAAAGCTTTACTAGGTGAACCTTTCAGTCAACCCTCCTTTTGCAATGAAAATTCTCTGTGTACTGACAGCAACATTGAGATAATTTACGACCTGGAATATGGTAAGAATCATTCTAAGACTTTTAACTGTGCGTAGACCTCATTGTATTACATGTTTAAGATATAGTCATAGAGCCAGACGGCATTTTGCAGCTCCGTTCAAGGTTTGTTTCAAAAGCTTTTATTTTGGAAGAGAGTGAGTGCCAGCAGTTGTCAGTTTAAAAATGAACTTGCTTAATTGTGAAAACAAATCAGTGCGCGATTTTGTAAAAAGATTTTGCAGCAGCATTTTTCATAACGGGTTCTTACCAAGCTTAAGGGTAATTTCAGTCAAAAGGAGTAAAAATCTTTTAACCAAAACAAAAGAAAGTCGTGTGATTGTTGGTTGTCTAACCAAATCTTAATCACTGGTAAAATTTTCGAAATTTTCGCTCTCGTTGACAAAGATTCTTCATACGTCCTTTTCATCACAAGGTCTTAACAAATGATGTACAGATAAAGACGCAAGTTGTTGGAACTTAGTTCTGTATAATTTTTAAATTAAACACACCACACTGATGAGACCAAATTTCTGTTGAATGTTACCTAGTTCACTGCCAATCATATGAGCTGGGAGAGCCAGTCGGAATATCGGATGGAAGAATTGCTAACAGCTCATTCAGTGCGAGTTCCCATTATTCTAGCTATCCCCCATGGAAGGCGCGGTTAAACAGTGGTGACAGCAACGCATGGTACGGGCAGCCTTGGGACTTGAATTCCTGGATCCAGGTATGCTTGGGCACATGAATTCCTATCAAATAATTACAGAGATTTAGAACACTCCAGGATACAGCCAAGGGCAGGCGAGTATTGAAGACTCGCCAGTACTTCTCCCACGACCTCGCGCGCCCCACCAAATCTCACCCATATATACCTATAGCGACTGCTACAAAGGCCAACTCTCCAAGGCATGTTAACAATAAATTTGGAGGCATTTTGTAACTGATATCCGAGGCGTGCAAAGTTTACTGTTGACAGAGAAACTGCCGGGCTGAAGTCTTGAAAGCGCCCACACCCATATTCTCTCATGAAGCTCTAATGCTAACGTTCACCGTTTATTTTCGATGCGCATTAAGTAACATTTTCATCCCAAATTATAAACCCTGTCTTAGTTTAGTGTACATGTGAATCAATGAGAAGGAACAGCTGCTTCACAAGATTAAACTGACTTGAAATCGAACAGTTACAAGATATTCCTAACCTTTAGGTACCTCGCACATGGAGCAAGTCAGTTCTGCTCTTTTCTTTTCGATCCATTCGTATCTTTTCTTTTACGGTTCCGTTTCTGTTTGAAGTTTCTTCATCGGGAATGCTGTAGTTATTCCTGCCCTTCACAATTTTCTGTCAGCTTCGCATCCGCCGCTCTCTTGCATGTTTTTAGACTTCTTACTGAGTTATTTCTTTCACAAAATACTCTGTTCAGGTAGACCTTGGAACTCCCACACTGGTTACATCGATCGCCACCCAGGGAAAGCGCTTCACACTTTACGTGAAGACATACAAACTTGGCTCTTCAGATGACGGTGAAGCCTGGACAATGTACAAGGAGAGTGGTAGCGTTAAGGTAATGTTCAGTGTCCCGAGCAATAAGACATTTAGACAAAACTAGCTGGCATCAGCTTTTTCTCTTGGGGTCACTTAGACGGGTGTTTAGCAATCGCGAACGTAAAAGGGCGCCTAGTAGAGAATGAGGAGAGACCATTTCTCGTCCCATTTCCTTTTAGGTTTAAGCTGCTGAACTTCGAGGTAAAAACGAACTGCTAGCAGGTCAATTTGGCACTAAGACTCCCCTGGAAGTCGTTACAGTAAAACCGGTCAAAACCTTGATGAAAATCAAGGTATACCTTACTAGTAGTTTAATAAGGACGAGCTCGGAAAGATACCCTTATTAGTAAATAGGGGCTAAAATATGGGGATATATTCTCTTAAATTTGCGATGGGAACGTGCGGCCCATTTCAGGCCCTCTGTCGAAAAACTGCGTCATATGAAACTGACAGAGTTTACAATAGGCTGATCAGGTTTTAGGTGCGGAAGGCGTAGGTATTTCATCCAGGTTGAGAATGAGCCAAGTGGCCCATCTCTGGCTTCTTTACCACGAAGAGAATAGGAGTATTTCTATTCCCTCCTGGATGGGATGGTGAGCGCCCATTTATGCTCCTGGTACTCCTACAGTAAGGTATCTTGCCCAAGAGCACAACACAATGTCCTCGGCCAGGGCTCGAAACTCAGACCACTCAGTCCCAAGTCCAGCACTCTAATCATTGGTCCAGTCTGTGAAGAATGTACTCGAGGACAGATTTGTGGACACGTTTACTCTAGTTGTTTCTTTACACGTGTTATGTCTTTCTCTTAACAGGTCTTTATCGGGAACTCAGAACCTTATTTCGCTGTTCAGCGAACGTTGCAGAACATGGTAACAGCGAGATTCTTTCGCGTCTATCCTCAAACATGGAATCACGGAATAGCGTTAAAGTTCGAGCTTTACACATGTAAAAGGTTTTCCTAATTGGAAAGATACTCATTTCCATTTTTAGGTGGTTCTTAAACCAACAATGTATCAGCCAAAATGAACTGTTTAACACAATAAACTGCCTGTTGATCGCGGATATGTTGTACCTCATGGTCTCTTGGTTGTACTGAATGAATTATATTTAATGATATAACAATGTCACTCTATTTTGGAGGCTAAGGCTTAACATTTTCGCTGTTTTTCTTGATAAATTACGACTTGACTGTTTCCAGAAACGTTAGTATTACGATCAATCACTCAAAATGCCATTCAATTGGTGATGATAATTCCGTAGCAGGTAGCTATTTCGGTACCAAAAAAACTGATTGGTATCTCTTAGAGATTTCCATCTTTATTCTGTGGGAGTCACCCCGGGGCGGAAATCCAACAGCTTCTTCTATTACAAACTGCGACATTAAGTATCGCAAAAATAAACAAAAGTAAGCACTCTGGTGAATAAACGTTGGATGTTGACCTACAAGTAGCATTTCGAATGAAAGTGGCAAAAGTTCAAATGAAACCTTACACTACTGTACGCAAATTAAAAACGTGTACAAATCCAAGCTTTCGCCGATCTACGGCACATGAGGGATAAGAAAAAATATTCGCGTGTCACTCGCTCATTCAGGATCATATCATTCGTTCTTATTCATATTCATATCTTATTTTATGCATTTTACCCCCACATTCTTTCGCTTTTCACACGTTTTTACTTTACATCTGTATATAAACCTTACGCGGAATATTTTTTGTTATCCATGATGATGCCGTAGATTGGCGAAAGCTTGGATTTTTAAACGATTTTAATATCAGTACAAAACTGTAAGGCGTCATTTAAACTTTTGCCACTTTCACTCTGGTAAATGGCGACCTAAATGATGAACCAGTATAAACTCGAAATTAACAACACGTTGCTGACGCGAAGCGCGAGAAAACGTGTGCGTACCGTAATTGTTTTAATCATAAAAATTACAATTTCCTCGATTGTGATTGGTTTAAAAAAAATCCTATTTTCCACTAATTCAGCTGTGGAGTTGTTATCGGACAGCTTGTTATCGGACAGTTTGTTATCGGACAGTTCAAAGTTTTAGTTTAAGTCAACCAATCACATTCTTGGTTTCAATCAACATAGAAACAGTGTAAAAACTTTTAATGCAAATTTTCCCTTTTCATACCTTGGTATTCTTCTTTTCTCGGAAATTGTAATTTTTATGATTAATTGGTAATAAGACTTCGTGTTGTCCAATTCGGTCTGTAATCATACTCGTGATAAACTAATCGGACTCCCGCTGCGCAGTCGTCCGATTTTGTTATCACTCGTATGATTACACACCGAATTGGACTCCACTCAGTCCTTTTACCATTACTTATTTTTCTTCTTATTATTGGACGGATGAGAAAGTGGCGCGAGTTTCTTGAGCCAATCGCTAAGCGTAGGAAAGCAAATCAAAGCAAATGATTTTATTTTCAATGCTCAAATTTAACCCATCCGGCTTTCAATGTGGGATAACTGTTCCTTCAAAGTGGGGCAGGTATTGCGAAGAGGGACTGGTTAAAAACTAGACATAATTATCTGCACATTCAAAGCTAGTAAGCTGCGATTTGTTAGGAGACTTAGCTCTGGGAATTTCCCAAAGCACACAAGTTTCGGCCGAGATTGTTACGGTGCAGTTCTTGGTTGGTAACCGACAGTCGTCATCCTCCGTACAGTTTTAGAATAACGCTTATCTAATGCATTAACTCTTTTACACTTCATTTTTCCGAAACCGATAGCGTCTCTGTGTAATTATGATCTAGATCTATCAATTGTTTTGTAGACCAAATCCTGGTTTTTGATAACACACAAAAATAGACAAAATATATGACCATCAAATTAAGTTTATTCAATCACTTTCTTTAATTCTTTCTTCAAGCCTCAACCTGCGGAAAAGCAAAGCATTAATTAGTCCATGTGACTACGAAAAAAAACCACTTAAAATTAAAATCACATGTTTTGGTATCATTATTTTTTTGCGACTGATAGCCAGCGGATGTTTTTACAGATCGATAGTTAGTGATACATAAATGAGGTCAGCATTATGCAACAGGCACTCAGTATGATATATTCAGACTGAGGATTATCCATACAAGTCTTTATTTCTGGCATCAGAGAAACACTGTGCAAAAGATTCGCATTTTATTATAAAACTCGACTTTTTTGTTTTAGATGGAGAGGAATGACGGCGATAAAAGAAACTATATTGTTACTAGTTTTAATCTTTAAAAAGCCTTCAGTGATAACTAAATACATAATTACCTATTTCCCCTGGAGAGACAGAATGACTGTCCGTGCATTTTGAATTTTCTTTGCAAAAGAAAGTGAGGAAAAATGATGGATGTCGGGTGTTCTCTATTTTAAGACATGGTTAAGCAAGGTATAATTACCTGTTATTCCTGGAGTGACCGTGATAGCATCCTTGTTGCATAGATTCGGGCACAAGATAGAACTGAGGTAGCCGGACGTTAGTAGTCCGTGAAACTGGGATTTTATTGTTTCTTGTACGCTGGATTCATGAGCGTTCCCACTATAGTAATACGACGGCTGCATTTTAGGCAAGGAATTAGCACTGCCTGCAAAAAATATATATATACCTACTATCAAATGCAAGGTAATTTTTTTTTGCTGCACACGTTACTACAAGCGTGCCGAGCAAAACCCGCGCTACTAGGTCTTAAGGCCTCTAAAGACTAGACATTTAGTTGTCGACAACTATAAGTACTAACTTGCCGACAACAAGAAAACGTAGAGAGTGAGATGCGTTTCAATACCAAACGCTAAATTTCCAGTTATCGGCATCAAAGCAGATTCCCTTTTCGAAACAGGAAACTGCTTTGTCGACGAGTAATAGCTGTCTACGTTTGTTAGCGTTTATACAGTGTGTAGGAATCATTGGTTTGAGCATGCGTGTTGTGTTTTGAGTAGTTAACGTTAGTCCCCAGGGACTAAATTAGGCATCGACGACCATACACACAACATAGTATTACACACTCCAATGTGTGAAATGCTTCATCGGACATAATTAGTTGTCGATAACATTTAGTCGTCGATAACAAAATAGCTGCCAGTCCTCGACTAGCATCCCAGTGGTCTTATGATTAGTGCGCTCGTCTTCGGATCGAGCGGTCCGGGTATCGAGCTCTGGCCCCGGAAATTGCGTTGTGTTCTTGGGCAAGACATTTTACTCTCACAGTGCCTCTCTCCATCCGGGTGAATAAATGGGTACCGGCGAACTTAATGCTTAGGGTAGCCCTGCGATGGACTAGCATCTCATCCAGGGTGGAGTAGAAATACTCCGTCGCTTAATGCTACAGAAATTGGAATAAGCGCAGGCCTGATATGCCACCTGGCTCGCATGCAGACTTTGGCTTTACCTTAAAGAGCCTAGTGCTAAATAGCTAATAATGCACTCCGTACATTCGGTGTCTCCAAGTTCTTACCAGAGCAGGAATCAATAAGCAAACTGCCAAAAGGCCAGGGGCTCCACTCTGCACTAAAACAAAAGTAGAACCAAGCCGGTGTGGAGACAAAGTCAGTTCCAGTCTCGCAGAAAACTGCACACACAGAATTATAGTCGAAAGAATTGCATACCAGGGCTCCGTTCAAGGGGGGTGTAAGCATTGGGCAAGTTTTCACTGTTAAAACAAAGAAAACGCATTGTTACGATTATCATGGTCCATTTGCAATAGTTGACATTCTATTCAGACATGGAAGCGACGACTCCGTGAAACTTATTGGAACACTGAAAAATACTGAACAAAGGAACGATTTTTTTTGGTTAGGTCCGCGAGCGGGCATAGTCAACCAAATATTACGCTTTCGAGAATACCCGCTGTTTAACACATGAAAATAGGTTAGTGTTCCTTTGTGTATGTGGTTTTTTTTATTTATTTATTTATTTATTCTTTTTTTTTTTTTTTTTTTTTTTTTTTTTTTTTTTTTTTTTTTTTGCCTGGTTAGGGAGAACGTGCAAGAACATGGCAAACATTCCGGCCATGCTGGCCCCACTCCTGATCATTAGCCCATTTATCCCATCGGAGTAAATCGTTTGTGGCAGGGATCCCGTCAAAATAATTTACATAGTCATAGTAAATAGGGTATGCTGCAATCAATCCTTCAGTCACACAACAATCTCAGAGAAAGTAGATAGACGAGGAATTAATTGAGTAAACACAGGGCTTTACCTTTCAAAATTATCGTAAATGAGCAGTTTCTGTTCACGTTGTTCGCAAAGTCGCTGACTGCATAATGAATATGGTATAAACCTGGAACATTGAATATGCTACCGGTATGTCTGTTGATTGCGATCGCGGGCCAAGAACCAGAGTTGTCGGAGCAATGGGGATGTTCCCAATTCACTCTCACTTGCCGTTCTAATCCTTCTCTAACTATATCTCCTGGACAGAAGCTGCACGATGGAGGCTCAAAATCTCAAGTTGAAAAAAAAAGACGTTATAAGCATCTCTTCTGTAGTTACACAAGAGAGATATGTCAGATATAGAACATGAAGTATATACGCAAACCCGGCCGAGGAACTCAGACACGAACGAACGCGGGGCTGTGTTCCATACATAATTGGGTGAGTCTCTGAAGGGCATGGTTTGGCCTTAAAAAAGAGTATAGATTTTGAGCAATTTGTTTTTAAAGAGGATATATTTCTCACTCTGGTTTGACAGTGGATATTTTGGTTTACGAGGAACTATTTTTTGCTCATATATACATTCTTCTTAAACCCGCGTCGCATAAGAAGTGCTTAATGCATCAGGCTTAAATTCGTTGGGATAGTTAATCGTAGTGTGCCATTTTAAACTCAGAACTAATATCTTTGTAGATTTATCAGAAGGTGTATCGCTCATTCTTATGAGGCAAATGTTGTAAACAAACAAGAATCTCCAAGGAAGTAGTTACCTCTTACTAGAATGAGAAAGCTACAAGTGCCCACATTCCCGGCCTCATCAGTAGCAGTGACCTTTACGGCATTATCACCAATAGGAAACTCTTCTCCGGACTGATTACTTGATTGTACCCTGATCAGTGCATTTGGATCCACCTGAATTGAATTGTCAGTCACTTGAATGCTCCATATAACTTTTGCTGTTGGCTTTCCTTTGTCAGTGCTTGTTTCTAGGGTTGGTCCCGGACAATTCAGGAGAGGAGGTTCAACATCTACACGTCGATTTTACACAAAAAATGTTACCAAAAAAATCACGAAATCGAGTAATTATTTTTTTCCGACCCGTCTCTGAAAATGTCCGAAGATTAAGGTCTATCGAGGTCTTGAAAGTGAATTAAAGTCCTCTATGAGCAAACTTGTGAATTTTCCAGTGAAGGCATGAAGATTACAAAACAGCAGGGAAGTTTAAACAAAAGATCGACCAACTGTAATTTGTATATCCAACAACACGCCATTCACGGGTTAAAAAGGAACTCTGAACGTGAATCTAATGGTCATAAGACTTAAAAATTTTCATAGTCTGGATTGAGACCTCAATATAAAAAAGACCAACCAACCTCGAATTCCCAATATAGGCAACTTTAAAATACCAATTTTACCAGCTATACGTGGACATCATTTTGGATCGTAACTTGTAATGGGCGGACGCACTATGCTCAGTTTTTTTTCACTCTCTGATTATGCTAATGCTGGATTTTCTTAGAGTCGATAAGTGTCCCTATTATGCTATTACACAGAGAGGTAACATTTCCCCTTAACGCTTATTCTGCCGGCTCCATTGCTCGATTGACTTGACTATTCGGAAATGCGTTTTCTGGCAATAAAAAAATTGCCCATATGCTTGATGGTCTTCGTGATGATCTTGATGTTGATGCCCAATATGGAAGCTCTCTTTCGTGTTGAGACCACTAGGTAGTAACGGATTTCTCCGAGCCTACCTAAGACCCAAATTAGGCAGTTTTTGTCACAATTGTTCGGGCCTAATGTTCGATTCTTTTCCTCACTATTATCCTCAAAATAATGGCCTCCGTGTAAAACCCTATGAGCGGAGCGATACGTTTGTGCCAAGTATTTAAACCAAGTAAAACAGTGACAGATATATATACGAATTTCATAGCTTACCCTTGCACGGTGAACCGGAATACCCCGAAGGGCAGCTGTATGAAAATGGAATAAAAATTGAGAAAAGGAAGAAATATGCTACGAACTCTTGAAAATTGGACGTCATTTCCAGCTCCCAACTTCACGATGTGCTGTTGTGCGTCAGATTAGCCTGTTTGGGCTGATAAGACTTTTCTCGCTTGTTAACCGTTTCCATCAATTGTTGTTTGACTGAAAGTGTCACCATAACAGCTGTGAAAACAATGATTCCGAGACGCTATAATGAAGAGAAAGGTTAAGAATCTAAATATATCTTGCTTTGCTCAGCTTCATTAGGAATATTGCTACATCAAATCCAGCTGTTGTTTTCTAAATCGTGGATTAAAATGTCCCATTAGGAACAAAACTGACAGAAAAATCCTCAAAACTTGTTCCGTTCTCGTCTGTATAATTTATTAAAGATTGTTTTGGGTCTAGGACAAATGCAAAATAATATTTAAGGTCTTTGTAACTTCACGAATATTTTTATTACTTTTCTTACAAAGTTTATTTCATAATCCATCAAATATTTTCGCTGGCGCGATCGGTCAAAACGCGTCTCCTGACTGAATATTCCCCCGGCCAGCAAAAACTGAGGAATATCTGAGTGATATTCCCCAATTTTTGAAACCGCGCACGTGTTGCGAAAAATATTTCAAGGATACTGAATAAACACAAAATATCCGAGCATATTTCCGCGCCAAATGGAGGCTATTGTTTATGAATTCTACCGTTTGTTGCATTTTTAATTTTACTCATCAAAAAAACTTCCAAAAAAGTAATGAGAACTCTACTATAATGAAAAATGTTTAATATTGTACAATCATATGAAAAAAGAAACCCTTTACGTGCTGATGATTGACATCTTTTACGCTCTAACCAACAATTAATTATTAGAGACGGAAATTACTCCTTCAAGTAACAATCCTGAATTAACGAAATACTTTACGTTATATGTGCCAATTTAGCTAGCTTTGGGACAAAAGTAAATGATTCAGTTACACGGTTAATTATTAACAGTCAATTAACTGACAACTTACAAATGGTCAGTGACTGACAACTGACATTTGTAGCCCCCCATCGAGACCCCCGGATAATCGTGGACCGTATCCTGTGATCCGGTTTGCGTAATACTCCGTCCAGTTTCACAAAAACGGTACTTTTATTACGTCAGGTAGAGGATCTTTGTGAAGCGAACTCTGAGAAAGATACAGTGAAACAGCTTGAAATAATAACAGTGGCATCTTGTGCGCTCTAGCCTCGAATGAATTCAATCTAGAGTTCATGGTGAGAACTTGAATCAGTCTACAATTCCCAATTTTACATTCAATACACCCAAAGAGATTCCGTTAATAACTATTAGCTCAGCTTTTGGTATATGTTAATTCAACTAAACAGGTGTGTCAATAAGAATCTTTTTTTTCACATGTACAGTGGAACACGCTACAGCCACCCGGCCGTTATACTGCCACCTAGCTATTACAGCCACTTTATTCTGGCCCAAACAAAACCTACGTCAACCATTTTCTTATTTAAGGTACCCCTTTAATCCAGCCATTCCTTTAATACGGCCAGGTCTTTCTGGCGAGTTGATGACCGGATTAACAAGGTTCCATTGTACTTCATAGATCAGCGAGGAGTGTTCCATTATTGCGGCTTGCTAAGCTGTAACTGGATACCTCTAATCTATATACCCACTTGATGACAGACCAATAAGGTGACAAGTAGGCACTCGGAGAACCAATCACAATCGAGAATTATCTTAAAAGACACATACATATGCGATTAGGTCATTAGTGACGTAATGTAAATTTCGCCTTGAAAATATTGTCAGTGGATACTACCCTCAAATGCATTTGTAATGTTATTTCTCATCACGAGGCTAAGCAGTTTCGTAAGGTGATTCGGGGAAAATGCTTAATGCGATATTGTTTTAATTTCTTGTTTGTTTGATGCGCTGAACTCATATTGAAATATTTCAGAGTAATTTTTGGCCCTATAAGGGACGGATGGGTGGTTTGGGCAGTTTTCTGGGGCAGGATTTTTTTTTCTCTCACTTTTACGATGGGCATGTTTTTTTCTTGGTGAACAATAGCTTCTGCAAGAATTTCTTGCTTCCTTTTCTCTTGGTCTAAACTCCCTTAAGACCAGTGGATTTGAACCCCCCTGACTAGGGATCTCTTCCAGGGGATTACGACCTTGCATCCATAAAAGAAATAAGGGATTATTCTTGAGGACTGTGATCCCTAGAGAAGAGAAGGGGATTGTGACCTATTAGAGAGGGCTCCTAATTGGGATTTTGGCTCTCTAACCAAGAATCTCTTTCAGGGAAAGAAGAGGAGTAAAGGTCTCCCTCGCAGACTGTGAGTGCTGGAGAAGTGAAGGGATTCTGACGCTTTTGAGATGACTCTGATTTCTTATTACCTAAACTAGTACCTAGACAATGGCCTGTAATTTGATTACCTGAACCATCATCTTTGTGTTTTTTTGTCATTCAATAAAACCTTAAAAACGCCAGAGAAATTGCAGGCACTAGTATTCAACATTATCGGTACGCATTTGTGAACGAGGGTTTGTTTGGCACGTATCATAAAGAGGAAACACTTTTGCCCATGATAGCAAATCATGCGTTTCGTTTAAAAAAAAAAACTACAACAAATGCCAAGTCGTACTTGTGCGACCTTACACAAATAGTTTATTGAAAAGTTCAAAAGCAAAAAAAGGTCCGCGCTCTGTTTTCTTCAAATCTTCCCTCTAATTTCAACCTGCGGAAAAGCAACACACAAATATTAGTTCATTTCAAATAAACATGATTCCACACTGTAAATTGCCTGTTGAGTCAGTGCCTAGTCTAGTAACTCTGATTTAAAAATAGATCAAATCAGAGCAATTGCTATTAAAAGTCATAAAAACCGTGATTCACACACAGTAAGTTATGCTGATCTGCAGAGGGCCGGGGATTTTTCGATAACACTTGATCACAGAAATATCAATTAAAGGGCGTAATTCTCCTTACTGTTATATCCTGTGCGTATTACATGAAGTAGTTCTAGATACGTATATATATTAGTGTCATTCACATGAAGTGTGCGTGTACGTGTGAAGGAATAAACCATGTGCTTTTGGAGTCTTTGGAGCGTTTGGAGAGTCGAATGATTTTAGAGTACT
>OMLO01001793.1_pt1 | contig 16856 bp, 9 predicted proteins | sample 1674811 | NCBI WGS metagenome assembly OMLO01 (sample SAMN06265003, study PRJEB25207) | coral metagenome | isolation source: Coral host | place: Mexico:La Bocana,Puerto Morelos, Mexico | collected 2008-11-13 | reverse complement strand
CTACTGGAGTGGAGGTAGTGGAGCAGTGCATTGATGATAAAGCAAGTGTCAAACCAATTTTTACATTTGCTACAGTGTGTCCTCAAGTGCTTGTTCACATTCACTCCAAACAGTTGATGAGAGTTTTGATTCTGAAAATGATTCAGTGGATTCCAAGGATGTCAAAGGTAAAACAGCTGTTGACACAGAATTGAACCAAAGACGGCAAATGAAAAGAAAAGAAAGGTACATTCATCAGTTTCGAGATGTTAGAATTTTTAAATAAATGGAGTATGAAGAAAAACCTAACCTTATGAAGAGTATGCAGCAAGAGGAAAAATAATTATTTGGTCAGTTGCTAAGTTTTCTTGAAGAGAAAAAGTAGCTAGAAATGTAAAGGAACATGGTTTTCACTTATAATAGATGTTAAACTTGATGTCAACTGTTACCATTTTGTAGTTTTGAAAGCTATAGTATCACATGACCTTTTGATAGTGCATTTTGGGCAAGGTTAATATCATACTCTTAACCTGCTTTTTGTATAATTTTTTGGCCATTATTTGGCCCATGCATTTGACAGGGTCTGATTTGACATAAAGACTTCTTTTTCACAAGTTACATCACCTCTTCATTGTGTTGCAAATGTAAACAGGGCAGTAAACACAAATATCACATATTGAGTTTCAAGTACTATTTATTTTGAGTTGGTTCTCTTTATAAGGATAGATTTAAGTTCCAATCAAGTTAAATTTGAGCTTTGTAACAGAATTGTGTTGTATCTCCTTCAAGGACAAACAATGTGCATATGATTGTTTTTTTTTTGCTTCTGCTCTGCCATTTGCAGTATCATCATCATCATTGTATCATCGTGGTCATCGTCATCTGGCCCAGCATGCATCAGCTGTTTTGACAAAGGTTCTCAAAGCGTAAAAGCATCTGGATAGTGCCAATTGGTATTACGGGTAATGATTGTTTGGTATTGGTTGGTTGCGGTAAACTTGAGGTTCACGATGTTTCAACAAAGAGGAAGAAGAAAGCATTCATTTATGCTGAAACACTTTGAACTTCAGCCAAGTAAGTTTGAACCACTAATACCCATAATGCCTTTTGACATTGTCACATACATTCTTACGCTATTGTAGGGCAACCTTTCTTGAAGAAGCTGTATACATATCATCAAAATCATGATGCTGTGAAGAACACAGGCAGCAATATACTATGTAAACTGCCAGCTCTATGTCAAGGTGATCAGGTAGGAGGAGCCTTGGGTTTCTCCCTCCTCCTTTCAGCAGAGAAATTGCCCTTTTAGTTTTTTTGTCAAAGTGTGGAAAGTGCTCTGTTGAATCTCTTTGTTGCCGTGCTGTTAAATGACCATTTCCTTCATGGGAGTTGTGAGCCAGCTGGAACAGTGAAATTTGAAACAGCTTACAATCTGTGGCTATGCTTCCAGAATAATATAATAGCTGGTTTAACTTGATCTGATTTTTAAACATTTCTTCTGCATAGCAGGCAGTTGCACCCTGAAAACTCTCTTTTCATATTCAGATTTATTGCTGGAATCAATAAAGGATATATAAATAAATAAATAAATATAAATGAAGGATAGTGCTTTAGATTTTATTTGCTTTAGATGGAGGCCAACCCCGTGAAAGTGCAACTTTGGTGCTTTGGGCGACTGCAGTTAGGGTCAATTTTTATGCAAAGACAAAGTTCACATGATAGAGCCAATGAGCCCAAGTGCTTTTAACGCACAGAGTAAGAAGCTGCAACATAATCATTTGGTGTTTTCTTTTTTTGATTGTACCTGAACATTCAGTGAAATCAATGGAATTTCTTGCAATCAATATAAGCTGTTGTCATGCTCTCAGGCACCCTGATCCTAATATTTCTAAAATAATTAAATTAATTTCTAATATAATATTTCTATTAGGCGAATCATACCGGAAAATCTGCCTTCATGCTCAAAAGAGGAACTGATCTCCAGTAATTTTATTCCTGTAATGTGACTTTGAATAAAAAACAAACGGTTAACACTTGTGAACTAGAAATAACAAGTAAATTTTCCAGTGAGATTTATGATACTCCCCTGTAGGCCATATGATATATTCATTGCGAAGGTTGACAGCTGCCATATTTACAACTTTTCCTAATACCCTGTTGTAGCTGCTCCTTGTTAAAAGATCTTATATAGCCTTCCTGTTTCTTGGTGGCCACACCCCAGAAAAAAATGTCAAAATTTGCTTCTGAGGTGGAATAACTGGTCTTCGAGAAGTTAAGGGCTACCCTGAGTGTTTCTTTTGTCATTTGAAAGTGTTGTATAAATAAACTCATCGGCCAGATATTGGGGAATGGTCCACTCAAAATAACCTGTTTTAGTAGATACCACACCAGTGAATAGTGCTTTTCGCGCACGCTGATTGGCTAGCTCTGAGGTCAGTGATTAGCCAAGTACTATTCACCTCCGAGCAGCTGTAGAAAAACAAAATGGCTTCCCGTTTCAAACAAAGTTACTCTTAAACAAGTAAAGCTACCCTTTGGTCGGCTAGTTATTCAGCTTGTGCGGTATGTACTAAAACATTAACAATTATTCACCTCACTGTCGGTGAAAGTGGTGGATATTTACCTCCACTGCGATGAATAATTGTTAAATATATATGGGGTACACTTCTGTGCATAGAACAGCTCGCGGCATGACACACGGCAGTGTCGTCGTCATCTTCCACGATATAGTTGTTGTCGAAATCAATGAGCTTAGAAAAGAGCGCGAACCCGTTTTGCAAGGGGAATGGAACGAGGCCGTTCGGATGCATCCTGATCCATTTTCGGCGGGTTTGGATAACTTTACTTCTAAAAAATATTCCTGTACAGCCAACATGCTACATGCTAAAAGGATCGCACACAGCCTACCCTAGAAAATTTCCCAACCTCCGTTGCCTCAAAAAATAATGGTCCGCCCCTAAGAGCCTATTTAGATCCGGGGAGGGGGGTACCCCCATAATTTTCGGATAGGGGTGTGCCGCGAAGGTTCTTAAACCCTGACCCTATTTAGGGATAAAGAAAGCGAAAATTTACATCCTTTTTAAGGCCCAAGCCCGAAAAAATGACACCCTGAAGGGGGCAAAGCGCGTACGCGAAACACAAATCTTCATAAAATCTGGGCAATACTTTGATGGTAGTTTGTTTTTAACTGATCGATTCTTTTTGTTTAGCTGCGCGTTTACGCACTACACGTTTTGGCTGATTTAGCTACCCTATCTAAGGATAACACCGGGAACACAATGCCAAAAGGAGAAAAAAATGATACCCTATTTAAGGATCGGGAACCTCAAAAACCATACCCTATCCCGTGGCACATACCTATATAGCCCATATATGGGAGTACCCCCCCGGATCTAGATGGAGGGAGGGTGCCCCAACCCCAACTAAGGCCCCATTTATATGGTCTCGGGTACCCGAGACAACCCTCTCCTCGGGTTACCCTGGGTAAGTTAACTTTCCCTTGTGTCGTAAAATTTAAACAACTGTTTATACGAACGACCCTACTAAAGTTACTCGTCTCGGGAGACGAGATAACTCGCATGGACGAGTTGTCTCACCTCAGCAGGTAGGGGTCACGTAGGTAACCCTCAACCTCGTTCCCAGGGCTTTTCCCTTGAAGGTGGGATGGGAGGCGCTCTGACGAAGGGCCAACACTCGAAACGTCAGCTTTTTAACTCGTTGCAGTGGCCAGTTTACATTTTCAACTTAGTTGATATAACCTAATTAAATTATTATGAATAATCAGGCGGGGTCAAGTGTGACTTGGCCTGTAGGGAAACCGTTTTCACATTTAAACGCTCACTAAAGTTGTCTCGGCGGAGGGTTGTATCGGGTACCCGAGACCATACAACGAGGGCCTAACCAACCAGGCTACCCGGGTAACCGAGCTACCCCAGGAGGGCTAACTTCCCATTTCTTTAGAAAATGCAATTGAAGCGTTTTCATGCTAGCGGGGCACCCTTTTACTTGCCCGCGCCAAGTTTTTTTTACCACGTAAACGTTTCGTGCCGGGCTATCGGCTAGCCGAGGTGAGGTAAACCGCGAAAACATAGCGACGCGAGGTTAATTTTTTCGTAGTAATCATTTGCCGGTGTTGTCTGCCGAACAGAATGATTGTCAATCTGAAGAGTCTTTCACGGAGGCGAACCCTCCTTCAAATGTGGCGTAGCTTAGCTAGAGCAGCGTTATACTGCAGAGCTGTTTTTCATTTCAACTGTTCTATATATTGAAAAGAGGCCGCTAGCGCTAACAGAATATTAAACTTGTCGTTAGTCAGCCATTTTGTTTGTTGTGCTTAGCGGCCGCTCTATTTTATTTTAATACTTTAATACTTTAATAAAATGCTCCTAAGACAGTAAAAACTATACTAGGAGGACATGTCTAGCACACTCCGTCAACACTCCGTCCATATAAAGGCCCTAATATAAATAACTGTGAACCAGGCTACTACCGCCTGATGGTGACAGTTCTGTGATAAAATATGACAGGAAAATACAGCGTCTTGTTTGCAAAGGTCTTAGGTCCAGCTTTTTCCCGAAATTTTTCAAAGCAAGGCTCACAATATATATATTTTGTCCTTTGAAAAATGCACCCCGGGAAACCGGTTTGTTGCGGGTTTTGAAGATGCAAGACTTCTAAGATTGAAAATAGTATGACGCAGTGAAATTTTAACATAAACCCCGCATTGATTGTGCCATTATATTAAAATACGAAGGAGATTTGGATTTCCTCCCATGAATATAGAATATATCGATTTGAAATGGCGGATCCCGAATTCCATTTTCGACCGGCTTTGTTTTATAGCGTGATCTGTCCGCCAAAACAATTCTAACCATTATAGATGCAAATCTGGTTTTCAACAACAAGGAAAAAAATGTATGAATAGAGAGATTCGCTTTCGTCAATATAACATAATTGTATACCTCACTTAGCTAACTGTATTTTTGCATTTTCATTGTACCGGTAGATCTCTTCGTGGAAAAACAAGTTTCTCTCGAGCGAGAAGCAGCGAAAACTCGCTTCAATTTCTTTCGCAAGCAGTGAAAGTACTGCACGTGAAATCACATGCACGTCTACGCTTCTAATTGGTTAAAATACAACGCCGTGAGAAACTGGATACTAAACTGTCTGACGTACATGGAAATGACAGTACCTTACCAAAAAAGAATCACTGGGGTGGGTATTAGGGAGAAAAAATTGAATGGTCTAAATCATCTTATATTTATCCAAACTTAACACATTTTGTTTTCGAGATGTTGCTCAATATAATTCAATGCTACAGAAAACAAATTGAAATTTTTACTAACTTTTCTGCTGCTTCTCCAGGCTTGAAATAAAAGGAACCTAGGACCCTACCGGTGGGGAGTGCAACTCCCGTCAAGTCTGGTTGGTATTTCGAGGCTGTCATGACTATCAGTATCAAGGCGAACTTGAAGTGTGTGTTGTTGTAGCTTGTTTTTGTCTTCCAAAGATGTGATTCAAATATATTTCGTAAGAGTGTTATTCGTGTCTGAACTTCACAAGGTCGTGTACACTTCGACAGCGTAAAACGGGAGTAAAATTATTCGTGTTCGAGGTTGTTTATAAGGGAATTTAATCGGTACGGTGACAGTCGTCTCGACTAGACGGCAGAACAGTTTCGGCTTTGCTTTCGTTTATCTCCGTTTGTGGATAGGAAAATCGATACGAGGAGTTGGAAATTGGACTGGCAGAGGTCCTCAGTGTATGGATATGGTTGTCAAGATTATGCAGGCAGGCGTTCCCACTCAATTTGACCTGGAAAAGTACTCTACTCCGCTGTTTAGGAATTTACGGGAGAAGGCGCGGAAGAGAACTGTAACTGAAGCCTTTACCAAAACTGCGGATGCACTTGACGATCTCGAGTTAGCTCCGAGGACAAAACGTGTGGCGAGGCGGCCGCCTCCAGCGTTAACATTATATGTGCGGAGAGAGACTGAAAAAGCTTACAATGCGATAATGTTGGAGGAGGTGACAGTGGAAAGTCTAAAACTCGCCGTTTCTGAGAAGTACGGCACGCCAAGAAATTCGATCAAGAGTTTTGCGCTTCGATGCAAGGAGGGGTAAGTTGAAGTGAATCAATTTAGCGTTTGCGTATCTATAGGTTTAGATTTGAAAGTTGAAAATGAAAGGCAGGAAGTTTGTGTAAAGGGGGAATGATTTTGTTTTTTTTTGGCATCGAGTTCAGTGCACTTTCGTTACACGTTACTAAATCGGCCGCAGGCGCGTGATTTTGTCTATCAGCAAAACTTTACCCATGACAAACGCACGTATTTAAAAAAAGACGGAGCTATTTTGCCGTTGAATATTCTGCTTCGTAGAGTAAATCACAAACTTGAAATTTGGCAATCGTAGATTTTGACTGTCAGTGAAAGATAGCGAAAAAGCGGCAGTTTAATTGCATACGCTTTGTTTATATTGCACGCTTCAGGTGTTTCATTCGTAAATGCTGTGCCCCTCCGACCGTATTAAAGTACAGGGAGAGAGTTTTTTTTCTCAGATCTTTCCATGTCCAATGTCATGATTTTAAACCACATCTTTTACGGTGGTCACGTTTGCCGGCAGTGAGTAAAGCTTGTGTGATTCTTGGCACGTGGTAACTGGCTGTTCTAGTTTGTAACCGGTTCTGATTTACACCTCCATTCACGTAGGCTATTCAAATCGCACGTTTATTCATTCTTGTGGGTTTTGTCATTGTGTAATAAAGTTTTCTAGTGTCATTGTTTTGCCGCAAACTGGTTAATTGGTTTATCTTGTGGCTATCTGTTTTTACCATTTTTTTATTTTTACTTCTTTTGATGTAGTTTTCGTGTTGAAAAAAATGGACGCTTGTAATATTTCAGTCATGCAAACATTATTTGCTTTCGTTGAGTTATTCAATTTAGTGTACAGTTGAGAATTTCAGTGAATGCTTTTTGAGATAATTCTGATCATTATTTAGAAGTTTGTGCAAAGTTCAAAACAATGTTGGCTCATTTTTACTTTTAGAAAACCACAGAACCTGATCAAAACTGGTTTTGTGGCCTTCTCTCAGAGGGCAAAGTTCATTGTCTTTGTTCTTTGGTGCATAATACTCCAGCAATTGAAGTTAATTTCTGAATTTTGGCAATTATTCTTGGTATTAAATCATTTTAAGTTGTGACTTAGGTTGTTATATCAGAAGTTAAGTTCAAAACTTAACTTTTTTGGTTTCTTGTTGATATAAATATGTTGCAAGTGATCAGGTCCTCTAGATTGGTTACAATCAGTGAAGATTTTCTTTTGATATTTTGTAATTCTTCTTTTTACAGACCGTAAATTGCCATGATTTGAAATAATATTGTGTGAGTGTTGTTTTGTTTCTTTTCCCAATCCAAGGATTTGCTACGTTCTTAATATGCAGCTCACAACAAAGTGGCAAACAGGCATTAAGATCAGGCATAAAATTTTACTGGAGACATGTAAACACTTGTAGTCAGAAGCTGACAGAGCCTGAACATTTTAAGTGATATTTACTTTTGGATGCTTCCCAACAGTATTTTGTAACATGTTAGCCTGGTTTTGTTTTTGGCATGATATTCAGTAATAATATGTTAAATTGTTTTTGTGAGCAGTTCCTAGTATGTAATAATCCCTTCCATAACTGTAAATTTCACTTAAGTGCTAAGAGTTCCTTTGTAATATTGTACTGAAGAAGTAAAATCATGAAATCTTGGCAATCATAGGCAGTAACTGGATTAACGAGATCGCTATGTTTACACAGTGTTTAGTTGAGCTTTCGGCTGAGGCATGCAGGGTTTTAACTAGATATTATTTTTTTAACAATGACTTGTGAAATGACATGTTTCACAAGGCTTGTGTTTTAGCTTTCAACTGCCTGTGAATATTTTGGCGAAATTTTTTAGATCATTATGTGCTAAAGTCATAATTTTTCCATCCCCTCCTTTTCTGACTTCCTGCCTTTTATTGTTTTAATTTGCTGTGTTGTGACAATTTTGAACACCAAAGTGATTCTTTGCTGCTAGGAGAGTAATTAACTTCTTCCAGCAAATTTTTGAACTTTATTGGAAATTTGAAGTGTTTTAATCTGGTTTGTGTCAAATTCTTTTGCTCTTCAAAATGATATTATGGTAAGAGAGCAAATGGAATCTTGTTAACAAAATGGCAGCTTGTAAAGATGGTTATTATTTTCCAATTGAAAAAATCGCCTTCTTTAACATTGTGCGGTTGTTTTTACTGTACAGTGGTAAATTTTTTGATGTCTTTTGTCCATTTAATTTGGTGCCATTTTATGAATATGTTAAACTGCCGCTTATAAGTCTCCCTCTCATTTATAGGTCCCCCTTCCTCTGGTCATAGGTTCATCTGCATGTAAGCTAAATATCACCTCAGATTATAAGCTCCCAGGATATAAGCCCCCTCTTGTTTCAACAGAAATGAATTTGATTTATTTTGATGGTAAAGCTTAACCAAGACCCTGTATCTGATAAATGTATTTTGATCAAAACTGCTGAAGCTCATTTTGAGATGTTTTTTAATGCTGCTTATAATCCCCCCTGGATATAAGCCCCTCTCTTTATAAGCCCCATCCAAAGTCCATTACAAAGTTGTTTAACCCCAAGGCTTATAAGTGGCAGTCTACATTAAGTTCATGGGCACTGTTTTGTGGGGTCTTTGTATGTGAGTAGTGGTGCTTTCTGTGACAGTAGAGGTAAACTTTGGCATAATTAAAATATTGATGTTAATTCTGGTCCCTGTGTGTGTCTGTATGCGTGTGTCTGGGTGTGTGTGTCTGTCTGTGTGTGTTGATGCTTGCTTGGTGTTAATTGTGACATATCAGGCTTCTGGTCATGACATGTAAAGGGATGGGGGGAGAGTAGTTTCTAAGAACAAAAGGAAACATATCCTCCATCCCAGCATTGCTTAGTCACAGAGCATTGCATTGTATGACATCATTTGATAACTAATACAGAATATAGTCTGAGACTTGATCCATAATGTGATGGGCCAGACTGCCAATTGCTAGCTAAGTATATGCATGGCAAGCTTAGTCATCTAGCATTTGTCTGTTACTAATTGGAAATGGTAGATTTACAATGTGTATGTCATACTGACAATAAATGGAGTATATGTTTCTTTACCAATTTTGTACTTGGTGATTTTTGCGTGATATGTATTGTATTGGTGATTATTACTCAAGCCCAGCACTTGAAATCCTGTTGATTGTTACTGTTTTGATTCTAGCTAATATTCAGGTTTCTTCTCCCTGTGCAGCACAGACTGGTACAGTACACAGTTTGTTAGCTTTGATATATGTTCCTTCACTTATTGTCGCCATCTTAATGTTGCATCTTCAATATTTGGAAGAGCAGCCTTAAACTGAAAACTACAAGAAAGGGGAAAAGTGAACTTTTCTGCCCAAGGGTTAACTGTACTGATGTGTTGAGGGACCATGTCAGCCATGGTTAGGGTCACACTAAGGCAGCACTCAAAGCTGTCGACAGTTTAGTTGCCATTGAATGTGAAAACTGCTTTTGGTTCTAGTACAGAGCTCAAAGATGATTCTCTTTATTCTCAATTTCATGGAAACTGTCTCAGATCTCAGATCTCAAACGCAGAACATGCAATTTGATGTTTTCCATATACAATTGTAAAGTGTTGTGATGGTTTGCGTGTGGAAGACTTCAACTTGACAAACTTTTGGCCTATTGGCTGAAGTAAATACGAAAAAGTGAAAATGTTTTTGCCAGACTCTTTTTTCACTGGCAAATAACAATTGTAATATTTAAAATTCATCCCATCCAAAGTTGACAAGGCATGGTCATAAGATTTCATACACCATGCTTTATATTGAAAACAACAACCAAGTAAGTTGACAATGACAAATCTGAAGACCTGGATCATACATGAGCTCCATTTTGGCATGGGTTTTTTGAAGAAATTTCAAGTGTGGCTCTAACCATTGGAAAGTAATTTTTATCAATACGAGGGTTGAATAATATTTTTTCCTTCTTGTGCTGGTCAGTTTTTGACTGCTGACAAACATTGGAAACATCATTTACAGTATTCTTATAGAAAGCTGTTAGATAAATGTAATCTTGGCATGAAACAGTTACTGCACTTTTGACTTGGGAATGTTTCTCAATTGGCTATTCTGTTTTGTCAAGCTCTCTCCCCTATTAGTCACAAAAACAATGGGGACAGATTTTTTTTCAGTTTCTTGGAAACTAGAATTATTTCATCACGCATGGTGATTTTAAATAGGTTTTGTACGTTGGTTTGTTATTTGAATCTTGCAGCGTCTGAGTTGACATGGCTCCTAGGGCCTCATGGACGTCCAGGGATGGAGAACTTTTGCACACCTTCAAAGTTGCAGGGTAGCATAACACTTTTAGAAATACAGAGAATAATTTTTGTTGGAGTGAATCATAGGCAGTGAGATTTTCTTCCAATTGGTGGTCATGAATTGCCAAAAGAATCTTTTGTAATTTCTCTCACAATTATTATGTTGAAAGGTTTTAAACATGTTATTTATTTTAAGTAACTGGAACCAAGCACATTCAGCAACCTTTAAGGATGTTCGTTTGTGCAAGAATGCAAAATTTACATGAAAATACGGCCGTTTTGCAACATTTCTCCCTTTTTTTGTCGGCTTGGTTATTGATTGCTTAAAAAAATACATTGTTTAACTCCATATAAAAGACACACATTGCATCTATATCAAAACGTGATGTGATGCAAGTATATTGTTGAATGTCGTGAACTTTCCATGAGTCAGATGCTATTACAAGAACTGAAATAGTAGTACAGGCTGTTGGCAGCTGTACTACAGCAAAACACATATAGTAAAAGCATTTCATGGCTGTTTTACATTTCACTCATTGTAACAACATCTGTGTCGGGGGTTATACTATAATGCTTGTGTATGGATTGTGTTGTGTGTATCTGTTGGGAATTATATGTTTTTGGTGTCCAGTGTGGGTTTTGCTCAAGTTATATGTCTATGCAAGGGTCAATGGCAAGTAGCAAGTACACATAATTCTTTTTTTACTGCTAATTCTACCAAGCTGTGTTGCCACATTGTTGTGGATTGGTGTATTTGCTTATAAGTTCTTGCCCCCTGTATTTACATATCATGAGTATCTTAGTGCAGGGAAGGTTGTTGTCATAATGAAATTGTATGGTGAACAATATCTTCGATACCAACATTGTTAGCAAAAAATCTTCCTTTAGGAAGTTAAACCAATGAAATGTGTGGTGCAATGCCAGCATTTTTTGCCTGAGTTAAAGCGTTTTATTTTTTAATATTTGTCAACTTGGGTTTGGCTGACAGAGAAAAGAAGTAAATCAAACCAACAGTTAAACTATTTGTACAACATTATGACACACAACCTTGTATGCATTTTGTTTAGTGGTACTTTTGTGTTTTAATTTAAGGTCCATGTATTTTACTGATGTATTTCTTCTGCAGTGATAACTTGTTTTAGACATCATCATTTCAAGCATTTTGCTCTGTGGTTATTGTCTTGTAGGACCTCCTCGGAAATTGATGATAAAGCAGTGGAGAGTTTTGTTGATGAGGACGACTTCATTATCTCTTTGGACTACGATGCCCAAAATGGGATATGCAGTATAGTGTTGGAAACATCCAGCTGACAAATAATCTTGGGTTCTTTTGCCACATTTTGTGCTTTGCAAGATGAAGGACATAGTTTACAAGTTAAATTTGTGTATATTTTATTGAAGCTCTCTTCAAGTGGTATGTTGGGAGAATTATCTGACTTTCATTTGAAGCTCAGGAGAACAGTGAAAATAGTTTTTTTTGTACAAGTGTCTGTTGTAGCAATTACTCTCAAAAAGTGAAAGTCAGAATATTATAACACTGCTCATGAGTGAGCCATGTGTTAAATTTAATGCACTCCCTTGTGAGAGAGAGCATTGCTGTTGGCTTCATACAGAAGGTTCCCATGTGACGAGATTTGCAAGTTTTATTTGTAACTAAAGATGGAGGATTCTCCACTGAAAAGATTGTATAATTATTTGAACTAAGATATAAAGTGTCACTGAATATTTGTTTTGTAATTTATTTCATGTAAATTTTCAACAAAAGTAGTGTTATTTTAACACATCAAAACTATTGGAGGCATTATATTTCTGTTACAGCCTAATTTATAGAAAAAAATGTTGTCTGTCGATAATACATTTTAAAAAGTTTGTGTTTTGGAGAAATTCATATCATTTTAAGGCAGGTCAAATTGAGAGATTGTTTGAGTACAGTTTTTAGTGAAGCATACTCTCTATTTTCCTTTTTAATTTTTTTAAAGTAAGAAATAATCCTGCCAGGCTTTAAAATGATAAAAGTCTTCACTTTGAGCACATTACAAATGGCTTTGATATATGGAGAACATTAACTCTGTGTGAAATTACTTAAGTAATCCCCAAGGTTTATAGTCTCTAGTTTTGTATTCCTTTTGGATGAATAGTATGTTCTGGGAGCTAAGCCTTAACTTAAGTCATATACCTTCAAAGACAGCAAAGTTTCAGCAAGGTGAAGACTTTTGATTGTTGCAAATTAGTGGCATAAAAAAGTATACTAAATGTTTTCACTTGAATTTCAGAGAGTATTTTTGTTTTAATTGGCTTAAGGACATGTTATAAAATGCTGACAATGCATTTGCCTGATATTTACTTTGCAATGCCAATAGTTGAAGGTTAGGAGTATGGTTAAGGCTGACTATACAGAGTGTCTGAAGTGTTGAAACTTTGAAGGTTGTATGATGGCTTTTGTTTTACAGGTGATATTTTACATTGCATTGTGTAGGGGATGGACATTGATAGCATCTGTTTCTGTAAATTAATTTTGAAAACACTGCTTTCATTTTTATAGCTACCCTAACTTTTCAGGATCTCAGATGGGCAGGGTTTGGGGCATCTGGTGTTTTGAAACTCTCCATTAATTTATAATTGGTGAGGTTCTTCTAGCATTTAGTGGTATGTTACAAATGTAATGAGGCCCCAACATTTCTGTCATGTTTCAGTTGGCTTGGTGTCTCAACCTTGAAACCACTTTGAGACCCTGATAGGTGATATATGCTGTAGAGACAATTTCTAGTCTAAACATTCTAGTGCAAACAGACTTGTTGAAGATGAGTAGTCTAAGTAGTCACAGTATTTAGTTGTAAGGAGTTTGCAAAGATCTTGAAACAATCTTCCTTCATAGCAAGATTGTTACTTTTAGATGGATTTGTGTTCTGAAGAGGAAGATATTGTGGATGTAACTTGGAGAGTACCATGTTACTCTCATTGACAAAATAAACGTTAAAACTGCTACCAGTGTGTTTGTTGTGCCTTTTGAGGTGTTGCCAAGCCAGAACCCATGTCAAACTAAGTCAACTGTGACCTTTTTCCTTGAAAGTTTCAAATTTCCAACATACCAGTGCCTTCTAACTCCAGCCTTCAATAATGTAGAGATCAGGAAATAAATCTCCTTATGGAAGAATCCAAGAATGCATTGAGGAAGGTTACTTTAGGACATTGCCATGATCATTGTCATTTACTGACAGGGAAGCTTCAGAAGACTATTTTTTGTAGGATAACCTCCCTAGGTCCCCTAGGGTGAACTATTACTCAAACATATTAATATTTGCAGGGTGGATCTTGTGTTCTAGCATGACTGCACTCAGTCCCTCTAAAGGCTCTGTACTTGATCACAGCAGCAAAAAAATCCTGCGCTGGAGGAAATCGAACCCGGTACTTTGCCAGATCAAACACCCCTTACTTAAGAAAATTTCCCGCTTCATTTGTTTTAACCAATGGCAAGAAGAATGGGCCATGTATGCGAATGAAGAAAGGTCATTTGCCAATTCAGTCTCGGATTTAGTTTGTACTTAATTCAAACATTCATAACCAGCAAAGTATCATCACTTTTATTTATTTTATTCAAACGGTTTAGGATGTGTTATGTTATGAGTTTCCTGCATAGAGCCTTGCGTGGCCCATCAATGCATCTTCAACCAGTGTGTCCATATTTTATTTACATGCCAATGCAGGTATTACTTACGTATAACTTTACATGTGTTTATTAAGGATCAAACTCTGCCAGTCACAATGCAGTTAAGTATGACACTTGCTTGTTATGTACAGATTATCACCCAATATGGGCATCGCTGCTTTAGAAGTTCTTTATCTGATCAGAAACTATGAGCCTACAGTGGTCAACAGTACTATAGCACCTGAATAACCTCTAGGGGATAAGTGCAGAGGGCCCACTCTCCCTGCCCACAAGAGGAGGGACGAGTGGGTAATAAGAGAATAGGGTTATTACAGGTCCAATATGCCCTTAAACAGGACATTTTTACGGCTAAGCTCATGATGTTCAAATGGTTTAGGTAAGGGGAATTTTAGTGACAATAAACCTTTGCTTTTAGGTGGCACTTTCCACTTCAGAGAAAAATTTACTAACTTGTCCTAATATACTCTTCAATAAAAAACATGTTAAGTTAGATATTTGACACAATTTACCTAATGTCCTATGCTTTTAGTATAAGAGTGCTAATGCATAGCTGCAGAACTAATGATTACAGCCAAAGGACATATTCAAGTGTTCCAAATGTTTCAAGTTAGCCAGGTTAGGGCGGGGCAGGGGGTAGGGTTTGCAGGGAAGGATAAATGCGAAAAAAGATTTTCTCAAGATTAGATATCTTCAGAACCATACAGAAATGGATGCAAAACATTTGCTAGGGGTGGCAAATGGTCATCTTAAAACACAACAGACTTCTTAAAATTCCTGTTGAATTTCCCAGATCTGGCAGTCTCTTTTTTCACCTTTAAGTGCACTGCCCATTTTTGATATTTTGCAAGGCTATTTTAGTCTCCAATTCCTGAGCTGATAGTTTGTCTTAACAAATGATGTCTGTCTCTAAAATGTACTGCCTCATACTCATACACACAAAAAAAATGCAGGTCCTGCCTTCTCGCAAAATTGTTGTTTTGTCTGAGCACGCAGATATTTTCAATCAGTAACTTGATAGTATAAGCACATGATGTAACAAGTTGTTATAAATTTTTCTTACATCGTATTTATAATTAGATCTTAACTGTTTAATGTCTGTATTTCATCACATATCAGCACCTTGGAAGTGAGCTAGTTTCTTTTCGAGCTCAGATGCTTTAATCCGTAGTCTTCGCACTTCCTCTTTGAGGTTGGCATTTTCCCTCTCGAGCAGTTTAAATTTCTCCGAGACCTCTATTTCTTTCTGACGTCTCAAGTCTCTAGACCTTTTAGCTGCCACATTGTTTTTTATTCTGCGTTCCCAGTATTTTTCGTCTTTTTCTGATTGACTGTAGAACTTTCTATCAGCCTTCTTTGTAATCGGCAGAGGGTTATACACATATCTGGAATTACGGCGCCTTCGTACTACTGGGGCTTTTTCCGGCTCTAGAGCCATCGCTTCGGGGTGTTCCTGCCTGGTCACTCCAACTGTTTTGCACCACTGAATGATTGCATTGGTCTCTGGGGGCTGAGTAGTGGTCACTTGAAGAGGCTGAAAAACGGCTGGATCGACTTTCAAAGGAGAAGATGACATTTTCGACAACATCATCGAGGTCAACACACTAACATCGGCTGCGGCCTTTGAGAAATCTGGTATAGAGGGTACCACTGCCCTGGAATTTGCGGTAGCGACTGTAGAATTTTCCTGACCGTTCTGCGTTTGTACGGAGAGAAATTCATCCAGATCCATGTAATCTGAGGGGAAACTACTTCTTGTGGAAGTCGACATTGTATCGACACCAGAGTCACTCGACTCGCTATCGCCATCGCCTGTAAATGAAAACAAGCGATTAATTACCATATAACTAGTAGTACGGGAGAAAAAGAGAATAAAACCGATTCACTTCGATCATTTTGTGTTGCCATATGAGCAGAAATATGGCAACTAGGGTCTTTCGAAAGGGTTTCAAACCAGTGACGTTTCCTTCCTCGAGTTGGTTTGGGAAGAGAAATGGGTATGCGACGTGTCAAAGAAGGGCCTGCACACTGGAATTAACAAGTCGTTCTCGTACTCGATCTCGTACACGTACTCAAATCCAAGTCCCCTTATCCATCGAGCTGGCAACCCCAACTAGATATCACTATGAGTGAAGTTCGGCACAACGTTTCTGCCCTAGACATGATGTAAGCTCAAAGCTACGTGCACTACAGCCCGAGACTTCCGTGAAAGAATATGAACACATTTATCAGAACTTACTTTGATTAGGTGGAACTGAACTCGAACGGCTTGACATGGTCAATCGTATTTTTACTCCTAAAATACACTCATCTGCTTGAGGAACAGCTCGATACGAATGTCGTCAGTGGGATTCCAACAGCTCTTCCATCCTTCAGAAACAGAAGAAAAGTGCGATATGATTGGCTGTTACATTACGGCACGTGCAGCTGTGTTCCTTACATAACAAATAAGGATTCCACGTTCACGAGACTGCATTTGTTATATAATGTTTTTAATGCACGCTAGTGCGAAGAAAATAGCTAAATAGAAAGGAAAATGCAATATTTCTATACTGTAAAAAGATTTATTCTACTTTAAGTGTGCGATTTACTGTTTTTCCTTACTCTAAAAAATATATTATTGCAGAATTGGGAGACTGGATACGAGAAACGTGACTTCGCACGCGACACTATGCTCGTTCCCAGAGCCTTCTACGTTGGGTAATCCGAGGTCCACGGATGTACCGTTGCAGTTTACATTTGTACCGTTGCAGTTATGTATGGCGCGTTTTTTGTGTCAAAATCCAAAACCTCGTGTCAGACTTGCTATTTTTCTATTCAAATATTCAATCCT
>OMLO01001792.1_pt1 | contig 16868 bp, 3 predicted proteins | sample 1674811 | NCBI WGS metagenome assembly OMLO01 (sample SAMN06265003, study PRJEB25207) | coral metagenome | isolation source: Coral host | place: Mexico:La Bocana,Puerto Morelos, Mexico | collected 2008-11-13 | reverse complement strand
AGCTCTCCAGTCTCAGACAAAAGGTTTACAATTGGGTTGGAAAATGAATCCGTCACGCCTTTTAATCCGTCAGCATAGTTCGAAGCGCTTTGAGTGATGGTGTCTAACGCCTGCAGGACGTGGTTTATATTCTTTGTCTTTTTCCATAGTTCGTATGATAATTTAAGCTTGGTGCGCACATCTTCGAGAGCTTGAACATGTTCTAATACTGCATCATCGTAGACATTTCGCATAGCCTTGAATGTGTTCTCAAGCAAGTCCTGCATTTTCTCTTGTATGTCTTTGGCCCTCTTGATATAATCAACAATCCTACCAATGTGGTCTTTTACGTCTTTTATGGACCTTTTTTTAACGCCACCTCCCTCACTACCTTCTGGTTTTCGGCCAATGATCTTTTGGAAAACGTCCTTCACTCTTTGAACATCGTCTTTGAGAGAGAAATTTCGAAACTGTTGAACAAGAAGCTTCACAATGTCAACAACAGCAGTGATATTGCCAATCCCTCTTTCGCAGGTTTCAAGCATGTCCGTATAACCACTTGCTTCCTTGAATGTGTCCTTCAGGACATCTGCTTTGTCTTTGATTGCTTTGGCTTGATCAATGAACGCTTTGGAAATGCATGTTCCACCCTTGACACATTTCTGTATCTTAAAGTTCTTCCATGTTTCCGGTACCATACCATAAAGAACCTTTATTTCTTTCTTGAAGTCCCTGTATTGATCGATAACGTACCGGCCAACAAGCAGTGCTTTCCGGACGCAGGGCTTTGTACTTTCAAGGAATATTTTCTTAATCTCCTGGCAATCAGGCAACTTTCCTGCGGTCTCCAGTATAGGCGAGAGGTTGTTGGTGAAGGGCTTAAGATCTTTTAAAACTACCACCACTTCACGTACCATGGACTTTATCTCCCGCAGTTCTTCCTGTATTTCGTATATAGGTTCTTTAATTCTTTTAAACTTTGATACAGCTTTGCCGATAAGCTTGTCGGCCTCTCTGTTAAAAAACGTGTTAACTTCTTGCACCACATCGTAGCTCCCAAACTTGTTAAGCGTCTCCGAAGCAATAGTGCTAAACTCATTGCAAACATCTCTCACACGTTGGTCAAAGTCGATTCCAAACTGTTTTCTTAAGTCAAGCTTCTGAATCTCGTTTTTGTAGTCCTGAGCCCTATCGGCAAAATTTAGAACATCATCCGCCGTTTTCCTCGCCTTGTTTGCGTACTTAGGGAGATTTCGTAGTCGCGCGAGGACTTCATTGACACGAGAAGCAATTTCGCCGGCAGATTTCAGAAATCCTTTTTTCGAATTAATAATAGAAAGAAAATCAGATATGACTTGGGCAACGCGAGAGATCTTCCCCACACGAGCTGCAAGGTTGTCTTCGTACCATGTTTCGACCTTGGTGACAGCCGACTTCAATTCTGCTCCAACCGTTTTCATCTTTGTCGCCACTGGTCCGATGAAGGAGCCTAGTTCGGTAAGAGCTTCACGTGCGTTCTCTTGAACTTTGTCGATTACATCCGTAGAGAAATTTGCAGCTTTTGTGCATGCGCCATTGACTTTTGACGCTGTTCCGTTGGCAAAGTCCACGATGTTATCCGCAAGATCCTGGATATCTTTCAATTTACCAGTAAGCTCTTGCAGGGAGCTTGAAACAAATCCTTTTGCTGCCGTGGTAAAATTATGTTGTATTTCGTCCAGTAAAGTGTCAACAAGGAATGTAAAATTCAATAGTTCGGTAAGGGCGTTCTGAGTTGTATTCTCAACGTCTTGAAGAACCTGGATTCCTTCTTGCTCGACGTTTTCTCCAAAATCTTTAAATTCCTGAGAGGAATTCAATGCAAGTTTGTAGACGCTGCAAATTCGCGTTACGCTTTTTTCCGCGAACTGTTCCATTGCCGGCCCAAGTTCTTGAAAGAAGTCTGTTATGTCACTTATGGCGGAGACATTTCTAAATTCAAAGTCAAGCTTATCGATTAGCTTTTCAAGAAAGTCTTGCAGGACGATGGCAGGATTAGTAGAGTTGGCGTTTTGACTCCCACCCAGGAGTCTACTGAACAGCTCTTCTATGTCAAAGCTCTTGCCTGGCAATATTTCTTGAAAGAATCTCTCGAGATCAAAACCCGGGAGTCTGAACTGCGCGAAAAAGTCTCCGAGTTTTCTAAAAATAGAGATGAAATTTTGGAAGCTCGGAGATTTTAGGTTTAGTTTGAACTTTAAGCTGATGCGCCAGTCAAAACGTAGGCCAAAGTTAAAGCCACTCCCTTGAAAAGGTGGGAATCGCAGGTTCATGTTTGGTAGCTGTAGTTTTGGTAATCTGATTCCTTCTAGAAAATCCAACAATGAAGACATATCCAGGAAACGGTTGGCAAACCGAAGGAGCTTCAATGCAACTTGCTGAAACGATTCCAGTGAAAAGGAGAAGCGAATGGAGAACTTGAATGGAAGCTGTAAACGAAATCCTCCAGGCACAGAGAAGCCTAAAGACTTGAAGTAGTCTTTGATTTTGTCCAGGTGAAGTTCTAGGGAAACCGAGCGGAGAATATCTAGAAGCTTCTTGATGCTAAAGTTTCCCGGCAAATTGTGGGGTAAGTACTTGGTTATGCCACCAACAATGTCCAAGATTTTGTCCAGAGCTGCAATGACGTTTCTGAAGACGTCGTCAACAACAGTCAGCTTTCCAAGACTCAGCTGTATTTTCTTGATCTTGTCTATGAGCCACTTCCAATCCTTAACTCGGCTTAAGACATCTTTGGCAATTTTGATCACATTACTGATGAGGTTAATTGGTCGTAGAGGCTGCACGAGGTTCTGCACAAACTGAACAACTTTGTTAACGAAGTCTACAAATTTGTCAATGTACAACGGTAGATACCCAGCTAATTTTCCGATAAATTTGTTGATTTGTTCCGCAATCACGCTTGTAATACTGTCGAACTGTTTTAGTAAATCGTCCCCGGCATCGGCAATGGCATGGATTAGGTCTTTCGGGAAGTCGTTCTTAAAACTAGCGGAGGCCTTGAAAGCAGCCTTACCACGGGCGACTTCAAAACCAAACTTGAGGATATATGCTTGAATGTTGGCATAATTGTCGAGGTTTACCTCAAAGTTTCCACCAAAAATGCCAATTCTTAGCTTAACTTGATTAACGAATTGTATCATTGATTCTGCTCCTAGCCATTTCCCACCATATGTTTTCACCCATCGTTTAGTGGGACCAAGCGCAAACTCCCTTGGACGAAGAAATGGGAACAGAGCTCGTTTACGGCGATGAATTGCGCTTCTTCTCTTACGTAGGTAGAGAGCTTTGGGATGGTTACCATGGTTTTCAAGAAGCTCCATAATCGATGAATCTAAGGTCTCGCTCTCCGGGGCGTGCCTCAACGCATGCTCCAAGCCTTGAACTACTGAATCGCTTAAATGCTGGTGGCGCTCAACAAAGACATTGACAACGGCTGCTTTTACCTCGGAGTGTTCATCTATGTATAGCGCACGCAGTAGGTGTTGATTTGTATGTTTGGGAGGAAGCTTGCGCATGGCCGAAATAACCGCTGATCGTATACCAGAGTTATCGTGGTCAATGTGTTTCAAGATAACAGAAAGTCCGGAATGATGACCGAGATTTCCAAAGGCCCAGATGTGGTCTCGTAGGTTCATTTCGTGCTCTTCGCTATCCGCTTGGTAAAGAGTTGACCGGTTTCTGTACCTGTTGTGTATCATCTCTGCAATGTTGTCACTCAAGGTTTCATTATAGCCTGCTCGCTTTGCTCTTTCAACAAGACCAGCCAAGACTAACATTGCTGTGGACGTCACTTCATCCCCTTTCTCTTCTCGCGATATTAGATGTAACAGGGCATCGAAAAGTCGTGCGTGAAGTGGACCTTCTGGCAAATAAAACGTTCCTACAAGTAAAGTCTCGTATTCTTCCTTGCTAAGAGGTCTTGGATAGTCTGCTTGGACAGCCTGCGCTAAAACATTTTGGGCTTCGTACTTTCCGTGTCCTGCAAGTGCAGCTACATACACCGCCCATGATGTAAGGTTTTGGTGAGTTCGATCCCGAACCAATTTCGCGATAATCTGAAAAGTACCTTGATCGTCAAGAATCATGCGATGCATCTCATTTGAACAATCGCCAATTTCTCGCTCTTTCACGTTCTTGTCAGTAAAACAGCGCAGCACCTCATAGAATGGTCTCATCTTCTTCTTCTCTCCCCCGATCTTTGCCCAGTTTATCTTCTCCGTGTCTGTAAATAGAAGATTATCGCTGGCAAGAGAACGTGCCATTTTCAGATGCTCTTCCTCAGTTGTAGCACGCTTGGAACGTCCATGTCCAGGCTTTAAACAAGACCTTAACGTCAGCTTACTATAACCCTTGGTTGACATTTCTATGTCTTGGTCCTGACCTTGAAAGCCTTCGAAATTGTCTGCCCTTGGATGACCATTCGCAGGTCTAAAGAATGCCTCGTTTGTGCGATGAATTTGGTCAATTCTTCCATCTTTCACGTGAACGTGAGCATCGTGCTGAGATTGTATCTTGTGCTGTCCTTTTGCTGGAGTACCATCAGCAAATCGTTGGTAGTCGAAGTTTGTCCAGGTTCTATGAAGATGAGCGTGTGTATCATTGGAAGAGAGGACATTGTATTTGGTTCGAAAGATACCAGAATCATCGTGTTCCTGCACTTCATAGATTTCGGATCTATGGGCCTCCTTTAGGTTGAGTTGGAATGCGCCTGCAATACCTGTCATAATACAAGATAGCAAAATTGCGTCTTGAACTACCAAAAGTCCAATCAGTACAGTTTAAGCTTCGCAACTAGTTACAGAATGAATTTGTTGAATACGCACTGGTTATAGCAATAAAATGGCAAATATTTTTCACTCTGTTGGTGTACAGTGACTCGCTACGCTAAGATGGTCTTCCTCCATACAGGAAATAAACTTCATGATAGTGTTTTGTTTTGTTGTTGTTTGTTAATGATTTATCATCCAACACAGTAGGTTTTTGAAATGTCGGAGATTCATTCATGATCAAGTTAAACCTTGAACCTGAATGCAAGGACAAAACTGTCCTAGACAAGGATACAAATTTATGATCTAAAATTGTGATTAGCGTTGCTATTACACAGAAATTTACTATTCCAAACAAACGTTTTTTACATTAATTGCGCGGTTTCTTCATCGCATCGTTTTTTTTATTCGATCTTACCCTTTTTGAAAGCTGCAATTTCCGGTGACTCAGAGTCCTTTGGAAACAAAACCTCTGTGACAGTACCATGCTCTTCCTGTTGAAAATAAAACGGCTTGGACAGCTGCTCTTCAAACTCTTCGTTGACAGGATGATTTTTGAGAACACGCCCATAACGCACACGCCTTAAGCGGGGTTCCCGAACGTCCAGCTTGATAAGATGCGAATGATCTCTGCCATTGTAGTCACGTGACGAGGGAGTGACATCGACCTGAGTGAAAATTCCCTCTCATTAGTAAAAATATTGATTATCAAGTCCATTGCAATAAAACCAAAGAAGACTTTCTCCTATGCCCATTAAGAACTAACAGTGGTGTCACTAACACATGGGAGAATTTAGTTCTCCATTCTCACGTCTTGCGAAGTTTAATTTTTCGGGGAAAGGACGAAACAAATTATGAAGGAGAATGAACATTTCTTGTATAATCTGCATTCTAAAGCTCCTTTGCCTATATGTAATGACAAATATGTATATGTTATGTCGAAAAGCATTGCATTCTGATGGTAGAGAGGCTTAAGAGTCAGAATTTTAATATGTTCCACTCCCTGTGTTTTCTTCTTTAATTATCAAAGATGTGAAAAGAAACGCTAAAAAAGTGAAGGGAACGACGGACATTTTGTTTGATTTCATTATAAGTATTTAATATTTCCCTAATATAATTTTCGTTGTTGAAATGAAGTGAGAGATCTAAAATAGCTTCAAGTACTTGAGATAGTCATGCATTTCCTATTGAGATATTGATTCATCTATTTTTTTCCAATTACCATCACAAACAGTCAGCTAAACACCCAGTTGCTAACAGCAAATGATACACCAACGTGTACTGCACTGCACCAACGTGTACGCCTTGATTAACCAATTGCGCTTAACAACATATTGTGACGTACGAGAGGCGTTTCGTCTGAGTGCTGTTGAGACATTATCCGACGAAATATGTTAATATATGAAACCGCTCTTTATAAACCTGGATGCAAATGATAGGGACAGCTGATTTCCTTTACTTTTTTTCAGAACTAGTACTCTTCTATGATTTCTTTAGAAATGCTATGTTTTAGCGATTTAAGCGAATATATATTTTTTTCTTCTATTTGCCTGACTTGGACTTCAAAAGGAAACCAACGAATTTAATATCATACACTTTTAAGGATCGAGAATTGAAATATTACACGAGGCACTTACGGTGGCCCTATTTGTCATTAATAGATCATTTACAAACTAAGCTTTATCTTTACACAGTGAAGACGTTAAAAGCTAACCGCCATGATTCAGAAAAAACAATACGTAATACTGTATCTAAGTTAAACTTAACGGTTGTAGTAGCCTTCGAAGAAAAGTTTATATTTGAACGCGCGTGATGAAAATATTAAGGCAAAAAGAACATGTGTACAACAAAATTCATTGCTCTTTTGGTACCCGCGAAACTTACAATATATCAATCAAGGTTTCCCTGAAGACTCTGTTCTTTTATAGTGTACCCCTTAATCCAGAACAATCAAGACAAGCTTACAGAAAAAGCAAAACCAATATCAACTCACGAAGACATGATTGATCATCGCAGTCACTCACAACTCAAGCAGTTGTAAATTAAAGTCTGAAAAAATTCGGACCTGAACTGGATTCGAACCCATGACCTCAGCGATATCGGTGCAGTGGCGACTACCAGCTGAGCTATCAACACACCTGAGAGGTGGTCACGTTATGAGTTCGTAATATACTCGCTGATTATGAACAATGCAAGTCAATATATGAAAGACCATATATTTGAGCTCCGGAGGAAGATATGAAGAATGATTGATCATCGCAGTTAAACACAACTTAAGCAGTTGTGAAAATAAAGTTCAAATACCGTTCAGCTCTGAATTTTTTTAGGCTTTAATTTCTCAAGTGCCTAAGTTGTGCATAACTGCGATGATAAATCATATCTTACCTACGCAGTTCATATATTCACTTGCAATATCTACTCAGGTGTAGATATTATTTATGCTCATATATGGTCAACGTTTTACTAGAGGCTAGCCATAACAACCTTCGGTAATTAACACGTCACAGGCTAAGAATGTTGGATAGGCAAAGTCTTTTATCAAGTACGTAAGTAGGGAATTCTTTGAATTCTAAAATATAAATAGCGAGCAATTCGATCTAGTACAATAGTAAAACATTGAATTTCTTTCTTGTTGCCACAACAACCGCAAATGCAAATGCAAATTTCGGTTGTAAGAGACAGTGCAGTTGAAGTGCTTAACATTCTAATAAAGGAACACATATTGGTTCAATTTATACGGGAAAAGGCGTACGTGTAAATCACTGAGAATCACTTTATTGTCCTTTTGAACCAGAATTGTCACGAACAAGCTTTTCGATGATGTTCTAAGTCTTTTAATACAACAGTTCAATACACTGTAGGTATGCTTTGCTAAGTCGATCAAGTCTCCAAAATCACTCAAGCAAAACAGATAAAAACCAGCGCACTAGGATAACTTTCAGCAAACTTGGTCATAGAAATTAAAAGGATATTATATATAGTTTCTTGGACATTTACAATTTGGCTACAACAAAAAAATTTGTTAGAGTTTTCTAAACGAAAGATAAAAGCAACCACCAATTTTTGGGAGAAGTCATGTTAAGACGTTTGTTGGCAACTGAAGCTTAAAACAAAGCAATGGTTGTATCTACGGAGAGACAATTTCATAACAAAATATCATTTATTAATTAAGTGTTACGCTCGTACAATTTTACCCAGAAGGAAGTAGCAAGAATATCAGTAAGCCTCGTCAAGGGGTACGTTGTTAAAACAAAAACACGTTCGTTTCTTTTAGATCAAATACATACACGCAAAAGGACTTAAATCCAACAAAAAATTGTCAGATGGCGGAACAGTGAGCAATCAAGCATTGAAAAACTAAACAAACTTGGCTTATTGCTGTAGTTCAGTTAACAAATATACATTGTGAACAAGTGCTAGAGGCTGAAACAATCCTAAAGCTTTGATCACGACAAAATTACAGAAAGAATTAAAAATATTCGCCATTAATTAGCGATTTTTTTTTAAATTAGAAGTGACAACTAAATGTAGCCGAGAAAAAGCTTCCGGATAAGTTTGTATATGCTTGTACATATTTTCCCTAGGATACATCTAGGTCTTCAGCCGACGTTTTTATAAATTCCCAGGAAGACATGGACGATTCTCTCGACAATACTAATGGCTCGTGCGAGATATCGCAAACACAAAACTTATTAGTGGGCTATTCGTTCGAAGTAGAATACCTGAACTGTACCTTACCAAAGCATGGACTTGATAACCGTCGCTGAGAGTAGACTTAGCGCCTCTCGCTGTGTACACAGTCACTTCATAATCGTAAGTACATTTTGTCAAGTGACTCAGTTGCAGTACTTTCTCGTTAATAACTTTCCCTTGCAAACTGGCTACATGTAGAACAAGCACGCAGAAAAGCAAATTTTTACGGTACATTATGGCGGTCGAGTACACAGTATGCAAATTCTTGCATGCGTTTGAAATATACTCCAAAGTTAAGCCATTGTTGCGCTTGTCTTGACAGGTCTAGAGTGCAACGACATGGGTTTTCCGCTTATTGTCTACCACTATATTTACTTCCGTTCTTAGAAATCCGTTGAATATACATTCCACGATTTGCTCAAACAGATTAGTCCATAAAGTTTTGTTGGCCTCAATAGGACAAAGGAAACAACGTCACACGGAAGATATAAATGGCATAGAACATTTTGATTGGTTAAGTATAAAGATTTTGTTAGTGTCGGTCCACCCGATATTTTGCTCTTCAAGCAATGAACGATGTTAAAAATATTTGTTCCCTTTCAGGATTGTTTCAGCGCAACATATAATTCAAATAAGCAAAACGGCATTTGCTTCTTTCTAGGAATACAACTCGACATAAAAATAGTAAAGAAATTAGCGTTCTATGAACTTCCAGAACCGTACCAAAGAAATCGAACTCTGCTCATTCAACACAGCACTCAATATAAATTCCTGGGATAAAATATCACTACATTGTTTTTACTTCCTTTTTTTACACTCTACGTTCCACAAACTTGATATAAATAAACCGAGCGTTTGCTTTGACGACCAATGCCAGTGAACAAGATTTTAGGGCAGTGTTTTAACAAGACTTCAGTCATAAGTTAAGTTGAGCAGAACTTTTTGTTTCTTCCAATATTTGAAAGAAACAAAAAGTCCAAAAAAAGCAAAAGATGAAAAGGGCATTGATAACAATTTGTTTCCTTCTTCTAATGGCTGCGACAAATTCGATTTTCTGGAGAAGGCGGAGACGAAGGTCTCCACCGCCTTGCAGCGCTGTTAACTGTCGAGTTGGAAGCTGGACAAGTTGGAGTTCTTGTTCACATCAGTGCGGTACGAGCGGCACACAGTCACGAACGCGGCAACAGGTACAGGCCGCGTCTTGTGGTGGCACTTGTCCTTACACCTTGCGCGAAACGAAAGCGTGTAACAGAGATAATTGTCGAAACGGGGGCATGCCGCACAGTAGTGGATGCAGCTGTAGAGCAGGATACGGTGGGACATGTTGTGAACAAGGTGAGTCTGTCAGTGTCTGCTAAGTGTTTGCTTAACCTCTATATCAAGGACTTGTGCAAATACTATCGACTGCTAACCTTGCACGTATCAACCTCCGCGCTTGTTTTTCATTTCAGCTTCACTTCAATTTTGGAAGTATCCAGAAGTAATTACTTTCATGAAATAGGAATGTAAAACGCTGTCGCGCCGCTTGACTTGTCAATTTACCTCCATACCGAATTTACTGAGCGATATCTATAAATCACTTGCTTTTAATAGTGGATATGGCGCTTGCAGATTCAGCAGCCGATCATAGAAGGGTTAAAACGCTCATCAATAAATTCCTGTGTCGACAAATACAAGTAGGTACTTCAGAAAATACGAAGGTAAATTTAAACCATCGTCCGAACAAAAACAAACTGTACCTTACCAAAGCATGGACTTGGTAACCGTCGCTGAGAGTACACTTAGCGCCTCTCGCTGTGTACACAGTCACTTCATAATCGTATGTACATTTTGTCAAGTGACTCAGTTGCAGCTCTTTCTCCTTGATAGCTTTCCCTTGCAAACTGGCTACATGTAGAACAAGCACGCAAACATGGAAGTATTCACGGTGCATTATGGTGACTTGCAGCGAACGTACACGGTGAATCTAGTGTCACCTATACAATGTAGATGCGTGGTTACAGCGGAGTTCCAACGCGTACGTCAGTTTGAGATGGTGTACGCAAATGTGCAATGAAAACAACTTTGCAACGCTAGTACTTCTTAAAATTTTCAGTAGTCCTTACGAATGGGCGGTTGCGCGGTTTAAGAAAGTGAAGTTGTCTTCTCAGTGTTCACTACACTTCATTTTCACGGAGTCATCTTTATTTTTCTTACATGCCTGCTTAATTTGCTACATTACGTGGCTCAGAAACAGAAACAGAAACAAGCTCAAGAGCGCTAATAGTTAGCATCTTGTTTAGAACGGAACAAAGAGAACAAAGGCGCAAGGAAGGAGATACATGTAAGTGAACAATGCAGATTCCTGTAGCTAATCCTGTTTTTTTTTTTTGTCTTTTTTACATATGCTCAACAATGACAATATTACTTGACTTGACGGGATTAAGAGAGCAACGCCACCGTTACAACTGTAGTGAAACCAGCCATAACTATTCGAGCATTACCGAGATTGTGTAAATATCGTACCGCACTAATAAACATGGATTATTTTGATACATTCATCGACTGACTGCAATATCTTCCCTAGGATTCTCCAATTATTATTGTGTACTTCCTATTTTCAACAACTGACTCGGCCAAACAATTAAAAAAATGAAATCGCCACAGCAAGAAGCTGTTTGCCTCTCCATAAAATAACGCTCAGGAGAAGGCCGTCCATTTGAAGTGAATTACAGAAGTACAGAAGAAGAGAAAGCTAACTTGAGCTACTCTGCAAATTTCGAGCATATACATAAAGTATACGTATGTGTGTGTAAGAAAATCATTAAAAAGCGCTATCTGAACCAAATGCAACAACTTGCATTATTTTAGTGATCCTACGCTCGAAGTAATCAAATTCTACATTCAATTTGCACACATAATTCTGCTTGATCAGTTTTGAAGTCTCTGAAATCAAACAGGACTGTGCAACGTGAGTTGCTTCGCTTTCTACAAGACGTTATAAAATTGGTGCATGCGTACATTGACGTAGGAGCAATAAGTACTGGATAACAAGAAAGGTAAATGTTAGTAAGGAATAACGTAAGTCATAGTTAGCTAAGTCATTTTGCATCCATGAAGCAGACAAGCACAGAAAAGTAAATTGAAGTAAACAAGCGAACAGCAATGAAACAATACACAGATGTAAGCCTGCTTTGTTTTGCTGACTTTTCAGTGTTCAGTCGACTTTCATTTCGGAAGTGCTGGCTGAAGATGCAGTCCTGGTAGAAGAGCAAATTTTGTTAAAAATAATAATAATAGGTTAATGCGTGATATCAATAGTTATTATCCATGCGTTGTGAAATATGCCCTTTTAAAGCCGCAATTAGATGCCAAAGCACGAACTGTTTTCAAATATGGTCAACATTTGACTAGAAGTATACAAAGTTCAGTGGTTTAGCGTTACAACGCGTCATAAGTTAGCAATGCTGAATATTTTTGAAGTAACGAATTCTTGGAAATCTAAATCAGCGGGAGGAAATTGAAAAATTTAATTGAGCACATGAGTCCCCGGATGAGCAGAATGATATTCTCTTTTGTTGCCACAACAATGCAACCACGTTTCCGTTGTAGGAGACAGTACAGTTAAAGTGCTTGACATTCTAATGTCTAATAAAAACAAATAAAAAATTGGTTCAATTTATACGGGAAAAGGTGTATAAGAGTGAACCACTGAGGCACTATATTGTGCGTTTAATTAAACAAGAATTGTCACGAACAAGCTACACGATCACGACTTTCTTAGTATCAGTCAATGTTTTAGTCAATAGTTGGGCGTTGCTAGGTCGATCAAGTCAATAAATAACTCGAGGAGAACTAAAAGCCAGAGCGCTCTAATAATTTTCAGCAATTTTGTTCTGTTTTCCGGTACATTTGCCACTGTGTTACACAAACAACTTGGTTTCTATAAGAAGACAAAAGCAACCACCCTTTTTTCAAGGTTTAGAACAATTTTAGAAGGTTTGTTCGCACTGAAGCTTAAAGGATCTACGACACGTTTTGCACACCGTACAAATTTTAGCCTAAATTTGTCAAGTTCGTTTTGCGCACCGTAAAAAGTTTAGTCTAAATTTGTCAAGTTTGTCGTTTGTAATCCGTGTTAATCTTCTCCGTCCTTAACCATCCTTGTTCCTTTATGGTTTATTATTATCTCTTTAGTGTTTTTCTTTCTTAGTAAACTATTATTTTCAGGTTTCATTCAATTTAAAGGTAATTTTGTACGAGGACAAAATAACTCAAAACACCGTGTCTGCTTAGCTCCTTTAAAACAAAGTACCAGCTTTATGTGCACTCTTGTGTATACATACATGTATTTTCAAAGGATATATTAACGGCTCCTGCTGTTTTCCTTGATAAAACAGATTTTAACTAGCTTCCGTTTCAGCAATAATTTCATTCAAGAATTCAACGCGAGTACGAATTTTGCACCGAAGGAAGTGCAACCAATATTAATAAACCTAGTCGAAGATATTTTAGTTTCTCTCTACTTCAAATACATACCCACTTGAACATATTTAGATAAAAAAAACTGTAAAAAAAACTGTAGCACAGTATACGATCAAGAATTGCAAAAAGACTTGATCAATTCACAAATGCACATTATAAACAAGTGTTACAGATTGAAATAAAACTCTTAAAAGCTACGATCACGACAAACTTGATTAAAAAATCTTTTAAAAACTTTGCAAATTATTGACTTTTACAGGCAACGACTTTTGTAAATTAGAAATGACAACCAAGTCGAGCAGCCAGCTGCTTCCAAATTTAGCAGAGTAGTTCGTATGTATTACCACGTTTTTTGCGGAACTTATCACAACCTTCAACCGACGTTTTCGGAAATTTCGATGGAATACATGAACGATTACCTTAACAATAATAATAGCTCGTGCGAGATATCGTAAAAAAGGTAGATTTGCATTAGCTCTTCGTTGTAATTAGAGTTACTGAACTGTACCTTACCAAAGCATGGACTTGGTAACCGTCGCTGAGTGTAGACTTAGCGCCTCTCGCTGTGTACACTGTCACTTCGTAGTCGTAAGTACATTTTGACAAGTGACTTAGTTGCAGAACTTTCTCCTTGACAGCTTTCCCTTGCAAACTGGCTACATGTAGAACAAGCACGCAAACAAGGCAATTTGTACTGTACATTATTGCGGTCGAAATAAATACAGAGATTCTTGTGTTTGATTTTTATATCGTCCAATGCTAAGGCATCTTTATGCTTGTCTTGGTAGATCTAGAATGCAAGAAGCTTAACGCCATTACAAAACACGACCTCGGATTATGGTCTTCCAATATAATAACTTCCGTTCTCAGAAGTCCATGTACAGGAATTCTACGATTTGCTCAAACATGTTCGACGATTAAGTTATTTTTAATCTCAGTAGAACAGAGGAAACAAAGAAGCACGGAAGTTAAATGCCAGTAATGGAGCAATTAGATTGGTTCAGTAGACAGATATCTGTTCGTGTCGCTCAACCCATATCTTCTCTATAAGCAATGAGCTGTATTGACTTCTTTCACAAGTGTTTCAGCACAAAATATTAATTTCAAATAAATAAAACGGCAGATGCTTCTTTCTAGGAAAGTAACACGGCCTTAAAAAAACAATTAGCGGACTTCCAAAACGCTACAAAAAACAACCTCACTTGAAATTTCTACAGGCACATAACTGGGAAGGAGCACATTAAAAATGAAAAAGGTATTTCTGGCAATGTGCTTGCTTTACCTTTTGACTGAAGCAAGCGCCTGGCGAAGAAGAAGACGGAGAAGGTCTCCACCTCCTTGCAGCGCTGTAAACTGTCAAGTCGGAAGTTGGACAAGTTGGAGTTCTTGTTCGCATCAGTGCGGTACGAGCGGCACACAGTCACGGACGCGGCAACAGGTGCAGGCCGCGTCTTGTGGTGGCACTTGTCCTTACAACTTGCGTGAAACGCGCGCGTGTAACAGAGATAGTTGTCGGAACGGTGGCATTCCGCACAGTAGTGGGTGCAGCTGTAGAGCAGGATACCGTGGGACTTGTTGCGAACAAGGTGAGTCTAGGCCAAGCAGTGTTTGCACGGAGCGCTAAAATGAACTATTACAACTTCGCGAAGCGTACTGAATCGAAAGATCTCTTATTCGCAATATAATACGTGATATTATCTGAACTTTTTAGAAGTTATACAATCACATCTCAAAGTCTATATTTAGGAGTTATGCAAAAACTAACCATTGCTACAATGACTGTACGCTTAATATTTACGGTTATTTAGGATTCGACAGCGCTAATTCCCTACACGTAAAAAACCTCCGCTTTCCCTTGTAGGTGTAATAGAGCGCTGTGTTTGAGTCGGTTGCTAAACAACTTATTTTAAAGTTGCTTGAAATATGGTCTACATAACTTTTGTGGCTTAAATGTTAATATGCAACAATTTTACCCATTTTAAACAAACGATTTTTTCGTCAAAAACATGCATTTCTATTAAACCGTTATAATAGCGACTCGATAAAAAGGTGTATTTCTCAGAAAAAAAATTTGCAACTATTCCCTGATACTATAGCTATAGATGGTCGTGAAGACACGTGGCTACATGACTTTTCAAAACCGGAAGAAGAAAGCCGAGTGAACCATAATTAATGTGAAAATATGTTTTAATATTCCTTCTTCAGAAATATGTCTAATTAGAAAAGAAATGAATTTAAAAGTGGAAATAGAAATCTGCTATTAGAAAGAAAATGACAACCAGAGCAATGCTAATCAAAAGAGAAAACATTTTCCAATAATCCGTTTGAATTCACCGCTATCTCGAACTCAAAATAATTTTCCCTGGGATGCACTTTTTCGATCATCCGCCATCTTGAACTGTAGTTTTCCCGTCCCTACTACCAGAGGTAGAGTTCAACTGTTGCGCAAAATAAGAAAACAAACGTTTACTTTGTAATGCACTAGCCTGTCTCGAGCCTCATGAAGTTCAGTTAAACTTGTTTGGAATGCGTGTACATTTACTTCGGTTTCTAGACTACGCTATATCTATAAATCACTTGCTTTAAATAGTGGATATGCATGGTACTTATAGACCCAGCAGTCAATAATACATTCCTGCGTTGGAATGGAATACAATGAAATACACTCGGGCAATTCAGAGAATACGAAGGTAAGTTTAAATCATCGACCGAAAAAAATATAAGTGAGAAAAAAAAATTGAGCATAGGTAAAAAAAAAATGAAAGTCTGCTTTGTTTTGCGGACTTTTGTTTACTCAACCTTTCATTGCGGAAATACCAACTCAAGTTGCAAAACTGGCAGGAAAGAAAGAAATGATCTGAACTCTAAAACAGGAAAAAGTAAAAGAAACCTTTGATCGAGCATATGAGTGGAACGATTTTCTTTCCTGTTGCCACAACAACCACGTCTAACAATTCAATCTACATGTTGGCTCAACTGATACGGAATAGAGTCACTGTATTTTTTGTTTCAACAAGAATTGTCTCGACCAAGCTATCAATATAATGTTCTCGTATATCACTTACTGCGTCAGTTAATAGGTATTCTTTGTTAAGTCGACAAGTTTCAAAAATTACTCAAGGAGAGCTAATTAACGGTAGGACACTTAGAAAATTTCAGCAATATTGGTCATCGAAAATGATAAGATGTTCTGTTCTGCTGTATAATTGCAATCGCTTTACACCAAAATCTCAACACGGAGACAAAAGCAACCGACCATATTTCTGAGAGAGGATGGCACTGAAGCGTAGTTAAGTATAAAACAAGATAATGGCAATATGTGCACTATTACTTCCAGATTATGCAAAACCGTTTTATCACAGGCCACAGTAGGTCTATAACTACAACAAAAGAGAAATGGCTTCCGTTTTAGCGATAATTTTATTAAAAAATTCAAAGCTCGTGTGAATTTTACGCAGATTGGTCTAGCATTCGTGGCTACTTATAGTTGAGACAGCTATAGTCGGCTCGTTTTCCGAAGCATTGGAAGACACAAGGAATACCAGACTCGAACTTTCCCGTAAGCGAGAAAATAGACCATATTGGTCAAAATTCTGCCTCATTAGAACATGTTAATTGTAGAGACTTGCCCCGTGCGTTACTGCGTCAGTGTCCACGTAAACCCTTATAATAGCTTTTAGTAGGCACAAAACTATTGAAGCTTTCCAAAGGTTTTTTTTTCAGAGTTTCATGGTTTGCTTCTGATAAAATACAACCCCTTATTATCCAATTTTAGCTCTATTATCTGTCAAGTGGTCGCTTAAATAGAGGTTAAAAGCAGAAGAAAATTTCAACCTTTTAGCTCTGAAAGTAGCCTGCGTAGCAGTCTTTTCCGTTTCCTTTCAGGCAAGCGGGAGTCGCGCGAGGGCTCGGGGACAGAGGTGA
>OMLO01001789.1_pt1 | contig 16872 bp, 2 predicted proteins | sample 1674811 | NCBI WGS metagenome assembly OMLO01 (sample SAMN06265003, study PRJEB25207) | coral metagenome | isolation source: Coral host | place: Mexico:La Bocana,Puerto Morelos, Mexico | collected 2008-11-13 | reverse complement strand
CTTTCTCTCTCTCTCTTAACTGAGCGTTGTACAAACTGTTTTTGAACTATCTATCGATGCCCAGCATGTTTCTATAAAGTAGACTCTATGACAATTAATTTGGCTAAAAGGTAGAGAACATGACATTTTCTGGCAAGGTTCCCATGGCCAAACCTGAGGCTATTCGTATGTCTCTGGCAAAGTAGAATGTCTTTCTGTGGATGAAGGGTCTTCTCGGGCGGTCAAAACGATCATCGAATGCGTGTCGTTCCGGCTCAAATTTGATTGAGACGGTATTTTTGAAAAGTGCGAGGCCCTACCGAGACTAGTGCAGGCCTGTTAAATAAACTCATTCTGAACAATTGGAGGTAAGGTTTGACATGTAGTACCATGTAAGGTACATGATGGCAATCTGACGCGGCAACAACGGAAAAAGAAAACCAGTTCGAAAACCGAATTAATCAAGTTAGCGTTAAATATGGTAATAACAATCAATAATAATATTTTGTATTTCACGTAGTGGAACATTTTTTTTTTTCTTAATTTCTTGTCTCGCGAGAACACTCGCGGACAAAGTTTATTAATGTAATTTCTAGTTGTGTTCTTACATGTTCATCTGATGTTAGGATGATAAGGTCTTTATCTTTCAACTCTACAGTGGAGTTCGAAAAAAAAAAAACAGGACTGATTTTGGGTTAGGACCGGTCAAGTGAAGCAAAAAGCGGGGAATTGAAGTAACCGAGGATAGTAAGGACTAGCCGTGAGTGATTGAGGCAAGGACAAATCCACGAAAGATGATATCGCTGAGATAAAACTAGCAAAATTGCCTAAAATTCTTGCTGTTAAAGTGAGCCCTACCGCTGCGTGGTCGCTTAAACGTTTCCGTGATATAAAAGGTTCAATTCGCGTAAAACTTGTCTGTATTGACAGAAACAATGGACATCATGTCACAAGCACCAGTTAAGTGGCTTACTTTTCACACGGCCCTCTGATTGGCTGAGTCCACGTGGTGTATGGTATTTTGCGCATGTTTGGACACGGGTCATGACCCGCGTCTTTTCACTCAACAAAATGTTTTCACTCAGGTTTTCACTAACTGTGTGGATCATGGAAATAGAAAACAACAAAATTGGCTTAAAAGATGTTTTGAGAGTAGCAACGTTTGAACATGGAAGCGATCTATGCCAACTTTTTACACAAGAGCATTTAGTAGTTCTGGTAAAAAAGTGTCGGAAAATATATTTCCCCCATTTCAATTGCTTCGGGACCAAACAATAGCTGTCGCAAAAAGCAGATGTACTTTTGTTTGAGCGGGTCGCTTTAGCAGCTGTCCGTCCAGCGTGTTAGCAAATTTGCATACGCAGCCAGTATTCCAAAGTATTCTAAAGCGTCCTTTAAATAAATGGTCTTTTAACATATGATAAAACTGCTTAACACACCCCATTCCTAATTCGCAACTGGACAAAGTTTGAATTTCGTTTTGCTGCGTGACGGCGAAAACATATTGTAACGCGCTGGTGCTCTTGCGCAGAACAATACTTGAAATAAAAGAACAATACATTTTGGCTCAAGCACGTTTGTTGACGAACTGTCACAAATCTGTCAATTGTTTCAAGGACAAGTTGAGGCGAGTTCAAGTCGCAGTTCTCTTATCGCATGAAGCACGAGGGATCTGTGTCGCATCATTCCAGACGCGTTTAGCTTTAGCGTCGACAACCCCGTGGGAAAAAGTACTTCGGCGGAAACTTTTAAATCGCTTCATTATCCAGGTAAGAAAACAATTTTGTTTTTGAACGAATCTGAGGTGTTATTCTTCGGAAGCGAGAGGGATTTTCGACAGATGTGAGAATTTCGTTTATGGAAGACAATAAATTGTTTCAGCTGTCAAGCCTCAAAGTGTTTCACAAACGAGCCCGTCTTCCCACTTCTCTGGGTAAATGCTTTCGTTTAGAGATTCCTAAAGTTTGCGGTAGGAACTTAATCGATTTGGTAGGAGTGAAATGGTTTTATTTAATTTGCACGCAACGAAATTGTTATCTCCAAAGAAATTCTGAAAGGTTTTTGTTTGGACCACACACCGGATAAGAGAAAATGCGAAGATCTGCTTCTTTGAAAATAATATTTATGCGATTTTGCTGGTTTGTTTAGCGGGCTAATTACTTAAGCTGAAAATGGATATAGTTATTAGTTCAAATAGTTTCTTAATTTAAGCTTGAAATGAAAAATGATATAAACTATATACAGTTGTATGTAATCGTAGCTTCAAAGGATGTGCGTGAACGAACCTACTCAATTCAAACCGACTGTATTGCTTGTATATTTTCGGCCACATATGTTTTTCAGTTTGCACAGTTCTAATACAAGCTAAATTCTCTCTTCATATTGGAAGGTCTGTGCATCTACTCAGAAATGGCTATTGAAATAACCGTACGACTAGTCTACATTTCATCTGGTCTACAGTCTACAGTCTGCAATAAATCTGGCCATGCGCCATTGTCGAGTAGGAAACAGTTCTTTCTTTGGCTAATATTATCTTGGTCGTTTTTATAATAGTTTTTGAGACTCACAGCTATTTAGTAATTTTAACTGTTCCGTGGAGATAAAATATAGAATATTTATACCTCTTTAAAGCATGCCAGTCTATTTAAGTCGTTCTATTTTTGTATCATTATCGAGCGTGGTTCCGGCTTGCTCGTCAAATCGTTACTTGCTTTATAAATTTTGTATTTTTATTTTGGTTCGTCATTTCAAGAAAAATAGCACATGTTTTTAGAAAATACTTGAGATTGTCTTCGACTTTGTACCCTGTACTTTGAATTGCTCGAACTCGTGATTTGCGATGTCAATGGCATATGAAAGTCATGTTAAGTTTAGTGGAGCGCAGAGGTAAGGTTTCTCTTTAATATTTTAAAATTATTTTTGGAGACGAAATTATACTGAAATGTAGAACTTAAGCAGTTGACGTTTTATAATTCTAGATTGTAGAGAAAGGAAGTGAGATTTTCTTACTTCATCATGATTAATACATGTTTGTAACTTGAAAGGGGAGCAGTAAATATTTCCAGTAAAACGTTTAGGCGTAAGGGAAAAATTTATTCTTCGCTGTGGAATATTTGAATTGGAAACAATTTCATTGTGCGCTTTCTTCTTCAGTTCAAAGTGCATTTTGAATTATTGGGGATGCTTTCAATCTGTTGGGTGGAGAATTCTTCAAGGACTTGGACGGTTCATGCCTGCGTGCATGATGCCCAATAATACTATTGGTTATGCTATTGATGTTCCAGAAAAAGGGAGCCAACAGTTATTTACATTGACTTTGTATTCAACAGCTCGTTTTAGTTCTGTAGTTAGTGAGTGTGTCCAGCCAGAGTTTCCGACTTAGTTCATGGCCGAAACCTTTACCTAAACTGATGTTTTCTTTTAAAGTTCCTCATTACAAAGCACAAATTTAGTCAGTTTAACCTCGGAAGCCTTTTTATCTGTCAGTGAATACGGCGAGCATAAAAATATGTCAAAAGGACGCACAATTGATAGGCACCTGCGGATAATTTTCGTTCAGGCCTGAAAACAAACATATTTTTAAGGACTCAGATTTTACTTGGCTCTCTTGTGTGGACTTGCTTCGTCAGTAGTCACATATGCTGAGTCAGACACTATTGCTTTCGAGGGGAGGAGTGTCTGTTTCAAAGTGAAGCTGGTCTGCGTATGATCACGGAGAAATTTGAGTCGGCAAATTGGAATCCAGATTGATATCGCGGTTGTTTTTACTTGCCTGAAATATAAATTGCCCATGGCCCACTTGTTTTTAAGGCAACGAGAAAATTGCCGGGTTGAATTGTTGCGCTAACTTTAGAGGGTCAAAGTCTAGAAAGCAGGTGATTGCCAGCGCAGTGCTCATATAGAATTCCTTAGAATGTTTAGGGTATCCTTGAAAAGTTCGCATCCGGCTTTTGACTCGCAGTTGGTTAAAGACTTTGACCAACAAACCAAAGAACAAGATTGTTTACAAAACACGACAGCTGATTTTTTAGTGAGGAAGGCAGTAACAACAAACAACATCAATTTCATTGTACAATCGAGGCTTTTAGGAAAGCCAGACGCTCAAAGTTGGATTGCTTGCACTTTCTCAGTCTGGATAACGACCGCTCTGAATTCCAACTTTAGACGAGAGCCTCAACGTAAATTGTAGCATAGAAAAGTGATGTCACTGAAACTGGATCTTAAAACGCCGTCAATGCCAGTGAGAAAAATCGGTTAATTCCGCCTTTAAGAACATTTCCACAGTCCTTGCGACTGTTTTCAAGCAAATTTGCTGTTCGCTACGAGTTTTTAGATAATCACCGACCAACGTGCAAGAATGCGAGTGACCCGCAGACTACAGGTCTTAAAGTGTCAGGCTTAATTATAGGATTGTAAATTAACGTCAAATAATTTTACAAGCGTGGTAAATGCTTAAAATTCTGTTCCTGGGAATGCAGTCATTATGCCCTTACTGCGGTAGGCAGATAAAATGAGAGCTTGGTCGTGCAAATGTTACATTTTGTCACTTTTACTTTACGAAGCGAGAAACATAGAAGGAAACACAGTTTGTTTACGACCGAACACCAAAGAGGTGATAAAGAACCACAATGAAACGATGTTGGTAAAGATTGCTGATCGAACTGAAACTACAAAGATCGTTTTTCAAGATGAGCCCCTCGCTTATGTCGCTCATAGAAGATATGTCTCCATATGGTAACTCAATTTAAAAATTGATTTTATATCCTTAATATCTGACCAATATCTGACCCAGAATATACAAGAGCTATCTGAAGACTTTAAATAGCCGTGATTGGGAACAGCAGTTTGGCATGCATGTCAGTCAATCAGACATGCATGTCAGTCAGTGAAGCTTTTTGCGAATTTTCATGTTGTTTTACATAAAGTGCAGTATACGAGATTTCAATTTCGTTGCAGGTAAGCAATATCATCACATCGTAAGCGAGTGAAAATAGATTTTGGCTGTATTTAGAATAAACAAATATGTACAGACGGCATTTACAAACTCCAGTGAAAACAATGTTGTTATCTTTATTGGTGAATGGTTCTTAGTTTACGGGCAGCATTGAGAGTATATTGGTACAAAATGTTGTTGATAACGTGATACCAAGCTGACCTTTGAGTCAAACTGGGCGGGAAAATTTAAGTTAACAATTGCAAATTTAGCGCTATATATGGACCGGCAGAACGCTCTAAAAGATTGGCCCATGAGTTGTTTTTTCAAATTCTTTAAGATAATATTTATGTAGTACAACATAAACGTTTTTCGGCGAAAAATAAATTATGGAGAACTTCACCAACTAGGTAATGTAAACAGGTTCTACTGGCTTTAATTTAAAAACTTGTTTTTTAACCCAGCAACGAACGACAAGACCTACGGAATCAATCTCGCCAACAGCTTGAAGCAGTAAAAGGTAAAATTCAGATATTCATTTGTCGACGTTGTACTGTTATCTCAAACCGACATTAGTTAAAAGCAACTAGCAATTCAGTTAACTTTTCAGCGCATGGAATTAGGAGCAAATGAACTGGTTCATCGACTGAAGCTAAAAGAGCCGATTGATTCAATAAGAGTTTCCTTGCTTCGATCATAATAACTGATCTAAGTCACAACATTACAATTAGTGCTCTAACATTACTGAGAAACATCAAACTAAAGATAAAACTACCTTGTTTTACAGTCGGTAAAATTCAGTTTGGTGGCGAAATCTCCCTGGTTTTGATTTACGGCCTTAAGTTATTTGGTTTGTACTTGTGGCTATTGTGTTCCGTCCACCAACAAGCCGCACAATTTTACGCCGGTTGGCGCCGGAAACGTGCAAACCGGTAAACGTTCAGAGTTTATTATACGTACAGAACGGTTCTACGCTAGGTGTTTATTTTAATCTTCTAGCTATGTGTAGACAGACAATTTTTATCATGTAGTAGCGTTGTAACTACTCAACTCTCGCCGATCTGAAATGGTTTTCATACAGTTCGCTAAGCAGTTCATGTCAAAATTGATGCATTATTTCGAAACTTTCGCATCAAACTGCCAGAATTTCTTTGTAGTTGATTGATTCGAAAGTAGTTTCTCAGTGCCTACAGGTAAAGAGGCGTGAAACAAAACGATAAAGCGAATTTAACAATGCTTTTGTCCATCTGTATTCCCAAACGTCCAAAAAATAACAATTAACTGAAATAACGAACACTAACGACACCCAGCGATTTTGCCGGTCCCCGCACCCAGTTTATTGTTAAAAAATTGCTTTAAAATAACCTGATCCAGTCTTTTGTTTAATAATACCGAAACGTATTGTAGAGAATTCAGCATGTCATTTCACAGTACCTACATACCTATAACGTTCAATCGACTAGCTAGCATCAACGGTACAGCTGTTCACGAACACATTGTAATGTAAGAGTTAGCTAAGAAAGAACTAAACGTTTCCAGACTGTTTTTAGGGGACATTTTCAAGGTAATGTCTCCTTGCCGCCAAATTTTAACAGTTGAAATAATTTTAGTAGACTTTTTGCTTAACTCTTATGTATGCATATGTCTCTAAAAATAATTGGTAATATTGCTGCGTTAGTCAAGTCTTTATTGCCAGTAAGACTTAGACAAAACTAACCAAATCTTAATTAGGAATGTCGGTATTATTCAACTGAGAAAAGAAGCGTGTGCCTTAGAGCTGTTCCAATCTGAAACTTTTTATCTCGATATTTTTTCTACCAATCATATGCTAGTACGGACATGGGGTGATATACAATTTTAATTTAGTTAGGCTTATAATATCGGAATATTGGCTTATAAACAAAATTCCTTTCACAACCGGCAAATTATATTAGGAAAAGTGATTCTTGTGACGAAAAACAAGTATATTTCTCATCGCTCGTGATATATATAAACCGGTTTTTTAGAACCTTGAATTTCAGCCTATGGGAAAAAGTAATATATCAGTTCTGCACTATAAAGAGAAACGAAATTGAACAAAAACATGGATGCTGCACTTATGAGAAGGTGTTTCGGCTTTTCCCGCGGTATTTCCGAATCGCTCCATCTCTAGAGAATTCCTAATTTAAATTGTCTTTAGTTCTAGACCGTGGGCTTGGCGTTTGAAACGTGCTCAACTTTAGGGTGGTTTATTGAATGTTTTGTGATGGACTAATCCCTTGGCAGGGAAATGTCACATTCAACTTGAAAGACCTGTTCTCCAAGTCGCGTCAGTCCTATTTTCTGCCGGTGGTCTTATTCTTGACCAAAGTGTTTTGTAGTCGTATTGACACTGAACATAAAAGATTTTATTCGCGAGTTGGATTCAAAGGCTACTGCTTACAACACCTGGGATCACAGCACTGTATGCACGGCCAACATCGTGCTTTTGAGGTTTTCCCACGGGTTTTCCCGCGTAAAGTGTGAACCGATATAACGACTTTGTGTACGGTTTCTATCCAATTTTGAAATTGCCAATTAAGATTAACTGAAAAGGAAGTGTACCTTTTCCTGAAGCGGCCAACATTCCATTTGTCAGCCCTCAAAAGTGCGGTGCTAGTATTGCTCGTGGGAAAACGCGTTATCTGTTAAGAAAACTTTGCCGTCCACTATACAAGCGAGTGATATTTGTCACCGGGGTAGAGTCAATTAGTGACTTAGTTGCCGTTTGTTAGGAACGACCTTCGGTTGTTTTACCCACGAGAGTAAAGTACTACGGTGAAAACCAAACGGAGAAGAGTAAGTGGTTCTTTATACGTCTTGATTAATGATGCTATTGAGTATGCTGTGTGTTGGTGTTGTATAGTCGTGAGAAGTGCTGGACCACACGAGTGCTTTAGTTTCGGCCGGCTCCCCTCGGCCACGTTCATACAGGAAAAAAAAACCTAAAATGTGTGAGCTTTTTGTTATTTCAGCTAAGATATTTAATCATTCGTCGACTCTTTAAGCAGCGTTTGAATTCACTCAGCTTAGGGTAGCTTTTATTCTTTTTATGTTTTGTCTATTAAAGATTTCGTTTCGTTTATACTAAGAACGTTACCGCGGGCATTTTTCCCGCCAATTGGTTTAAGTGAAACTGTCCCCGCACTGCAAATGCTACAGGTGGCTGTATTTTTATTGCCAGTGTTTTGTGTCTAGAAGAATGAAAGTGACTGTCGGTGTTTCCCTAGTGTAGCGCTTAGCGTTGGAATATACTGGTAAGTTTAAAGCTAAGAACTAGTCACTCGAGTTAAAGAATATAATTTTATCAGTCTGTATCGACCAAGAATTCATTGTTAAGTTAAAAGTAACGACTTGTGGAACATTAAGTTATTGTAAACCGCAGTCTCTTGGTTTCGTAGTGCTTCTTCCTTAAAGGCAAACCTCCGGGTGCTGTTTTCCTCGCCGTAGGCGTGTGAATTTGACCGAGTGAACCGTTATAAATAAGAACTTGCTGTGATTACAAAACAAATGCTTGACAAACTTCGCTTTCTCGAAACGTCACTCAAATGACGTCAGTCCAAACAAGAGGAGCCACTGAAACTTGAAGTTGGCGCGATAGATATTTACTTCGTGTGGAGATATTTTCCGCCTTTGTGTGAGTTCAGTAACCGTTTGTTAGGAAACACTATATGTTTTAAATGATTCTTGATGTTTCATGTTTAGTTGCATACCTAAAACGCGATTTGATGCAAATTCGTTGGCGATACCTTCTCTTGCATTTGGTGAAGTTTGAAATACCGGTTTGTTTTCTCGTGAAGGTGTAGAGAAGAGAGTGCCTTGCTATTTTAGTTAGGATGATATGTAACAGGTATGTAGGTACTTTTTAATTAAGTTCAACGGGATGGTACCACAGTAAAAATAACGCCTCTCTATGTAGTATTCAAATTAACATGTAAACTCGACTTGTTTTGACGCATCTATTATGCTTGTGCAAATTATTAAACACGGTGGCGTGAGATTTGTAAGAGCCGTGGCGAATTTCCTATTTTGAAACGAAATATAGAAATATTGATCCTTTTCCATGTTCTTACACCGTGGTGAAACTGTGGTGCTATATTACTGTATTGAGACGAACTTTTTCCGAAGAATCTTCGTGAACTGAACTGGTTCAGTATAATAGTGTGCAGTTCATGTAGTTATCAGCCTTCTACCAGCTCTGCGATGTTCATAATTTAATGACTGATAGAAAAATAAGCAAATGTAATTATATGATATTTATTTATAACTTTAGTATAAGTTGATCGTACGCATTGCTATCTACCTAGTCTGCACATTTCATTTAAATTCAAGTTAAGTTTGTTTAACCCAACGGCTAACGGTTGGTTCTCGGTTCCCGGCTCAAATTGTGGTCGTTTCATAAACGTCTCTATCACAATATCTTCGAGTTATTTATTTTTATTCTTTCTCTACCCATAACAGGGTAGCAGGGAAGCTGTTGCCGGCGAAGAAAGCACAAATGTCTGAGACAGCGTGTTGTAATGGTGACAGAGAAGATCCCCGAGTAGTTGTTACAGTAGAAAATGAAATTGAAAGCTCTAACTTTACACAGAATGCCATTATCGAAGAAACAAATGCAAAACTTTGTGTGAATCAAAGTGGAACGGTAACAGAAAAGGCAATTACTCAAGAAAATATTGAGCATGACACGATAAAAGTCGATGGAAGCGAAGCGGAAGAAGTTGTTGCAACTTCCCTGGATCGAGAAGTATTAAATAATGCATCAGGTGGTTCCCAAGAGCTACCGAAAGGGGACTGTTCTACATTAATACCTCACAGGATAGAAAGTGACACAGATTTTGAAAGTCTTGCGGTGGAAATACCAGTAACTGTTTTCGTAGAAGTCGACCATGAACTGAGAACCTCTATTTTAAACATGGCCGAGCAACCAGGAAACATCTGTATCGAGATGGACAATGCGGTGGAGTTGGAAAGGAATAGCATCGAGAACAGTTGTAATAAGTCGCCTTCAGAAACAACTAAGATTTTATACTTCTCTGAAGGCGAAAGCACGGACGTTGAAAGCGATGTTTGTCGCATTTGTCATTGCAGCGAGGAAATGGAGATGCTGATAAGTCCGTGTTTGTGTACTGGCTCTGTGAAGTTCGTTCATCATTCTTGTTTAATGAACTGGTTACAGCGAGCAGTCATGAGCAAATGCGAACTGTGTCTGTATCCTTTAGCAGTCAAGCGAAAGAGAAAGCCTCTTAGTAAGGTAAGCCGCTATGCTCTTGAATTTCAAATGTATGTTTTAGGCTACACCGGGCTACTTGGCTGAGCATCACAAGTTAAATACAAGCTACAATTATAGTGAAAGTACTGCAGTGGATACGACATAACTACATGTAAAACCCAACATTTTATGCCTTCGTTTCGTGTATCGTAACATAGTGAAAACATCGTTGTATTAACAAAGTTGCACTGTCAGCAATATTTTCTCGTAAAACTTAATAATACTTATATAATAATTTGGTTCTAGTCGACTGAACCGCATAATCCCGCTGAGTTCAGTGTGTTATTAGAATAATCGGCTGCTTATCACTTTGAATTTCCTGGGGTGTTTCCTTTAGAACAACACCTGAAAATGAAAGCTTCATCCTGTCAGCTTCCTGCTGTTAGGTGGCGCTGTTAATTGGCGCTATTTTCAGCAAAACATTGCACACGGTAGACCGCACAATTGCGCGCTCAAACTTCCTACCAACATTACGGCAGTAAATTATTCTTCATTAATTTATAAACAAGTTAAACAAATACGTAGAAGCGACAGGTGGTCTTTTGTTCGGTAGTCTATATAGGTTTTAAAGTTTATAATAGATGTTTTTCTCTTAATCGTCAGAACAACAGACAAAACACCAGTTGTCTTCGCTAGTTAGCCGTCTTGTTCCTTACTTATGTAAATTTAATCACAGCTTCGAGAAGACTGTCCTTCAAAGGAAGGTCAGACCGCGTAAAGAGCTATTGACATTCCTCGGTTCAATACATTTAATGCAATCCATGTTTGTTTGGGAATTTTTGACACCTGCGATGAATTGAACTCTTTATTGTCAAGACTGATAATCTCTTTTATCAATTTACATCATGGTGTTAATGTACCACTGAATTCCTAAAACTCAAACTAATACATAGTGGCAATCATAACAATGCTTAGAACGGGCCGCAAAGTGAAGTAAATTTTAAGCAAGGCAAGGTTTTTTGTTGTTGTTACTGATGATCAAATTCTAGTAGTCTCGTTTCCACAATCCTGTTGCCCAGCGGCAGATGCACAGGCTCTGGGTACGAGATTTACCGAAGGTCACGTGATACGTAGTGTAACACACTTTTGTTTGTTGTCTTCCAGTGGCGGCTTCCCGAAGACAAACCTTTTCCTATTTTGTGGCTTTTCACTTTTGTGGTGGCTATGACACTAAACGTAGCCTCCATATCCAAAGATGGCAGTCAGAGATGTGTGTCAAATCCTTGTATTATTTTCTACGTGCTTGGTTCAGCGGGGGCCCTCTTGGGACTTGCCTTCTTCTACCACTGGCTGCGTAAAACCTTGCGCTACATAGCAAAATGGATTGCGCTCAACCAAGAATGGTCTTTAGTAGGCCCCATTGACTTGAGGAGTCATCTGGGCCAGACAAATCTTGCCTACTCATCAAAGTCACTCTCCGAGACGAACGCAGCGCAAGAACCTAGTGGTGAGGTCACCTAGTACATGGACCGACATTTAAACAAATGCACAAACATTGCTCTAAACTCTATAGAAAATAAAAGATCATCGATATTATCCTTCATATGCACGTCTTAGAAACACTTCGTGAATAAAGAGACCTTAGCTGGTGCTACACTGACTCGGGTAGGTTGAAAAATAGAATGAAATCTCTTTGATTTTGATGGTTGCAAACAGCAATGCATGGTTCAATAGTAGTTTCTAGATTTTTGTTTGTAGGCTATGATTGTTAATCTCAAGTGACTATGGAGGCTAGCACGCAACAATCTATTTTTTTTTCGTGACGGCTTTTTTATGATCAGTCCAAAACAAGACCATAGATGACAATTTAGGAGAAATATTTTATGCAGGTAAATTGGGAGATCAGAAGTTTCTTTTTTCTATACTTTCTCACATTTTCTAACTTCGTTTCTTGATCCAGGCCACTATTTGTACAGTTCATCCAAATGTCACGTTAACTTTAAATAATTTTACTTAATTTATTGAAAGAATGGAAAGTTAAAAAGAAAATATTATATTCCGTTTATTTTGAAAAGATAATAAAGAAAAGAACAATTTTCATTAATATTAACTCAAGTTTATAATATTGTAAAAGAACCTATATTTGAAATGTTATTGAATGTTCACAGTTGCTGTTAATGTAAGGCATTTTGTTACAGTTGTGAATAAAATTTTGTTAATAATGTAAAAACCACTCACTGATCTTACGACCTCGCCACTAAAGCGAGGTTAAAAACTCCAGCCAAGGAAATCTTCCTTTCCCATCACAAGGGCGGAAAAAAAACTGGAAACTAGTTTGGGAAAAAAGTTTCGATGACAAAGCGGATTTCTCATTTCTCCGCAGTTTGAAAACGCATCATCAGGAAAATAAAACGATTATCGTGACGTCGTGGTTTCGAGAAGCTCCGTTTTCAAAGTGTTTTCCGCCCACGCGAAGCCCACGATTACAACTTCATCCGATTTGAAGGGATTTCGAAAAGCTCATGTGACGTGACGGATTAGAAGTAAAGCTGCGTTTTCAAATTTCCCTGTTGTAGTGCCAACAGTGCCTCAGCCCTGGTCTGTGTGATCTCCCGCGGCACGGTGCTTTGCAATAACAATCGTCTTGCATACAGTGGGACTGGTTCTCCAGATTAACATCTTGAAATTAGAAATTAGGGACTCCACGGTATAATACAAGGGGGGGACATTCGCGATCCGTGAGTTGGGATTGGTATGCACAAGCGCACGAGCTTATATTGTGGCCGAGACCCAGCATGACTATTTAAAGTTTTTGTTCGAGGAAGACACGCAGTCGCCTTAGAGAGGCGAAAAACCCACGTGACATATTTAAAACGAATCTGTCGCCATAGTCTCAAATACTCGGAGTAACATTATCAGTACTCTGGCGATAAACGATTAATTCTGATCGTCGTCAGTAAAAGTTGGGTATCTTTAGGAGCGGGATGTCGAACGGTACACCTGCTTGCAGATTATTCTACTTATTTCATGGGTATTAACTGTTTCACGCTAGAAAAGGAACAAAGCTTGAATTTCAGTACAATTTATTCACCTAAAAATATTAATACCACACGCGTCTTTAAAGAACGCACAAAGCGGTCGGTTAAGAGGAACGTTTTCAAGATTGTATGCCGTTCTCGTCTCCGCATGAAGTTTCTCAGTACGTCGACATTGAGTCTGGGCACCAGTTGAGTCGTGGATGTACATCTAGTACCTCAGATACGCTTTGGTTTAGAGCAACATCAGAGCCTCGGCAGTTTCTTCTTTAGGCGTCAAATACATCGGGTAGAGGCTAGCAGCTCGAGTGTCACACGGCAAATCGATCATAAATCGTACTTTTTTGTAAAGTAGTGCCCCTCTAAGTGGTCCAAGCAGTTCATGTTACTTCAAGAGCTACTGTACATTCAACAGGTGTTATTTCATCCCCAACAGGTGCTCCACATAATGGACACGGGAACGAAGGGTCAGCTAGACTGTTAGCCTGAAAAACAATAAAGTTATAGGAGCAGTTAAGTTTTTATCTCTGTTTCCTGTTGCACAAAGCAACTGGAAGTTCTGTTCTGGCTCCTTCTGGACGGGATAAAAGTTCGCACTGATATTCCGTCAAATTACAGGGTATCCACAATCTAGTTGAGTAAAACTTGAAATAAAGGAGTAGTAATGAAAATAATGAGGCGCGGCAGCCTCGTGGATAGTGTGCTCGTCTCCGGATCGAGCGGACCTGGTTCGATCCCTAGCCTGTGTAGTGTTTTGGGGCATGACACGTTACTCTCACAGTGCCTCTGTACACCCACGTGTATAAATGAGTACCGAAGAACTTAATGCTGGGAGGAACCCTACTCTGGACTAGCATCCCACCCAGGAGAAGTAGATAAGCTCCGGCGGCCTGATGGGCCACTTGGCTCTATGCAGACCTTACCTTAATGAGAAGATCAAATAGTTTTCTTATGACTCTTTGTCTCCTGTCGTCAAATTTTACGCGAATTTATGGTGTACACTCTTATACACTCGTCTCGAAAAGTGTAGAGTGAAGAAAAGTTTAGTCGATTTGTAATTACCTTGATACAGTAGTAACAAAACACGTGACCGCACTGTCCCTGATGAGGCGCAGTGGGAGGTTCATTACAAATACCACACTCGTGACACGCGACTTTGATTGATGGCTGCTTGACAAGAGAGGCTGGACTTGAGAACCATCTGACAATCAAGTTCTTGAGTTTGTGAATGTTGATGAGTGGAAGGAGAAAGAAGACAAATTCCTGTGAAAGAGGGAATACATCCTCTCGTCAATCAATCGTATACATTGATAACTTTCACTTTCATTTAATGAACTCTCGGCACAATAAACCGTCTGAAAAACCACCAGGCAGGTCAACATCAAGACTTAGGTCTTGCCAATTTCTGTAAACTTGCATTTTCAAATTAAGTACGTTGTATGTATGTAACTAAGGGAGGCAGCGTGTCCGAGTGGTTAGGGCGCGGGACTCCAAATCCAGAGGACGCGGGTTCAAGTCTCGCTATGATCACTTCGCTGGAGTTGTTTCTCGATAGACCCTAGTTCAACTCCTCCGTCTTGCTTGTAAATAGCCAACTGGTCTACCTCCTGTCAGTTGGGATTTTTAAGCCTATTATGTTAACTTCAAATATTTCTCTCTTTCAGTTAAAGTGGCATACCTGACAACTAGCTAGTTGTAGCTAAACGCATCGACCACTATAAACATTCAGCATTTAACACTTTTAACTGGATAACAACATACTGTATTTTCCTAAAACTCATCTACATGAGTTGTCTCTGAGGGTTAGGTATGTAACATACTGATGTTTTGTAAATCTGATACTTTACTTTGGAAAGTCTTAAAATTATTAAACTTTGGTATGAGACCAGTCGCCATAGATACATGTACTCACTGCAAATCCGTGCCAAAGTAACTCCCGAGTCATGAATTCAAAACTGACTTGTCGAACTGATTGTCGCTGAGCAAATACTGGGTTAATACCAAGAACACGTTCAAGAACTGTTGGATATCTTGAAATAGTTAAGCATGCAGTTTGTAGCTGAAGGGAATAACAATTTGAATCAAGCTGCAATAAGTTATGACTTTTTCTACACTTGGCCGTTCCTACAGCCTGTATCTAATGTGTACTCTTTTTTGAGTTACTTTGATATTAACTGGCCAATTCCATGAGAGCAGTTGTATGGACATATGTACCTTGTATCCATTTAGTCACTGTGGCCCTCCCATGCAACTCAACAACAACAACAACAACAACAACAACAAAATAAAGGCATGGAATCATCGACCTGGAGCAGTAAGCAGTCAGGTCTGGTCAGGCATATAAACATGAAGCGGTGAGGATGAATTCAATGTTATTCCTCCCAGACAGGAAGCTATTCTATTACTTTCCCAGTAGTGATACAAAGTGCAGAAAGATACTGTGAAAGAAAAATGTCTTTACCATGAATACAGCAGCTTGTCTCCGGCTAGGCTTTATACTGACCATTTTAAAAAGGATACTTTCCTTTTTGTAAAAATACAAGGAAGTTAAGGACAGAAAGCGCCTGAAGAAGTTTTTCTCCAACATTAATACATCTAAAAATCTACAGCCAACAAAGAAATCAAAATTAGTACAACTGCAAGTCTACCATCAAACCTCTTGACCCCAGTCTTACTTCCCCATACACCAGCTACAATGTATTCTATGAAAAACAAAAATACTGCACATTGGAGTTCCCAAAACCAACTATTACTGACAGTGCAACTTCTCCAACCAAGGCAACTGTTTTCTTAAGTGATGTACAGCTTGATTACAAGGATGAAACTATTGTTAACTTAATTCATGATTTGTATTCATTTAGTCTTTGGAACATCTTGTTAGGTGGCCTTGGTTGCAGTAGTCACACTGTAAACTTTTAAACTTTTCATCATTTTCAACTTTGCTACTCTCTCTTTTTTGAGCTGACCGTAGAACTATCATTAACTGTTAAACCTATGATGCATTACAATATACATGACATTTACTGACTAATACTTACAAATTTGAAGTCTAAAAACTTTTCTGTGAGTCTTTGGATCTCGCTGCTCCTCTCTTTAAGGTAAGGTATTCCAACAACACAGAAACCAAACAGTAATTTATGTAGCAAACTTAAACTGCTTCCTGTTGACAGATAATATGATTAAATTGGTTCAATTTGTTGTCACATATCAGAATAACAAAATTATTAAAGGCCTTCCATTCAGGCAAGCTGTAACTGTGATATATTAGCCCAAAAGTAGTTCTCACTCACCCCCAAAAATTCTGTAATCTATGGAATTCTGTAATTTGACTGGCCTCAAAAATTTTCTCAAGAAAGTTGCTTGACATGCAACAGAATCAGATAATTCTATTGCAAAATCTGCTAGCCCTAGTCTATTGCACATAACTTTATTTGTATCCTGCAAGGACTCAAATATTCCTGTTTAACTACATTGAATTTTCATTTTCTTCACTGCTGAAATAGCAAAAAACCAATCTAGTTTTATAATGTTCTATGGACGTCATGGGTGCTTAACACTTAGCCAAAATACAGTACCTGGAGTGAGTAGATATTTTGGTTGAAAGTCAAATGGAACAGTAATTTTCCAGAAAATCTGTTTGTAGACTACCTCCAAAAGCAGTACTTATTTCTGTTCATTTTCCAGTTTCCAGTTTC
>OMLO01001788.1_pt1 | contig 16873 bp, 11 predicted proteins | sample 1674811 | NCBI WGS metagenome assembly OMLO01 (sample SAMN06265003, study PRJEB25207) | coral metagenome | isolation source: Coral host | place: Mexico:La Bocana,Puerto Morelos, Mexico | collected 2008-11-13 | reverse complement strand
TTACATGTTTGCCGTGTGGGAGCACGAGGGAGACATCAGGCAATTGATACGTCTTTTAAAGTGGCTAAAAGATCTAGACAAGGGAGTTAAAAGGAAAATAGATGAAAAGGAGCCTAAAAGTAACGTTAAAGAAGTTGAATACAGATTGCGGAATTAGAATTTTAGTTGAGGATTGAGGCGTTATTGTCGCCTAAAAACCCGTACTAGCCCTTGTTAATTTCAACTTTTAATTTTTCCCACATAGTTCCAGATCGCACAAAAAATACTGTGAATTTAGTAAGAGTCGTCATCATGTTTATGTTTGTTGGTTTACGTTGATTCGAAAGTTTTTCTTTGATTGAAATTTCCTCGGTCGTATAAAAATGTTTAAAAGCGCATACAGTCAATTGTGACACTTATCGATCCGTCCTCGGGGTTGGATGTTGGGAAGTCACTGGCTGAAAAGAAGTTTGGAAAGAACCAGAAGATGCTAAAGATCTATTCTGCTGTACTATAAAGTTGAGATGGAATTTATCTTACGAATAACAGTGAAACTACTTACTGTCGCCTTCGTGGAACGTGGCACAGTAAGGCCGCAAACAGAAACAGTAAAACTGCTTATCTAATTTTGTGAAAGCTTTGGATTAGATTTTGCAGGGAATAAATGTGTTTGTTAGGTGCAATGTCAATGTTGCTGATGAGTCGTTTAAATTTAATATTATATACAGACGACAGTCATGGTCCGAGAAACTGATATAGCGGGTATAGTGTGAGTATTGTTTAGTGATATCTATATAGTCCATAGAAGGGAGTACTCCCCCGGGATGTAAAGAAAATATAAGCAAGGAAGTCAAGATGACTGTTTGTTTTTTATGCGTTTGAAATGAACGAAGCTAATATCCAGCCATCTTCACCGAAGAAGTTTAGTCAATAAATGATATATTATATGGAAAAAGAAAACAATCAGTTCTTATGAGATACAGCAGATAATCTCGAGCGGGCAAGATAGATCTTGTCCGCACGGGTAGCCAATCACAGCACAGGATTGATTTATCTTTTCAGTTTCATTACTTTAACAGCGTTTTTTTTTCATTTCTTTGAGTATGGTAAGTGACAAGTAAGACGCATGACGAGTAAGCAGTTTCGATATCGTTATCGATAGAATTCTCTTTTCTGCAACTAAACCATTTCGAAATTATACCATTACAGCTTCGCCCGAAACGAAACTGTCCACACAGTCACGTGAGAATAAGGCATATTTAAAGCCAATCTTTCTAAGCGACACACTTGCCTGCGGCCAATGTCTTAACATTATGTAACTTTGACAAATTGTAGTACTTACTTTGATTTCTTTTACCTCCTGAAATACAACTGAAGCCCTTCGACACGAAAAGGAAATTGCCTTTGTCACCCAAACCTTTAAATCGACAGTCATCGCCAATTCAAACAGATCATTGGCGCCTGTTGATCTCTCATAGTTTTATGAGATGAATATCGGTTCATCATGACAGGCCAGAATACAGTTGAACCAGTCTTTGGCGTGTAACTGTTGAAAAACATGGCCAAAACATGGCTGTTTTCTGCTACAAGCCGAGTTGAAAAGCTAGTATTTTTTGTTGCATTAAGACCGGGGGGGGGGGGGGGTTTTAAAAAAGGTTTTTAACGGGGGGGCTCCGCCCCGAGGTCCAACCCTTACCCTTTTATATACCCTTTTTTTCAGAAAAGGCACCCCTTTCATATACCTTCTTAAGAAGATTTAGGAATAAGTCTTCTTGTCATTTTTTCACGTAGGGCGTAGTAAATGAAAGTGAAACAGTCATACGGTTGTCTGCTTGATCTGTTTGAATTCAAGGCCCTTTTTAATACCCGAGTGAAGATTTTCCTATCCTTTCATATACCTAAACTTGTGAAATTCCTACCCTTTTATATATCTGAAGCCTGAAAAAGGCACCCCTTTCGGGCGGAGCCTCCCCGTATAGGCCATTATAGGGAGTACCCCCCCCGGCATTAAGATCCCGGAAATAAAAGTAAATAGGCGAAGTTGTGCAGCAGCGATATTCTAGCGTATTCTAGTGTTTGCCGTTATATTTTCACAAAGTTATATTTTCTCCCTTTTTCGGTAACAGAGGAGCGGAAAATTGACAGAGGTTCAATACATTAATACTTAATATAACATAGGAAGGGTTTAAGAGTTTGCTAGAATCTGCAAATAATTTTTTCTTATTCTGACTTAGCCAGTTTCTTGAAGTGCCAATCGAACGGATCAGCTGCGCAAACAACTGCCATTGCATCGGTTTAGTTGGAAAACACACGTCAAGAAGTGCATTTAACCTTAAAGTGACATGTTAATACAACATTCGCATAAAGTAGTGTGTATGTATTTTTACTGTTTGACCGTCACAAACCTTAACACAAAATGTTGAAGCCTGAATAAATAAACAGTGAGAAAAAAAAGAGCCATTTATGCGGTTACGAGATGCCATATTTTCCATTTAATTCGTCCTGTAATTTTTCATGGCAGTTGAAGTCATCGGTGAATAGATAAATCTTAAGAAATTTGTTATTCGTTTGTGAAGAAGAGCAAGGAAATGCAAGGATTTGAAGGGTTGTGTACCGTGTGACTGGAAAGTGCAAAGTATCTGTCCCAACAAGTGCTTCTTATAGGTAATAGGGGCTGAGGACTCAGCTGTTTTAATGCTTTCAATGCTGAATTTTTTGGGTGTGAACAACGACGACCAGATTTTAATTTCTGGGTTTGAGCGATATCTCAGCTTCTAAGGTTAACATTTTCGCCTCAAATGAAAAGGTCTGGGAATCGATGCCCGCGCAATGATCGACAATCGCGCGGATGAGCTATCAATTTTGCGTTTTACCCAATTACTGACCACTGAATCAAATGCCTACCGATGGACAAAATTCACTACAAAATCATTTCCCTTTGATTTCATTGGTTCATACTATTACGTAAGCAGCTAGCAAAGAGACCCCTTGTGTGATACTCACTCGAAACTTCTTATGACAAAATTTTGAATTGGATGCCAACGTAGAGGAAAATATTCAGTTTCCTGAGGGAATGGCAAGTACTAGTTCCGATCTCAAAACAGTAAGGATAAAGCTAGTATCCAAGACAATACAGCGCTGTAGTTTTCACCGTGATTTTATTAAGTCCATGTTAGCAGTCAGTGAAACCTTTAAACTAGCAACCCCGGCCCAGAATACATCAGTTATGCACACTGCACGTTCCGTGGCCAATCACATATCTTGATTTTCGGGTTAAAGTGAAGTCCTGGCGGACAGCTCTTTTTGTACTCACGACCGCCAGAGCACTCGATGAAGTTTGCGCAACTACTGGGGTCTGGATAAATCCCGTCTTCAGCGCTTGCACATGAGAAGGAACCTACAATTAAACAGATCAACCTCAACAAAAACAAACTGCGAATGGAAAAAGATCAATGGGATGACAGCAACTGATTATATGTCCACCAGAGTTGAAATAAAAAAAAAAATCAATGGGTAAACCGAAGTCTTGTAATTTTTCCCAGAAGGAAGCCACACAGTTCTGTCACCAATGCAGTTTGCTGATTGGCTACGCTATTCACTATCTATTCTGTTGTAGCAGTGTGCTCTAGTTACCAAAACGACGGTCAATTCTTTGTGTTTTTTTAGGTATATGTGAAGGGGATTTAGACTAGTTTTTCAACGACTAGTAGATTTATACTAAGACAATTAGATTATACGCTCTGGAAATCACTGCGTATAGGAATTTCGAGCTCATAATCTAGTTGTTTAGTAGAATACTGTAACAAACGTTTAAATCCCGACCAATTTAATCCGCTATGTTTTTTAAAACAAACTCATTTGGTGTAAGTTAGTTATTTAATTTGATTCTCCTTTGCTAGTTTCTTGAGTTACTTGAGTTTCTTGAGAAAAGAAAGATTTTGCTTCAGGTAACTGAAATACACTTTGATAAACAAAACAATGCCGCAACACCTACCAGTCGGTGGGGGTGGTGTCTGGGTTGTTCCTGGCGGAGGAGGAGCCTGGGTAGTGACTGGCGGAGGAGGGGCCTGGGTAGTTACAGGAGGTACAGTGTTGGTGAGACCACCGAGTTCTCTGAACGCATACTCGGAGTATCGCTGACCACCAATGACATTATTTTGATCCCAGGACACGTCCCATAGCATTATTCCTCCAACGCCTGGCAGATTTTTAACTGACTGTAGAAGAAGTGTTTAACATGAATGAAATTAAAAAATCCATGTAATAATTCAACAAAAGCTTACATGCATTTGTAGTACTGAGAGCTCTTAGTGGCGATGATTATGTTGAGAAAGGAGAGGGGGGTACGAGGTTAAACTCGCCATTTGGCTATGCCTTGCATAAAGCAGGCTTCCAGATTAAATTTGGAAACTGTAGAAATAAAACGAAATAAAGAGACCCCGTATTATGCAGAGGCGAAGAATCTAGTTTAGAGGCACTTTAAATGCTTTCCGTAATTACCGTTCTCTTTGCGTGTTACGAATATGTCCACGCCCCACCGACCGCTTACCTGGTATAATGCTGTCAGTTCAGCCGGTGGTCTGTAGAAATGTCCTCCACTTGCTCCCTTTGTTGCCGCAGGCATCCCAATAAAAATCAGTGGTCCCTGTGGTTTCATTCTTTTTGAAAACGCCAGCCATAATTCCAAAGTGTCACTGAACCATTTGCCAGCTCCGGTATGACAGTAGTTGTTGTAGAATTGTATGTAAAGATGGTCAACGTGTTGACCAGCCTCCTCTAATCCTGGAAACAATATCATGTATAGAAACGTTACTTGCTTAATGATCAATCAAAGAACCTACAATTAAAAAACATAGACCCTATGCATAAATGGCTGCCAATTAGAAATTTTTTTGTATGCATTTAAATTAGCCCGACTAGCCTCGTTTACGAAAAAAAATTCTTTTGAATTATCAACTCAAAAGCGAGGTTAGTTGGGTTAATTTTAATACTTACAAAAGAATTTTTAATTGGCAGCCATTCATGCATGGGGTCTATGGTGCTTTATTTTTAATAAGAGGTACAGGTTCGGTAAGTTAGCTTCTGAATAATATGTGTTAATGAGATTGAAGTATACTTTTCAAGTTAAACACTGTTCTTAGCTTCGTTGTTTCCACGCTAACTGTTTCATGTGTGCAGTTAGTTCCTTACCAGATCCAGGCTTCTCGGGTCCCAAGTGATGATCGGGGTATGGACACTGGGGTGCGCCCGTGATCAGGTAGCCCTTTGACTGATCATTATCCATGAGCGTGCGCAATTCAGTAATAAACTCGGGGTAGAACTTGTAGTCACCTCCCTCGATATCCAGGTCAATACCGTCCATAACAGCGCTAAAAAGAAAATTCAACAATTAAAAGGACAATTACTATTTAAAATTTAGCTGACAACTGAAAAAAGTGCGTAAACATCTTCCAGACCCTGAACTACAGTAACATTTAGATTCACCAATAACACATAGGTCTTAGTGTTTATTCCGACAAAATTAGATTATTCTTGTTGGAAGCGAATACATAGGACGAGGGAAGATGATAAAAGGGATGTCTTTTCTTGATCTATTGAGGGGAGGGGAAGGGCGCTCCTAGTCTCATGTTTTTCGCCAGAAAGTTGGGTGGGGGGGGAGGGGCGGAGATGAAAGAGAAGCTTAAGATCTCAAGGCAACGCCTTTCACAATTGCCTCTGTCTTCACCTTGATTCACAACGAAAAAAACATCCCAACATACCTCCCAAAAGGCCTTTTGTCTTGATGGCCACTACCTCCCAGAAACAAGTCAAACAGTGTGTGGGCAAATTCTTTGGCCTTGTCAGGATTTGGCAGAGTGCCATCACCAGTCGCTCCACCAATAGACATCAATACTTTTTTTCCTTTTTCCTGGCATCTTTTTATTCCGTTCTCGATTTTAGGGCATCGAAGTAGGAATGGATATTCCGGGGAAACGGGAGTCTCACAGTGGTACGCGAAGTTGAGTGCAGGAACTTTGGAGTGAAATCAAATTAGCAAATCATCAGATATACTTATTACGAGGGATCTTAAACTACAGATTTCGTAACTGGGGGTTGAGTTTGAAGAATGGTCAGTTTCAAACAATCATTCCAGTGTTGCATGGGGAAAAAGTATGTGTTTGTACTGCAACAATAACAGATTGTTTGTGCTATTGATTTAGAGCACAAAATAGTACGAGTTTTGATTGGTTCACTGGATTGTCTGTTCTTTTGTGATTGGCTAGAGTGATTACTTTAGGTTTGGCTTTACGACGCTCAATTCAATCCACTGTATCATCTTAGCATAATTCTTTTTATGTGTTACGATAAACTTTGGGCGAAAATAACAGTTATACTAATGTGTATTTTGTCGTATCTGTAAGAGCTATCGAGTATTAAACTTCCCTTAAATGTAAAATTGCAAGCATGCGATCGAATAAATTTTAAGAATATAAGGACAGCGGTAAGACAAGCATTTAAAAACGTCAGTATATCAAAACTTACATCCTTTATTCCTTGTATCAAAGAACACTACGACAAAGGACACGGCAATAATGTCGTACTTCGTTGTCTCACACACTTCTACCAGCGGTTTCTCGTAGTTTGCCGGCCCATTAGCAGGTCCAGCTCCGTTTTGTCCCCAGTACCCCACCAACAGCTGACGGCCGGAGTAGGTAGAGCGTGGCACTACAGAAAAAAAGAAACAAGTGCAGATTAATTAAAACTAGTAGCAAAAATAACTAGTGGTCTCCGACTGATATAATGTAGCATGCCCAAACAATATTCCTAAGCAGCATTGCATATTTTCGTTACGCCTTGCTATCGTAGCCAATCTCAGTATTCGTGTTGGCTTGTGCTATTGTGCGGATGTAGAATAAAAATCTAAACTTTTCGGGTAATTTAGCAATTACTTTCCGAAAACTTCAGTAAAATACAGTTTCAGTCAACGATATTTAGAAACATCATGACGTGCTACCAATTTTTTCACTAAGTACCGCACTGTATATTATCATGTCAGTTAAACACTGACTGAATACATTACACAGAATTCAAAAGTAACAAAGTGGTAAGACGCGGTAAGCAAAGACCTGAACTTGATTGAGTAATAAAACATATGCAGCATTCAAGCATTCCATACCTCTTAAGGCCCAAGCTACCGCGCATATTAAAAGGAAAACCACGACGCGATGAAGAGCAGAACCCATCTTTACAGAGAGAGGCTTCTTCAGTGACAAAAAAATTCAACATAATCCAATTTATGGCATCAGTGCCTGCGAGGATTTGTTGCCACATCTCACAATGTCACTCAAAAAGGATAACTGAACAAACAGCAATTGTGTTTACTTATAAACCTGTCCAAGAAAACATACATCTCTCAAGATATCGCAGAACTCTACCCTCTAACACAAAAGAAGAATGACATTTTCAAGAATGTGCTAAATACGTGTCTGAGAATTTAACGAAACGTAAATGTGTTACGAAACGTCGGACGCCTGAATAAAGACATGCAGATGGCATCGATCATATGAGGAACACTTTCAGACAGACAACGCACAACAGGTGTGTAAATTAACCTTAACAGGCCGTTTGTGAGCGTCTCAGCTGTTTAATGCATACAATGCTGCGTGTCACAAAAGGGCGTGGTATCGAAAATCGTTGGCAGTGGCTTTACATTTGTTGATATCTGTAGAAAAAGAAACAATCGCGTGTTTAAAGGGAAATTTAGGGAGAAGATTATATCGAAAAGCTATATTGCATTTATCCCGCATCAAAGTATACTTGAGTTTATTGTAAAATGTTTGCTTGTGGTTTTACACGTTTCTTCATATGTGCAGAAAATGAAAACCGAGGGAGGTGATTACATCCAAGTGACTTTTTGCCTTACTGGTCCTTACTGCCAAAAAAAAGAATACATGTTGTTGATGCAGAACTCCCAAATCGCAATCCCTACCCACCGAACGGATATAACCATTGCAACCCTCGTTTTTTATCCCTTCTACTGTTGATGGTGCTTTCATTTTAAAAGAAGGACTATATGAGTGTTTTAATTCTAGCTCACTTCGATGATTTAGTCTGTCTACAGTCTCGCTATTTTGTTTTCAGTTTGACGGCAAGCAAAACTGTTAACATACACTAGGGGTTTTGAAGCCCATGAGTTAATCAATTTGTCTCCAATTTGACGATAGCTGTCACTGATTAGAACGGAGCCGGATTGTTCAAAGCCCGATAAAGCTAGCCCAGGATTAGTGAGCATTTTGATTTCAGTCTTGCAACTTTTCGGTGAGATTTTCTTTTTGTATTGTTTGTTCTTCAGTTTTAAATTTGAAAATAATCCGTTTGAGGCTCAAACTGTACTACACTGAACAACATAAGCAGTGAATACATTTTTACATTAATACTTCGCTTGGCTTTTTTCTACTGGGTTTGCACGGTTAACTGGTTTTCGATCAACCCAGCCCAGAATACAGAGATGGTCGACAAATTATACTAGTTCTTTGAAACCTATACAAAAGGAAGAAGATGGTTTAGTTTTCGAAACAAATCGGTGACCACGAATCAAACGTAGTGTGGTTAAAGAATGAAAGGAGAGAAGGAACGAACAAAGGAATGAACAAACGAAGGTTCGAAGATGATGATCAGGACGTGGAAGTTCTTGATTGGGTCTTGATTGATAGGCACGCCCATAGAAAATTTGGATAGCTAGTATTTGCCTCTGCCACCCTCTTCGAGCTAAATACGGTCCATTATCAACGAATTAATTAATTATTATCGAATAAACCTCTACCTCGTTCCCAGGTCTTTCCCTGGTTCCCTGGGAACGAGGTTAAATCAACCCGTGATGCCAAGGTTTCCGCGCTTCCAGGAAGAAGAGAGACCCTAGGAATGAAATAGTTTTACAATCTGATTTCACAAGCGAATATATCTTACCGTATTCGCAAAAACATACTCACAGTGGACTCAAAGACAGTACCAGCGGCAAGAGGCGATGTGACCACCCCTGGCTAGGAGATTGGCCCGTCACGCATGCACGTGGCACGAACCTAACCTAGCGTACGTTTATGCGAAATCGCTCAGACATCAAGCCCAAAAAGGGTGCAGTAGCATCTTGTCCTTTCGGGGCCCTGCCCGCTGCCTTTTTCGTTCAAGATCTGACCGTATCCTCTCTATATTCCCGCAGTGGACTTAAAGACAGTTCCAGCGGCCAGAAGAGCTCTGACCACCACTCCCCCGGCTGGAAGATTTGTTTGTCACGCATGCACGTGGCACGGACCGCCCCAGCAGAGTGCCATGCAAACACAGAACTCTCAAACCAGGGTCAACAACTGAGTAAAATACCCAGCAACCAAGTTGATATGAAAGTTATTTAACATTTAAAACTCTCTGACTGACTAAGTGAAGGTGCCAGTACAAGACACCCTCCCTTCCCACTTGTTTAGAAAGCTGGACGCTGGCAAAACCACCAGCAGATAGGCCAGAGCCTGGGCCATGTACCCAGTCTCCTTTATCTTCATCTTAACTTTATATTTATCTTATTAGTAGAAGCTGGGATATGAAAGATGATTGCTATCTAAAAAACCTCGCCAAAATTTAGTGCGGTGATTTATTCGCGCGTTATTCAGAAAAGTGTTTGGAAACGCCACGTCGGGCCACAATTTTAATGTCACGCAACGCACAAACATTGAAACCCTGCAAAACGTGAAGTTATTACCGAGTATTAAATCTGATGAAACTAAAACAAGAGAAAGATTGATTATATTTTGGACAATTATAATGTCACATGAAAACCAAAAACACACTTATTGAGAAAAGGCACCTTATAGATAATCAACCACAACAGAGAGAAATCCTCAAGGAGCCCCTCTTCATCTCATATCACAAGGGAAAAATCCCTAAATGACGTCCTAGTTAAAGCTAAGCTAAGGCTTCAGAACTCATTCATCACCTAACCGTAGGAGTCTTGCAGGCTTGTCAACACTTTTATCCCTCATCTTGGCTTTGACGAAACCCCCCCCCCTCCCCCGAGTTAGAGCCTCCTGTTTTCGCCTGATTAGGAAAAAACCTAGCCGAGTCATATATTTGAAGTTCGGAGTTATGAAGACATTATTAATCATTGTAGTTAAGCTTCAACTAAGCGATCGCACATTTCAACACAGCATATCGCAACATTGTTGGACGGACCATGTTGTGCGCGTCTTGCCACCCTGTTGCGCCGTGTAGCGATATTCTGTGCCATTGGCTCAAGTTTGAAAATCATCAAATTCAAGCCAACAACGCCAATTATCACAACACGTCGTTGAAATGTTGGGATCGCTTAGTCAGGGTTTAATATCCACAACTTTAGCAACGTGTGTGAATGTTTCCTGAGGCCTTAATTTTAAATCTGTAGCTGCGATGACCATCATATTTTTGATGTTTTTTATTTATGTAGTCTCACGAAAGATTAGGGCCTGATACATAATCTCTTTAGTTCGACCTGAAATACATTTGATTGCCTAACTGAACTATGGACTCGGCTCGAAGTAAAAGCAAATGCGAGTTTCGTGGATGGCAAAGACATTTAGCATTTGTTTTCTTCACCCGAAGATTCCGGCATAAGTCTGCATACGAACCAAGTGGCCCATCGGTGAAATACGTGATTTGTGACCCATCAGTGAAATACGGTATTTGTCATGGCAGAGAAATAATTTCACTCGCGTTTTGTCAAAATTCAAATAAATTGTTAGACTTTTGACAAAATGCGCGTGAAAATAGATTTAAATTTCACTCAGCTCGTGGCAAGTGAAAAGTATGGGTATCTAATATAAATTAACGATGACTTTTCGCGCCAGAATTAAGCAGTGGTGATATTTATTACTCATACTTGTTTTCGTAGGAAGAACTTAAAAAAAAAAGGAAGGTTGTAGATTTGGCCATATTCAGCGTCATACATCAACACACAAGCACTCTTGTTTTGATTTCGCTGGTTTAGGTAACAAAAAATGCTTAATGGCATTTTAGAGATGTTTCGGGGAAAAACCCTTCATCAGTCGCAAATGAAGGGAACTAAATAATTAATTGTCAATTATTTAAATTGAATTCTGATTGTGAGGATCCCAACAAAACTGCTGTTAAAATCAACCGCTCTCTTGTGCGGATGTTTGACGCAACACCTGCCCACGGAAAGGAAGCTCTAAGCAAACCAAGAATAAAATTGTCTATATATTCAAAAGTGACCCCTGTTCTGTTTACTTAAAACTTGTTTTCGATTCGAAAACAATATTTTGGTATCCTAATCTATCAGTGGTCTTTGAAAATTGAAATGGTATTCCATACAACTACAACCAAATGAATAACCGACTAATTACAATTTAGACCTCGCGGCTAGAATTAACATATTATTTTCAAATGGTTTTCTATCGTCTTGTTTTGTTTCTACTGACATTTTGATCACGAACGAGAAAGTAGTGCGCGCGTTCCCCATGAATACGGCGGCTTAACGCCTGCAGGCGGCTGAACAGGAAGAGAGGAAGAAGAAACCAAATTTCTAAAATGGCATATGAGGAAAGGTGCTTTTTTCTAGATTCTCACAACGAACCTGGAAGACTTATTTTCATTGAGAACTTGACTACAATCTTCGTGAATATTGTATGTTCGGTCATTGCCACAACAGGCAATGGAATAATATTGGTAACCTTTTTGAAAGCAAGTCATTTACGATCTCCTTGTCATCTGCTTCTGGTATGTTTAACATTTGCCGATTTTCTCACCGGTTTTATCGTTCAACCACTTTACGCAGCTTACAAGATTACCCATCTATTGGAACAGAACTCTTTATCTTGCTTCTTTAGAATCATCATGGAAACTGTTTGTTGGTTTTCTGGGGCAGTTTCTTGTTCAATGTTCGTCGCCGTCACTCAGGAGAGATACTTTGCTTTGCACTTTCATCTTCGCCATCCCGAGGTCATCACCAAAAAACGGGTCATGGCATTTGTTGTGTTTCTTCTCGTGTTCTCTGGCAGTTTCACCGTTTCTAGATTTGGTATGGAAGACAGCAAGCCCTTTCTGGTTGTAACCGTCGTCAGTTTGTTCTCATCAACTCTTGTTCTGCTAATTTCCGATTGGAAAATATATTCATTGGTTCGGCGTCATCATCGCCAGATACAAGGACAGAATGCTATCCAAGCCCAACAAAATACTCCAGATCTGATAAGTCTCAGGAAATCTGCATTTAGAATGGCAGCGGTCGCTTCATTATACATGATAGCATATTTGCCTTTCACATGTGTCCTAGTAGCATATTTATGGCACAACTTCACAGTAAATATCGAAGTTGCATATGACATTACAAGGACCATAGCATTCATGACAGCTTCTTGGAATCCTTTTCTGTACTGCTGGAAAATGGCTGACGTGAGGGAGGCAGTAAAGAGGACTTTTAAGAGGCAAGCAATGATCACAGTAGCAGAAATGCCAGAAGCCTAGACAACACTTTAGTGTTACGAATCGCCCCATGCCTTAACACACAAAATGAAAAAATAAATTTGTATTGTATTTGTATTAATTTGGGTAAGTAAGAATTATGGGCTATGTTTCAAGTGTCCATTTTGATCTGCCTTGAAAAAGGCAGAGGGTTTCTCAATAATCATTATAGAGCCAGTATGTCTGTCACTCCGCGGTTCAGAACGAAAAAGACTATGGGGGATTGCACTTACATGGCTGCCGCTTTTGGAACAGCTTTCCTCTGTTTTAAGGTTTAGTTAAGACTTATTTACTCTAAGGCCTTCTGTGATAGTTAATTTTAATTTTTAATTTTATGACAGGATTTTAGATTTTAATCTGCTTAAAATCAGTCGGTAGATCTACTCTATACTTGTGACTTATATAAGAATCTTTTACATGATGTTAATTGTAATGCGCTTATGAGTATTTTCATAGAAAAACGGCAAAATATAAGTAAAAAAATTATTGCTATTATTATAATTATTATTATTAATGTTATTATCATTAAAATGAACGTTAATATTTTAATTCAGTGCCGTTTTCCTCATTGTTTTTGGATTAATATTCATGTAACAAGAGATAGCGGCGAAAATTTTCACTTTTAGTGACGACCCCAAAAGCAGGTTATTTATATTGAAATGAACTGCGCGTCATGTATATGCTACTGATTGAAAATTGAGGAAAGCAATTCGAAAACAGCGAAATGAAATAAATCAAATTTATTGCTCAACATTTAGAGATCGTTTTGGACCATCAGGTAAGAGTTGAATAATTTAACAGCACAATATCTTAAGAATATGGGATGTAGTTTGGACTAATTGTGTAACCTTTGTTGATCGCTATATTGAATGCTCGTCAGCTGTGTGTGATCAGGACTATGGCCGGATTCATGTTGATAGCGAGGTATCTGTGCCAAAAATCTCTTTGAGATCACGGAAGTCAACGTATATTTGCACCAAAAGAAAAAAAATATAAAATAATATTTTAACTAGGCACGAAACGTTTGTGTTGTATTTCTATGCACTTTGAGTGGAAAGGAACTTTTTTGATCCCGAAATTGGGGCTCCTTCGCGGCGAGTAACCACACTGGTTGGTTTCCAAAAAATCTTTTAAATCATGAGTTATGGATAATAAATTGTTGATGGAAAAAAGCATCGTAGTTCCGATCGAAGACAAAACGTTCCATTTCATAAACTTTAAATGTTAACAATGAAAGCTAGAAAGAGAGAGTAACTCCATAGTAATTTCAAGTGCGGGAAAAATAACCCATAAAATTCATTTTCAGAAGGAATTTAGGATTGAAATTTCTTTTGACCGGCGGTACAGATGCGGCCGTTATAGTGAGGCTGAAATAAGAGAATGAGAGAGTCGGTCGTGACGAAAAAAGTGATCGTTGTCCTGAAAGGTGACTAGAAGTGAATCGACTGCAATTATCTCACTTTTTTTCCGACAATTTTTCAAACGCCGCGAAACCACTAGTCTTAGTTTGTTAAACATCAATCGAGTAATAGAAAGTTAAATGAATGTGAAAACAATGACGGGAGATTAGAGAAGTTTAACGAGCCGTTTATGACAAACTGGAGAGCTCTATCGCGCAATTTGGAAGCAGGACAAACGCTCTATTGATGCAGTTTATTGGGTCACCAATGGATGGGCATTTTTTGTGATATCTGGAAATGTTGTAAGAGCACTTGATAAACAGAAGTAGTATTCATCCGTGGAAGTATAGCTGTTGGCACAGTGCTGGAAACTGCTGCCTTATTACTAAGTCACCTTAAGTCGCACTAAAAGCGCAACGGATGTGTTTCTGCCAAATTTGCTCGAGTCACCTAACGTCACCTTCAGCTACCGACACACAGAGTAGGCCTGATTGCAATTATGTTTTCATGAAAATAAGTCCGCTCCCAGGATCGTTGTAAGAATCTGAAAATGAAAATGAAGCAGCTTTTCCAAAATGCCATCCGGGAAGTTTCCTTTTCTCTTCCTTTGTTTTTACCTGCAGCATTGAACTGCCTTATTCAGAAGGAACGCATTGCGTTATTGTCGGGATCAGCACAACAGTAAAAAAAAAAACGAACAGTGAAGATAAGATGTTAAAAAACCCAGCCGAGATCCCTAAACATAAGCTAGTGTAATTGATGAACTAGTATTATACAATAGTCTTGAAAGACGCTGACAACTTCTCTCACCATTAAAGTTTTAATGGCTGCAAGAAATTGTCGGCTTCCTTCAGGGCTGTTTTTTTGCATTGAATTCATCATAGAACAAAAGCGCGTTTGACGTATATTTATTCCTTAAAATGAGCAAATTGTACTCTTAATATAATAACTCAGTTTAAAAGGCGCATTAATTATACATATAATTACGTAACATTTTATCAGTAAATTCCACACAAAATTTATAGGGAAATGAAGTTGTTTAGTACGAGAAGTGTAATATTACACAATTCAGCATTTTAATCCTGTGTAAACTAATCTTTTGTAGACCAGAAAGAACTTGATCCGTTAACCGTGATACTGCCTCTGTTTACAATAAATTTGTATACACAGTAAAAGGGAAATTTTACAATTCTATGACTTCAGTAAAGGACGTGGAATCCCGCCTCATGACATTTCTTACAGCCTGCCTTAGCTCGTGCATTTTCCAGAAATAAAGAAAAGGATTCCACCAAGATGGCATGAAAACTATTGTGCGGGTAATGTCGTAGGCGGCCTCGACATTACTTGTGAAACCAAAAGACAAATAAGCGAACAGGACACACGTAAATGGCAAGTACGAAACCATGTACAGCACAGAAACGTATGCCATATTTACAACGGATTTTTTGAACCGCTGCACATCTAAACTTTGGGCGCCAGGTCTGACCAAGCTCTGAGCCTGAATTTGGCAAAAATGTCGGCGAACTTGTTTGTAAATTTTCCAGTAACAGATGAGCAGCGTGAAAACAGACGAAAACAAACCGAAGATGTTTATATACAAGAATGGTTTGACACCATTCACGGCGAATCTTGAAGCACCCAGGATTACTATCGAGACTACAAGGTATGCAATGAAGATTAGGATCTTCCGTCTGGTGACGACTTCATGATACCGCAGGTGAAAGTGAAGAGCTAAATATCGCTCCCCGGTGATGGCTGCAAACAACGCGCACGACATTGCTGCCGAAAACCATGCCACTGTTTCTGAAATGATCCTGAGCACGCACGATGTAGATCTTTGTCCGGCCAGGTAAGCCATCTTGTATGCCGCGTAAAGTGGCTGAACAATCAAGCCAGTTGTGAAATCGGCAAAGGCTAAACACCAGAGAAGCAAATGAGATTGTGATCGCAAATGGTCCGATTTATAAAACGTGACGATGATGATAGCGTTTCCCGAAGAAGCGATGAGCGAGCAGATCATGTTGATCACTGCGGTAACCAAGGACTCGATGTAAAGAAGTCCTCCTCGTTGCAAGTCGTTTTGCGGGTCAAGATAAAAACATTTTGGGTTTGGGATTATTGACCCTACGCTGCTATTCCTGGTAATATTCTTGTAAACAGATAATTCGTCTTCGTTCATTCTTAGCTCCGACGGAGTAGTTTTCAAGCAATAGACAAATCGGGGACTTCTTTAGTGCATGGACAATGAAACCATCTGCTGTGTGAGTAGAGAAGAAAAAACTGTCTATATAAACACTGTGTTGCGTTCCTCTCTAAGTTGTCCAATTACAAATCGCACGGTTCCCCGCTGTTGGTGATTAGCATTATTCAAGCAGCTGTCGTTAACTCTGGCAAATATTGACTTTTAGTGATGATTATTCCTCTCTCCGGTACAACGAACGGCACAGTGGAGTACGATATTTACTTCTACGTAGTTACCCCTTACCTTCTTACTCCATCGAGATAAATTACGGTCTTATTATAATTTACATTTTTTCCGGCTTGTAAGTCCCAGTATCTTGATTTAACAAGAGGCTGAAAGCAAGAGGCTTAGAGGCCTTAACGCGGATGTTTCATTTTTTTAGTTTGCAATGATTATCATTGATCTCTGCGCGAAGAGTGAGGCCCGTAAACAAATTAAGTGAAAATGGTGAATGTTTTTTTCTAAAGGAACGATAAAACCTTAGTTGTTATGATTGTTTTTCGATTGGATTGAGTTGAATAGTTAAGCTGAAAACTTTCATTATATTATGTACATTGCGTTAGAAATCGAGCAAAATATCTTTTGAAGGCTTTTATTGGTGTAAACATAAATTCTCTGTGCGAAGACTTTTTGGGGAAAATTTCCAAACCCCCCACAAACAATGATTTGTCTTTAGTGACAGTTTCCTTTTCCTTGCCACGATGACATTTCACACTTCTGTGACACCCTAGACGTGCTCAGAAGCGAAAAACAAACTTGCGGTCACATCAGTGAT
>OMLO01001787.1_pt1 | contig 16878 bp, 23 predicted proteins | sample 1674811 | NCBI WGS metagenome assembly OMLO01 (sample SAMN06265003, study PRJEB25207) | coral metagenome | isolation source: Coral host | place: Mexico:La Bocana,Puerto Morelos, Mexico | collected 2008-11-13 | reverse complement strand
TTATGACCAAAACGGCTGAAAAACCATACCCTTTGGGGCCGCACATACCTATGTAGCCCATATAAGGGAGTACCCCCACGGGCGCAGGGTACAGTCACCAGTAGCTAAGTATCAGTGAAGTATCGGCGAAATGTCGGTAGCCTCTCGGTCGACATATCGACCGACATATCGGTCGAGTACCGGGCGTCAATCGACCGACATATCTCCTAGGCCACATTGTTCAATGGCACTATCCCATAAAGAAGCGTAGAACTTGGTAGAAGAGAAGACGTTACAGTTCCCTTTACGCTGATGAAATTGAAATCAAGCTGCACGACATAGACTGTACCCGTAAATGTTGAAACAAACATTCCCAAGATTCCTTGCACAGCTCGTAACAATAATCATCTCGAAAATAATTTTGCCTGGCACTCAAGAACGTGGCAGGGGATTTTATAATTTAGGGGCTCGGAAAGTTAAAAAGAATATATTATTGAAAGCAGATCGGTGTTCCCTTGTTCCCAACAATCTACTCAAGAGTTCCCTTGACACACTTGGAGGATGAAGGTTCTGGACACACAGCAGATAAAGGGAAAAGAGACCGGACAAAATAAACCTCCCAAGTTTAATCCCCTCCCTTTGCTCGGGGAGTTAAACTTGGGGGGTTTATTTTGTCCGTTTTCTTTTCCCTTTATCACTGCTGTGTGTCCAGAACCTTCATCTTCCAAGTGTGTGTGTGAAAATAACACAAACAGTATAACAATTAAATTGCGTGACTTCGCTGTCCAGCGAAGTTGTTATCAATTTATGTGTTTTTATTGAAGAAATGTCTGCACTGATTATTTACAAAGATGTACCAGAAATATTTCCTATTGGAGAAATATATGCACAAGTATATACTTCGTCGGATGTTCTGCAAATGTTTTTAAAAAACGTAAAAGTAAGTTTTGCGTTAGAAGTAAAGTTTTCAATAGAAAGAAATGGTGAAACGCAACACATGAAACATAATTTTGAAAACGACAAACCGCACATTTTCAACAGGTATTATAAGGAAGAGATAAAAGAAAAATTTGATGAATTCATTGAAATAATAAAAGGAGAAATAGAAAACTGGTCTGAGATGGGATCAGGATGGGAAGTTGAAAGGATGACGATTGCATACGTAAATGTCGCACCTATTGCGGGGAGGAACTTATTTACCTCTTCCAGCCAATCTGGCAAAAAAGATAATCAACGAATGCCTAAAATGGGCTCTAAGAGCTGCTTTAATTCCTCCAAAAGATGGAAAGAACCCGCAAAGACCAAGCAAATATCCGGTTAACGACGATATTAACTACGGAGGAATTGATTCCCCAACACCAGTAAAACAGATAGACAAGCTTGAGACGCAAAACAGAAACCTCGCAATAAATGTATTTGGGAAAACAATCGTGTAAGTGTACACAGGGTAAGCAAAAAACAAGCGAATGTCCCGCGGATAAACCTGATGTTAATTGAGTCGGGGATGAAACAATACTATTGTTACGTAAAAACAGAAAGCGCTTTGCTTTTCGATCAGACCAAAAACATAGCTGCAAAGCACTATTGCATGATGTGTTTAATCGGCTTTTCAAGAGCGAACTTGCTGGTAAGTCACAAAAAATATTGTGACGGAGTGAATCGAACCCCGACAAGGATCGAGATACCAGAGGAGGGGAAAAACACCCTTTCCTTCGAAACCCACCACAAACAGATGAAGATGCCCTACGTGATTTATGCGGATTTTGAGGCTTTAGTCAGAAATATTCCAGGCTGTGAGCGTGAGCAAACAAGATACACAGAGAAGACTGAAAGGCATGAGGCATGCGGGTATTCTTACATGGTTGTGAGAAGCGACGGAGAGGTTACAGGGTCAAAGGTTTACAGGGGAAAAAACGCAGTGGGAACGTTTTTAAGTGACATTCTGGAGGAAGAGGAAAAAATAAGAGAGAGTTTGGCCGCACCAAAGCCGATTGAGATGACGACCGAAGACTGGGAAAAATTCAAAAACGCAACTGATTGCAACATTTGTAACAAAAGTTTGATAAAATACGAATTCTTAGACTCTTAACCTGCTTGGAACATTGAAGAAGCCAGTGAAGAAGCCAGTGAAAAATGGACTTATTGAGGTCAAGGGCACAAAAAATGTTTTTACAAGGCACAGAAAGAACAACAAAAGGTGGTATCAAAGACTAATAAGATTAACAGACAAAAAAGACCAGATGATGCAGGAAAATACATCACATTTTCAGTCGGAGGTCTGCGTTTCATCGACAGCTTGAACTTTTTGCAAGGAAGCCTTGATTCACTTGTAAGCGCAAAACGGACGTCGCACTGCTGGCGGATGTTTTTGAGAACTTCCGAAACCTATGCCAAGAGCAGTACGGGTTAGATCCGGGGCATTATTTCACGTCGCCAGGCGTCTCCTGGAACACGCTCTTGAAAAAGACGGGGGTCGAGCTTGAGTCAGACATTGATATGCAGACATCAGACATTGATATGCATCTCTTAGTAGAAAGGGGAATGAGGGGTGGAATCTCCATGGTAAGTAAGAGATACGCAAAGGCAAACAACCCGCTAGTACCGGAATACGACCCCAGCAAGCCAAAAATATTCATCATGTATCTCGACGCAAACAACAATGCAATGAGCAAGCCCCTCCCGAAAAGAGATTTCAAATAGAAACGTGTTATGCCCACAGAGGAGGAGATCTTGAAGAAAAAAGAAAACGCAAATGGAATGTCCTCGGCCAGGGCTCGAACCCGGACCACCCGTTCCGGAGACGAGCGCACTAACCATAAGGCCACCGCGCCTCCCATCCACTTCACTCAAACACCAACAAAAAGGTCTCGGGCAAAATGAAAGACGAATGTGCCGGAACCCCCATAGCAGAGTGTGTGTGTCTGAGATCGAAAATGTACTCTATCTTGAAGGCGGACGAAAAAAATATCAAAGGAACGAAGGGCGTGAAAAACAACGTTGTCAAGAAACAAATAATGCACGAACAGTACAAGGAAACGCTTTTCAGTGTGAAGCAGCAAAGGCATGGAATGAACATTCTTCGAAGCGAGGGGCATGAGATCTATGGCATGCATATTAACAAAATTTCGCTTTCGCCATTTGATTCAAAGCGATGGATAGGCGAAGATGGTATCCATACAAAAGCTTACGGTTACATATTGCCTGCATTAACAGATGATGAACTTAGAGAGATATATGCTGAACTTTTAAATTTTCTCGGGTGGTAATTGTGTGTTTGGAGGGACAACCAGCAGTTCTTCACGCACGAAACCGCGCTTGGGACCGTCGCGCAAATAGTAGAGAACGACTACTATAGGCAGGCCTGGTTCTGGGCCACCTTTAACAAGAATCGCAAAAGACACCCAGAAAACCCGCTCACTTTGCTCTCGGATTTTCTGGGTGTGTTTTGCGATTCTTGTTAAAGGTGGCCCAGAACGAGGCCTCCTTATAGTAGTGTATGTTTTCGACAATCAATATTTCTCGACAACTTTTTTCGGCAACCGATTTACAAAAGTGGGCCAGATATATTTCCTATTGAAGAAATATATGCACAAGAATATAAGCCTAGATGGCAGCCGAAAGGTTCTCGTCCGATGTTCTGGAGATGTTTTACAGCCCAATACCGAGGAGGGAAAACATAAAGCTGCCAGAACCGTTAAATGGCGAAGAGCTCTTATTAGATGAGTTTGAACTTGGCTGGCTTCGTGAGTGGAGAATGAACATATCTGAAGGAAACCCCCACAAAAGAGATCTTGATATGTTTAAAATAGAGAAAAGATAATTGATCTGATCGAACGAGAAATTCAAGAGTTCAAAAACGTAAAAGTAAGTTTCCAGATGCAAGTAAAGTTTTCAATAGAAAGAAACAATGAAAATGAAGAAATTAAGCATTTTTTCCAAAACAACAATCCACAAGTTTTCAATAGGAATAGTGAGAATAAGGTAAGAGAAAAATTTGATAAATTCATTGACATAACAAAAGGAGAAGTGGAACAATGGGATAACAAAGGATCAGGATGGAATGTCGAAAAGATAGAGCTCTTTTACGTGAAAATTGCGCGCTACGATCCTCTTGCGGTAGGAAGCTATTTGCCTCTCCCGGCCAATCTAGCAAAAAAGAAGGCAATAGTAAATGTGAAAAACAGAGACAATGAATGTCTGAAGTGGGCGCTCAGAGCTGCCTTATTCCTCCTAAAAGTGGGGAGCACGCGCAAAGACCAAGCAAATATTCGGTCAACGATGGAATAAACTATGAAGGAATCGACTTCCCAATACCGATAAACCAGATAAACAAGCTTGAGGAGCAAAACAGAAACCTTGCAATAAACGTATTTGGCTGGGAAGACGACCATGTTGTATTTCATAGGTTAAGTGAAAGAAGAGAAGAAAAGAATGTGAAGCTTGTTAACCTGATGCTGATCGAGAAAGGGATGAATCAGCACTATTGTTGGATAAAGCGGGAAAGTGCGCTGCTGTTCGATAAGAAAATGAACAACAAAACCTTCTATTGCAAGATGTGTTTGACCCGTTTTTCAAGATTACACATGCTGTTGGATCACAAAAAATATTGCAACGGTGTGAATGGAAGGCCAACAAGAATCGAGATGCCTGAGGAGGGGAAGAACATCCTTTTATTCTTAAACTATCACAAACAGATGAAGAAGGCCTACGTGATTTATACGGACTTTGAGTCTTTAGTCAAAAAGATTCCAGGCTGCAAGCGCGGTTCAGAGTGGGAGAGCAAAGGCTACACAGAGAAGACCGCATTGAATGAGGCATGTGGGTATTCATAGATAGTTGTGAGATGCGACGGTGAAATAGTAGGGTCAAATTTTTATAGGGGGGGAAACGCGGTGGAAAAGTTTTTTAGTGACATTCTGCAGGAAGAGGAGAAAATAAGAGAGACCGTCTGGGGGGCTTTTGGGTGCGAAACTCTGGGTGATTAGCACGATCATTACGTGAAAACGGACGTTGCACTTCTGGCAGATGATTTTGAAAACTTCCGAAACCTATGCCAAGAGCAGTACGGGTTAGATCCGGCTCATTATTTGACGTCACCAGGCCTCTCCTGGGACGCGCTCTTGAAAAAGATGGGGGTTGACCTTGAGTTATTAACAGACTATGATATGCATCTCTTCGTGGAAAGAGGGATGCGGGCTGGAATCTGTATGGTAAGCAAAAGGCATGCTAAAGCAAACAACCCATATGTTCCCGGATACGACTCCAGCAAAAAGAAAACATACATCCAATGTGAAGACGCAAACAACCTTTACGGATGGGCAATGTACATGCCCCTGCCGATAAGGGGTTACAAATGGAAACGTGTTATGCCCACAGAGTAGGAGATCCTTGCGAAAAAAGAAAACGCAAAGAATGGTTGGATTCTTGAGGTTGATCTTGAATATCCGCCAGAGCTGCATAAAGAGCACAACGGCTACCCCTTATCGCCGGAGAAAAAAGCGGTGAAAAAGGAGTGGATGTCGGACTACCAAAAGAGGCTGATAGAAGAACTGGAGCTGAAACACTCAGAAAGCGTGAAGCTGCTGCTGACGCTTGAGGACAAAAAGAAGTATGTCGTTCATTACAGAAACTTGCAGTTTTATCTAAAGATGGGCATGAAACTGAAACGTGTGCACAGAGTGTTGGAGTTTGAACAAGAATGCTGGATGGAACCATACATCAGAATGAATACAGAATTCAGGAAGAAAGCTAAGAACGACTTTGAAAAGGACAAGTTCAAGAACAACTCAGTTTTCGGCAAAACCATGGAAAACCTGCGGAAGCGCATTGATATAAAAATTGTGCGCAGTGATGAGATCAATAAAACAAAGAAGCTGGTAGCCAGCCCTTTGTACGCAAGGCATGCAATATTTACAAACGACATGGCAGGAATCGAAATGCGAAAAAGCAATATGCTTCTAAACAAGCCGGTCTACACAGGGATGACGATCCTTGACAACAGCAAGATCCTTATGTATGACTACTATTACAACGTGCTGAAAAAAGAATACGGCGAAAGGTGTGAGCTCTTATACACAGACACCGACAGCCTTATGCCTCTTATCGAAACAGAGGACTACTACAAAGAAATGGAAAGGAAAAAACATCTGCATGATACGAGCAACTACCCGAAAGAGAATCCACTCCACTCAAACGTCAACAAAAAAGTCTTGGGCAAAATGAAAGATGAATGTTCTGAAACCCCCATTGCAGAATTTGTGGGTCTGAACCCGAAAATGTACTCCATCAAGATGGCGAACGAAAAAAATATTAAAAAAGCAAAAGGTGTAAAAAGGTGCATTGTTGCGAAATAAATAAAGCATGAACAGTATAAGGAAGTGCTTTTCGAGGCGAAACAGCTAAGGAATGGAATGAACATTCTTCGAAGCGAGGCGCATGTGATCTACGGCATGTAATGTTAACAAAATTTCGCTTTCGCCATTTGACTCAAAACGATGGATAGATGACGATGGTGTCCATACAAAAGCTTACGGGTACACCTTACCAACATTTACAGATGATGAGCTCGGAGAGATGGAAGCCGAACTTTCAAATTTGCTCGGGTGGTAATTGTGTGTTTGGAGGGAGAACTAGCAGTTCTTCACGCACGAAGCCGCGCTTGGGGCAGTCGCGCAAATATTAGAGAACAGGCTGCTCCTGTTTGGTATAAGATCTTTCAATGCTGTAAACTTTCAAAGACCAGATTGGATCTGTAGCTCTTTTTGTTCCTCCTTCAAGCTCGCCAGGCTGGTAGAGATAACGAACTTGGACAAGGGAGGGAAGTAATTTTTCGCTTTCTCCAACAGGCCTTGAATAAGATGTCGATGGCTTCGAATAAACAGCTTTTTCTTTGATGGCAACAGCGGGTTTCTTGTCGATAAGGCTTGTCACCTCGTTGTTCAAAGCTGAAACAACTTCAGGAAGTCTTTTCACCCAGGCAGTGGACCGCTGCCCCTCAGGAAGTCACATTTCCACAGCGTACTGGTGTTCGAAAAAGCGCTCAGCCAGGGTGCGGTTGAAACGTTCGACAATGGCCTGGTCGCGGTGAATGTCAAAGCGCCCGCGCCGGATATATGTTTTGTGTTTTTCCATCTCTTTTGTGACATCGCCCATGAATTCTCGCCCGGAGTCGATCTGCAGCATTCCAGGCCACGTCATAGGGCTGCGCTTGTAAATGGTTTGAAAAGCTTTCGCAACTTCATCAGAACTTTTCGAAGTCAAGGGTTCAGCCTCTTTGTAGCGGCAAGCCACGTCGACAACGGTGAGAGCGTATTTGAAAATTTTGCGCCCGCGTGGTAGTTTGTCTTGCGGCAGAAAAAGAAAGTCCCCCTGATGGACCTTGTTGGGTGTAGACACGTCAAATCTTGGCCGAGGAATTCGCTTTGGCGCTGGTAGGAATATCTGCCACAGCGCTTGCTTGACCAACCACTTTTTTGCGGTTTTTTCTGATACTTTGGCTGCTTCAGCTAATTTTTTGATCGCGGCGATGCCTTTCCAGTATCAGTATATCTTTCCAGTATATCTTTGCGAGTTTGGCGTCCATCGCTATAAGAAGGAGTTAAAAAAGTTTAAAGGAACCGAAAGGCTGCGTATCCCAGAGCAAGAGCCCCAGCTCCCACGAAAATGAGTTCGCCGTTTTTCGGCTGCTCGCTTGGTTGATAGAAATCTGAGAACTTGGGCTCTTTTTGGGGTTCCATTGGTTCGTCAGGATGTGCCTGGTTGTAGAGTTTGAAGGCAAAGTCCGTGTTGGTGAAGTTCTGCTTGGCCTCCGCCTTTATTTGCGCGTTGGTCTCAATCCAGTCGAGAAGTTTGGTGCGGTCGCGCGTGTATTTGGCGTAAGCCGCTTGATACGCCTCGAGAGCTCTAACATGGCGCTCTTTTTCTTCAAGGGCAGATTTGTCACTCCCGCCAAGAGCTCTCGCGAGATAATTGCCTCCGATGAAAGAAGCTGCGTTCAACACGGCACCACCAACCATAATCGCGATACTTGCCATTTTTGATATAACATTGGTAACAATTTTTCAAAATAGATTTACACGGGGCTTAGGATGATTTTTTGGTCCTCAAGGTACTGCTTGAGCGAAATGCAGACAGCCAGGACGATGGCGAACTTCACGAAATTCATAGCATTGCTGCTGGGGTCAGAAGTGAAATTCTCTTTTAGAATCTTTTTTGCGATCCAGCCAATACCAGCGGCTAATTTGGTGAGAACAGTGGCGTCAGTAATAGTCTTGACAAGCTTGTTGTCCGACATTGCGCGACTACTATTGAAAAGGAAAAACAAAAAGTTCAAAAGGAAAATTATTCTTCCTCCTCTTTTTTCTCTCTTCGGCTTCTCACCATTCTTCTTACTTCTTCTTCTTCTTCCTTTCATTTTGCAGCATTATAGAGTCTTATCAGGGTATCGTTCTCACGTTTCAGGGCATCGCGCTCCCTATTACTTTTGAGTAAGTTTTGATGTGTTTTCCAGAAACGATAGAGGCCAACACCACAGACTGCAAAATCGTAATAGCTGGACATGTTGAAGTATTACAAAAAGATGGAAACCTTCAAATGAAAATTATCTCTCACACATTTTCGTTCTTAAACGTGTAGGAGCAGGTTTTGACTGTGTCTCTATCTCAAAATGCGCTGGCTCAGGCGTTTTTTTGCCAAATAAGTCCTTGGCGATGACCTTGAGCTCTTTACGTTTGTAATAAATCCCGATCAGGCTAAAGACAATGCTGGCAACAGCAAGCCATTGGGTGGAACTGAGGGGGCTGCTATTTTTTTCTCCACCTTCTTTTGTCAGGGCAGGATCAGGTGGTGGGGGTGCTTGTTTCGCATTGTTGTTTGTGACAGCAGCCTCAGATAAGGCTTTTTTCTGCTGTTCACGGGCAATACACGTTCTTTCAGCGACAAGCTTACCAGCGGCCACACGCTTGGGATTTTTGATATGCGTGCTTGGAGTTGGAGTTGTCGCCTGCGGAGTTTCAGTTGGTACTTCGGATTGAGTTGAAGACATCGCATATATATTTCACTAGTAAATGTTTAATCTAATTTGAGTTGTGTCGTTGCTCCAGCAATTGCTGATTGTTCCAGCATTGCTCCAGCAGTTGCTCCAGCATTTTTTGTGGATTGCTGTTCTTCTAAATATCCTTCAAAATCAATATGTTTTCCGGTGATAAACAACACGTTGGCCGCAGCATGAAGCCGGCCATACTGCAAAGCCAGGCGGCCTGACAAATCGGAGAGCTCTTTGTTTGTGAGGTAGTCGTTTCTGAGTTCTTTTTGATAAGCATCAATGTCTTTGATTTTGACGGACATTCCGACCGCTTTGCAAGCAAGAAAAACGGTACTGTCGATAAAGCTTTCTGTTGTCTTTGAGCCAACGTATGCCTCGTAGCGTTTTGTGTATTTCTCGACATCTTTGTCGCTCAGGCGCTTCACCTGGTCGTGGGTTAACTGCACGCCGATGGCCTCTTTGGCTTTGCCTGTTAACGTGATATCTTCATCCATCGCGCAGCAGTATATGTAACTTTCATTTTTTTGTTCAAAATATCTTAACACCGAAGGGGTGGCGACTCGAGAACACGAGATAAGAGAACTTTCGCTCTTTCAGCTTTGAAATCAGCTCTTTATATTCATCATGAGAGAGTTCGCCAGCCCAATCATCAAAAATCGCTTTCGTGGTCTTGCCTGATGGGGTGTAAAATAGAACGAGCACCGCCGACTTCTGCCGGAAGTCAGTTTTTATTGCAGTGTACTTCTGGGTCACCACCCAAACGCTGATGCCTATAGGTCGGGCAGAATAGGTAAGATTCACCAGCTAATCTGTATCCCCTTTCACATCTTTGGAGGCTGTGCAGTCATCGAGGATTATGAGTGTGTTTGTGCCCTCGAAAACAAATCTCACGATCTTCAAAAACATTTCCACCCCGTGCTGCTCGCATTTTATCACAAACATTCTTGGATCATTTTCACCAATTCGGCTGTTGGTCTTGTTGTACACGAATGTCGGGCAGATGAGCACGATGTAGTCAAACTTGCCGCGGAAAGGGTCGTAGATCTGATCTGCCACAAAACTTGATTTGCCTGAATTCGTCGGCCCCACATGCAATTAGCGCGTTGAAGGGAATCTTGCTTGGGTCCATAGTTATATTTAACGCTCTACAGAGTCTAGTTGTCCATTCTTAATATTGAGCTGGGCGTCAGAAATGACGAATACATGGCAGTTCACGGTGCCTGAACCTTTGGCACTCCGCTTAATTTCCAGCTGTACTCCGTCTGTACTGTTCACAATTTCCTTGCCGCTTCCATGCATTTCTTTGGCTGCCATTGAGCGCATATCAATTACAAGCCCGAACTTATTTTCTGCATAATACTTTTTCAAATTTACGTGCTCTGTTTTATTTTTCTTTCACAAAGAAGCGGCGGACCTCTTCCCACGTGTCTTTGTCTTTAATGCCGTTGTTGTAAATCATGTTGGGTGAGCCGTTGATAGTTACACTGACTTTCGTTAGATCTGGAAATACGTATTTTTCTGAATCTCTCGCACCTCCAGTGTATCCCTCTATGAACAGTAGGAGGATGGCTTTTAGTGAGTGTCTTTGGTCGTCTACTTTGATGGTGATCAATGTTTCAGTGCCCTTATTTATCTGCACTAATTTGGAACGCATCACGTGGTCATAAAGGAACCCTGTGCCGTTGGTTAAAATACTTTCCGCCTCTTGTGCCAGATAACTGCTGCGGATCATTTCGTACTGCAGCTGGATGTTTGTCAGCTTGTAATTCAGCTTGGTTGAGTCAGAACCTCTGACCACCTGTGAAGCTGGTGCAGGGGTTAGGTGGAATACTAGGTCGTTGTAAAGCGTTTGGGGGTAGAAAATACCGTGGTCGGTTAAGATCTGATGGTCGAGATTGATGTGGTACTTTTTTCCGAATATTTCATTCAGCTTGTTTTCAGCGTCGACACTTGAGGTTTTCTTGTCTCCCGCCCCTGAGCGCGGATCTTGCATAGATCCTCGCTTTGAATCCCTTCGAGAATCATGTCGTCTCGCTTTTCTTGCGAAAGGAAAAGGTCTTCAAAGATTTTGTAGATGTCATAGCCAACCGTATCTTGCACTGTAGCGCCTCCATACGTCACGTGCAGTTTGTCAAATAGCGCACGGGTAACGTCCTGGACAAGGAAGTTGTTGGCGTGCCCTCCAGAAAGGTCGATGTCAAAGCGAAGCGCTAGCGATCCTGGAACAGGAACCTCGTAATTGTTCAGCTTGGGCACAAAAACTCTCAGCGTCTCGCCGGGGTTGGCTTCACTGGGGACAAAGGTTATTCGCTTGACCGCGCGCTCGGCCTTCATGCCTTTTACTATCTTTTCATTGTACGATGGGTGAAGGTTATCTGGAACTGACATTGTATAAAACACCGGCTATTATTTTTCTAATTTAAAAAAACATAATTTAAATATATTGCAATGGATGAAGGCGGAGAAAGAGATCCTTTGATTTTACATACAGATGATCGAGGCGGCGACGATCAGGGCAATGAAACGACAGGGTTTGACCCTGGTGACCCTGTTGCCTCATCGACACCTCCCCTCCGGCGCCATACTACGATGAAAAGCCCTCGTGCACAAACATCATATTCTGAGCTTCCTAATACTCCCGGCCTCTCAATAACATATTATGCTGAAAGTAAACTTATCAAAGAGTTCCCAGATTTTAACAGAATGGAAATCAAAAGCAGGATAGATGATAAGGGAAGGTTAGAAGTCGGGCTCATTGCCCCCAAAAACGTTATTATCGTTTAATCACTGAAATATCGGGGAAGAGAGAATACCAGATAAAGAAAAGTCTTCCAAAAGAGGTTACAAAATATCTTGGAAAATCTAAACGAGTAACTCTTGAATACGAAATCAAAAATCTCACATAAGTAATTCAAGAAAATGAAAATGTAGCAGATAACACGCGTGAAACCCCCACTGAAAGGCGAAAAAGCCCGTGAAAGGATAGAAAGGCAAAAAGCTGAAAGAACAACAATGACAAGAGAACTGAATCAATTAAAAAAGGGCAAATACTTCCAACCCTCCGAATCAATCGAACTAGAATAGTCTCAAAAGAATGATGAAGCAAGGCAAGAAAGAGAACAGGAAATACAACGCGAAAGTGGAAAACAGGAGGAAATCGTGAACGACGAAAATAGGCCCTCTGCAGAAAGAGAACGTGCCAAAAAAAATATACAGGAACTAGAAAAAGAACAAAATGAAATCGAGAATGAAAGAGAGAGAGAAATGGAACAGCTTCCGCAAGTGAAATCCATTTTCAAAAAATACGGCTTCACCGTTACAGCTGTTTTGCTTGCAGTCGGAACAACCATCGGTGTTATTCTCAGCTCGCTCTCAAGCGGCCTGAAAGGAGTGTCCAACGGTGTAGGAAACGGTCTTAAAACTCTTGGCAAAAAATTGCTGACATTCTGCCGGGCCTCCTTGGCGCGGTTGTCAGCTTTGGTTTTCGTGATCAGCTTTCTCGGTAAACACGCTTGGCTGTTAATTCTCGCGGTTGCCGCCTTCCTCTTCGAGCGCCTCATGAAAAGGCGTGACTGAGCACAAATGCCAATACCAAACCCGAAATGAACCATATCTTGTTGTTTTCGTGGGCCGTCTCTGTTTTAGCAGGCTTTTGCGCTTTCGGAGTTTCATCAATTTTTTGCGCTTTCGGGGTTTCTGTTTTTTACGCTTTCAGAGTTTCGGAAGGATGGCTGTAGGGTCGCTTAATTTTTGATGGGCCCATTGGGGTAAAACCCACTTTTTTGTGTCTGGATTAACCTCGTTGTTTACTCCCAGTTTCATCCCAGACCGCCTGTTTCAGCTTGTTGTTGTAACCGACTGTGCTTTCTGTGTTTATTATCATTTGCGCGGGCATGAGCCATGCCTTGGGGGCTACAGCAACATTGAGCCTAACCTTCGCTTCATCCACCGCGAGCTGGTACCTTTGCACGCTCTTTGCCAGGTCGGGCTGTCTGATCGCGTCTTCCATCAGCATCAGGAACTCGCTTTGGGCTTCGTTCGCTCGGCCACCAGAACCAAGAATGTTTTTTCTTTTCACATTTACCTGTGCGCCCAGGATGCAGTAAACGAAAGCCTCGATTGACTGGTTGATTCTAGACAATCCCGCCTGAGTCAGACCAGATGCTGTGTTTGGCGCGAACCAGTCTGCTTGACTGTAAGCTGCGTCATCAGGCTCAATAAAAGAAATTAGGTTCCCTTTGCTTGCTGACCCACCTTCATCGCTGAATTTATCAAAACCGGGGTAAGAGACTCCTGTTTTCGTTGTTCCATGGCCTGAAACACCAATGTATATGCTTCCCAGACCGTGGTTTGCCCCTCGTGTGAAGCGAAAATCAACTGATGGGTTAATACCGAACTCGTTGCACAGCCTTTTGTACGAAGCAACGTCATAATGGTTATTGAATTGATTGAACGTCGGATCTTCTGGCAAAGCGCTTATGCTCTGAATACCAAAATGCGCCGAACTGTGAAATACACGTGGATGAATTAGATGTAGAAAACTCTTATCTGTGGGGGGAGATCAATTCCTCTGTCAAATATTTCGCGTGAAATTCCACACCCTTGTGTTGCACAGAAAACCACGAAGTTGAGCTGTTGTAGCCAGTATTTTATGTCAGACCCTCCTAACCAGTGTTTTGATTCGGCTCCAGAAGTATGCCTGAGTTTGGTTTTTTGAAATATTTCGCTGAATTTTATTGTGAAATATTGGTCAGGCGTGACGTATATTGGCGCTTTGCCATCGAAGGGAACCGCAGGGATTGGCAAAGATATTTTTGAGCTAAGCGACGACAGCTGGTAAGGAAAACCTCCGATGTCTCCCAAACCTAGCGCTTGTTTCATCCCCGAGCTCCAATATTTTCTGTCTGAACCGAACACGCTTTGTAATAAGTCATCGCTTTCTTTGAAAAATATTTCCGCGCTCACATTTCCTTTTGACTCAACAGTTGCTTGAGATACGAATTTACTTTTGTCCGCGTTCGGGAAGTGTTTATTGAACGGCACCCACGCGTCTTTCTTTGCCTCTGCTATTTGAGTCTTCCCCTCAGTAGATTGCATCCATTTCAAAACAGTATTCTGCTTCGAATAAAAGCCCTGCATTCCAGCAGGATATAAGTTGTCTCGCCATTGACCGGAAAGAGAAAGGTCGTCCATATTACATATCCACATTTTATTTCTTCATAATAAAATCGTTGTTCTCACCATTGTCACAGAAAAGAACGGAGAGACTATCTATTTTGAAGACTCAATACCGCAAGTCCATTTCATTAAACTCATCTCTTGCAGTTTGTACAACAGCTGGGACACTTTGAAAAAAGAAGGTTCAGCAAGATTGGGTGACATCGAAAGTCGTGAAGGAGTATCAATTGGTAAAATACTCGAGGGGCCTTACGATTTAGAAAGCTTGGCAAAAGAAATAAACAAGCTGTTCTCCGATCCTAGTGTTACACTGTAAACAGAAATAAATAAACCTTTCGGCCAGCTTGTAATTTATAATACTACGCGAAAAAAGATTGAACTTGATAGTGATTTAGCCAATTTATTTGGCATTGAGCAGAAACAATTGAAGATAAAAACATTCGTAAAACAGATTACATCTCCAACAACATATTTTATTCATTGCGATTTGATCGACAAAATACTTAATCTGTTCAACAGCAGAATGTCAGATCTTTTAGCCGTGGTTGATGTGAAAGGGAAGCCTTATGAAAAGGTAACCTACCACAGTTCTCCACAGCAGGTTTTACGTGAGTGTGCTACAGACAAGTTTATAAATAGTATCACTCTTAGTGTCAAAGATGAAAATGGTGAACTCTTTGATTTCAAGGGCTTACCACTTTGTTCTGAATTAGAGTTAAATTAAATTTCTTTATATACAATGTCTTCAGCAAATGTGTTACCAAGCGCACCGCCTGATGAGACTCTCTATCCAGTACTGGCGGCACCATCTGAAAATTTTCGGCTAACTAAAATAAGTAAAATCGAAAAAGAAATTTCCGATGAGGTCGAGCATTACAGGCTTGTGTTGAAAAGATATAAAAAAAGCCCGGAAAGCGGTTCACTATTCAGCGGTTGGCCTTGGCTCCATCGCTGCGGCTCTGTCTCTCAAGCTCTGAATGATAATCGAGTTTCAACTGATCACAGGTGAAATGCAGAAATATCGCCAACTTAAAGAGACTTTACGCTCAAACTTCGCGAAAAAACAAACAAATTCTCGCCAGCCTCATCGTGAAAAAATTAAAAACCAGATTCGGCAAGAATTTAGAAAAAAACTTGCAGAGTCCAGCACAAATTTGAACTAAATTTTGAGCGAAAAAACACAAAACTTTCTCTTTGTGTCGTCAAAAACCGAATTTAACTTTTCTTTCATGAATATATAATAATGTTGAAAGTTGACATCACACAAGCTTTTATCGGCGCTTCCGCTATTTCTTATGCAAAGTTGCTCAAACTATCTGCTATCCTGCTCCTTCGTTTTCTTCAGTATTTTCTTCAGAATTAGGTGATCCTTTTGAAGTAGAAGAAGAGATGGACTGTTGCTGTGGTCACTGCAGCGAATTCTACTCTCAGTTACCTGAACCCCCGCCCCATTATACCTTCAGATGATTAATTTTCCATTTGAATATATCTGAATATATTGTATACCAATGGATAGTGGACAGACTTACGACGTTGTCGACACTCCTCCACCACAGGACACATGCTACTGGCCTTCCCCCGAAGACTTTCAAGAGCGTGAAGAAATAAAGAAATGGCGTGATATTCTTCCAGGGACGTACAAAGTCGTTGAATATTTTAATCAAGGCCGGAACAGCTACGGCCTGTCGGTTGTTTTGAAACTTAAACCAAAGAATGGTTCAACATTTTTCGTATGGGCACCTGCTTCTTTAGTTTTTGCAATGGAAAAAAGAAAAGAAACCAACTTCATCTTGAATCTTGGCGCTAAACGAGCAGAAGACACCGGCAATATCTTTTATGATTTCAAACTCTATGAAAAACATTAGGAGATTGAGTTCATTTACATATTATAAAAACATGCTTGTGACTTCCACTTGTTTACGTTTCTTGTGAATGAATATTTCACGCCAGAGTGGCAGAAAAATGTTCGTTATATTAAACGCGAGGACATTGTTGCAATGTCTGAGGCTAATAAAAACACAGATGATCATTTCTTTGAAAGGTAATCCATCATCATTCTTCTTAACAGGGAGAATATGTAAAAACATCACTCTTTGTGTCATAGAAGATTCTAGAAAGGGGCTTTCCCCAAGAAATTACTCATAATGAAAGTATTTAGTGACGCTTCTAGAACAATGACGTAACTATTATTTTTGAAAAAGGGACTTTCCCTCGGAAGTTACTCATAAAAAAATATTTAGTGAAGCTTCTAGAACAATAACGTAACTACTACTTTTGAAAAAAGGGACTTTCCTTCGTAAATTACGCGGTTAAAAATTCATATTCTCAGAAAACTTCGTCATTTTGAAAGAGCAGTGGAGAAGGCAAGGTTCGTACAATTCGGAAGCGATCTTTTCTTAAAAAAAAACTGTGTGACCAGGAAGAACTTTTCAACCAACTTGCGGAAGAATATCTAGAATTGAATGAGAGTTATGTTTTCTCTGATGAAGTCAAAGACGAAGAGAAAGAAGCAGAAAACGTTTCTCGCTAACAAATGTTACGTGGCTGAGATACGTTTTGAAGATTCAAGCAACATAACGCGCGAGCGCATTTAAAAGTGCGGGGTTGGTCATTAGTTTGGAATGAACTTCTGACTAAAAAATTGCCTATGTTTTTGTCGCGTTTGAATGAAATGAGTG
>OMLO01001786.1_pt1 | contig 16882 bp, 13 predicted proteins | sample 1674811 | NCBI WGS metagenome assembly OMLO01 (sample SAMN06265003, study PRJEB25207) | coral metagenome | isolation source: Coral host | place: Mexico:La Bocana,Puerto Morelos, Mexico | collected 2008-11-13 | reverse complement strand
TGACTTTCTTTATCGAATGGTTACGATTTTTAGGTTTGATCACATGATAGGTGAAAACCAGCAATTGATCGAATGAAACAACATGTGTAAGGTGCGGCTGCTAACCAAACAGATTACAGTACACGAATGATGAATACCAACTTAAGTCATTTGAACCAGACAATCGAAATCTAGCCAAATACAAACCTTTCTACCCTAAATGTGTTTTTCCGCTCATAGGTTCAGTAGAAATGCTCTTTTGCTTCGATCGATGATTGGTTAATTGTATTATTTGCGTTGGCTGACTAGCCAGGTGTGGAAAGTTTTTTCGGCGTGTGCAAGTCTCTGACCTGTCCGCTGTCCTTAGATCCCGATTACGATGTCGAAATTTAGCGACATGTAACCAATTTGCTCAAAAGTCTCTCTACAAAGGAACTGGTTTCGGACAGATTTCGTCATTGATGCTCCTATTAGTATAGGTGTTGATCTTCAGGTTATATAAGATCATCTCCAGAAACCGGTTGATTTTGGGAGTTTTTGAAATCAACCGCCTTTTTTTCTTTTCTTTTTCTATATATTGGAGGTTTGGGGCGAGTGATGGAGAAGAGACGTTTGGAAAGCTCTTACGTCACGATATCGATCTTACGTCGATAATGAGAGAAGTCTAGGATCGAGACTAGACTGCTGAACTGGACTTCTGTCAAACAACTCACCAAAGTCGTCGAATTAAGTTCACTGTATATGTAGCCATCAAGTAAATGACAAGGAGAGCAAAATTCACGACGAAAACAACGGACGTAATGTAGAGGACATCTTGCCGAGTGGAGGCCACGATGCGAGCTGCAATGTGATTCACATGGCCTGTAGAAAAAAAGTATAAATCACGTCACTAAACAGTGAAAGTCTTAAGTACGGGACACGCCATGTTGTTTAAAAATGAATTAACTCTGCGTTTCTTCCAACCGTGATACTTCCTTTTTAAGGTCAAATAATACAAAAAAGCAATACAACTGGCCACTTTTATAAGCAAAAACAACTATAGTGTCTAAAGCAAGCCATCTTCTTCTATTTTTTACTTTCCCTTTTTCGTTGATTTTTTACTCAAAGAGAAAAGAAACGACCCGATCTTGACCAAAAATACCATTTCATTTCTTTTAGAAAATTCATAATCGAAAACGGAAAGGGACATTAAGTTCAATTGGATTATAAGTATTTGGATGATGCCTCAAATCATGCAGTGTAAATTATTATCATGGTAAACATGTGGATTTTACACTTACTGTCTAAATATCCATAGTAAAAGTCGACAACGCAATCAGTGACATAGTTACCAGGAAGAAACAGGCTTCCAGTCCATGTCAGTCCATTCCAGATCCACTCGGCCAGCATTGAAACTCCATTCCAGACTCCATTAATCAGCCATGCCGCTCCATTCCAGACCCCATCAGCCAGCCATGTAACTCCGTTCCAGAACCGCTCGGCAAGCATTATAACTCCATTCCAGACCCCATCAGCCAGCCACGAAACTCCATTCCAGACCCCATCAGCCAGCCATGTAACTTCATTCCAGACCCTATCAGCCATCCAAGAAACTCCATTCCAGATCTCATCAGCCAAGGATGTAACTTTATCCCACATCCACTCGGACAACCACGTCACTCCATTCCAGGTCCTAGTAGCCATTGCCACCGTACTGTCACAACATTTCTTCCATGCCCCCGTCATCACTGTCCATGAAAAATCCCATGTCTTTGCTATAAATCCAGGTGTTCTGGGTCTGAATGTTTCGTAGTCGTGACATGTGGCATTTCGGGTATATTTAGGACTTTCTTTGAACTTGCGGATCTGACAAGAGATTTGACAAGGGCTGTCTAAAACCGTCTACAATACAGATCAAAATTTATAGTTTGCTAGGTTTGAAAGTTACTTTAAGAGCTCTCCAGCACACAAAGATTACTTATTCTTACACGAGTACCTCTAAACAAAACTTTTCAACAAACGTACTACTTGAAGACTTACTGAATTTTCACGACCAGTAAATATATCAACCGCACTTTGCCGTGTTAATCATTCAATACCTTGCCATGTTTGGGTGTCCTGGGACCATCGGGTGAGCTGTTGATATCTGCCGAGTCCATGTTCTTACTGAATTCGAAAACCAGTTTCATGTCCAGTTTGATGGAAGTGATTTCCATCTTAACAATGTAATCCTGTAACAAGAAAGTAACAATATTAACAACTATTTGGTAAGGTGTAAAGTGATTTTGAGGATCTGCAAATGACAATTTTCTTCTTGTATCGGGTTAATTTTGATGGTTTCTTCTCTCGGCGTACAGTAATTGGAGGAATGTATGCAGACCAGAGTCCGGTCATGTCGGAGCTTATCTCGCTTTGTGTAACATTCTTTTTACTTTTTCAAGAATGGGATAATAGTCCATCGTAGGGTTTACCCAGCCTTAACTTCACCAGCATCCATTTATACGAACGCAGAGAAGTAACGTGATAGTAAATTCTCTTGCCCCGGGCGTCAGGTTGGACCAATCGATTCAAAATCAGGCGCAATTAAAATTCGGTACACATCAGAATGCGCCCTACAACAATTACAGCAACCGGCTAAACAAACAGAGAGCAATGCACTATGGCTTTGCGCTGGCTTTTTACAAATTCACCCACCTTATTAATCCAGCTTCCAGTGATGGTCGTGCCATGGATAGAATCCTTAAAGACGAAATCCAGTTTCTCGGCGGATTGTGGAGTTTCTGCGAAGATGAATTTATATAGATTGCCACATAATGTTTTTCGTTTAAAACAAATTACTCTTCCACCTGATGGAATAGGTTAAAAACTCAAAATAAAAACAACAACGAAATACTGAGTATGTGTTAAACAATGCTTTGTCCATGTAACAAATAAATTGAATGATCAGATCGAGCAACGGTCTCAATAAAAAACAATGGCCATTGAGCCGGAAGTGAACTTAAATGTAACCGTTTAAGCGCGCGCTTCAAAGAAAAAAACTTAACAGCGTTCGCGCGCAGTGTTCGTAAATGCAAGTTTCTATGACAACCATTGTTGTTGGTGTTTCCGAGAAGTGAAACAACTTTTCTTTGTTAACCTTTCCCAAGACGAAGACCAAATGCTTTTTCTTAAAAGTTTTTGTGAATTTCTACTTTGCATTCGGCGAATACAACTACATGATTTGTTAAAAAACACGAGTATCCATAAATGACAAAAATGCTTTTCGTTAGCCGGTGTAGTGTTAAAATTTTAGTGAGCGACGAAAACATGGAAAAAAAGAAAACATGGATAGAGATGAAACACAAGAAAAGACTTACCGTCCCGTTTAGCAGGGTGCGTAAAATACGCAAAAAACAAGAAAACCGTCAGCGCCAAAAGCGGAAATATCACCTTCATGCTTCCAACAAAACTTTTTTCTTCTCACAATGAACGCACAACTTGTTTGTTCAGCGAAAAAGAGCGAAGTAAAAGATGACGTCATAATGAGCGTTTTATGACGCAGCGCGCGCGGAACATGTAGGCTCGTTCCCAGGTTTTTTTCCTTGAATCAGTACAGTGTGCAGTGTCTTTCTGAAATGATTTTGTTTCTTTGGAAAGAAATAATCTTACATGTCTAGGTTCTTGGCTCATTTGGTCGAAAGTTGTGGAAACATACTGGTTTTTTTTCTTCGGTTTTTCTATACAATAATGCTTACATTTTTTGCCAAAAAATCGGACATTTAATTTTCAAACACTGTTTTCGTATTTCAGACAAATCATTTCGGACGAAACTCCCGGAAACTCTGTTCATTGTCTGAAACATAGAGAAAATAATTTAAAGCCACCAAACACGATTTGACTGAAACAACACTGCGTGTGGTTTTTTATGACAGGAACCAACATGAAGTCGATAGCCGGATAAATAGGAAAGCAGCTACGTCACGTTACAATCTGAGAGTTCAAATTATCAACGCTGGCCTTAACGGTCTAGTCTTTTAGAGGTATTGATATACTGTCATTGTGTAGACCTGCTTCCACCTCTTATGGTCTTCACTCTTTTAAGTATTCCCCAAACGAACTGCATTGTATTTATGATAATGTTCATTATTTACTTACTTTGTTCTGTTGTTGTTTTTCTATGTATCGTTTCTCTTGACTCGAGAATTAGCGTTTCAAGAATTGCAGTTATATTATAAATAAGTGTGAAAGAATGTTCAAGCCACACCGACAAAACATTATCATACTACACTCTAGGGCTTTTTTTTTTTGGAAATTCCGACGAGTATCCTAGCCTGAATTGTCATCTCCCACCCTCAGTCTAATCCCCGTCCTTTTTATATGGGAGTCCCCCTGGGGGAGGCGATGTTGCCCTGACGGCTGTGTTGCATATGTTCTTAATCCACAGTCTGTTTGCCTACGCCTAGTAAATTAATAGACTGCTCTGTTTTCTGGGAGAAAATTCATTTGTCTCTCGTGGATCATTCGTGACAGAAACTGATTGCAAATTGTTACACAAATTTCTCAACCTCTTTTTTTCCAGCATAGTAAGACTAGTAAGGAAGAAGGGGTTCCTTTTTGGAAAAGTGACTAAACACGAGTTCCAGGGGTAGGCTTTTCCGATGTGAATTAATTACATGCGAGCCTGCGATCAATGAAGCCGCTGATTATGGCGGCCGTTGGAGAGCAGTTTTGTTTATCTCTAAATTTCAGCTCGGAAAAGCTTGGCCCAGATGTGCTTTGGTATAATCCACCACAGCAGTATAAACTACGTTGCAATGGTGACACAGGATTAAAAGTTTTATCGGTATGTCCCCGTGTTTAAATTATTTAAGACTTCTTTTCGACTTTTACTTCTCGATCTCCATTTATACGCGTAACTCTAGAAACGATCTAAAAATCGGTCTCCTACAATCTTGGACAGAATAAAAAATTAACCCCCTCCCTGCCAAAGCAATGATGAAGGCGGGTAGCAAAACCGCGCCATTTTCACATCATCTGAAGTGGATGGAGGGGTGGTCCAGATGTTCCATTTATTTTGTCCAATATTGTAATTTTGTACAGAATAAAAAGGAACAATTATTCCCTTCCCCACAAAGCAATGATGAAGGAGCAAAGAAGCAAAAACTCGCCATTTTGGCATCATTGAAATGGTAGGCGGGTGGTTCAGATGCTCCATTTATTTTGTCCAAGACTGTAGCATCATTTTTGATGAACCCTTGTAGTTAAAATCTTCTCAATAGCATTTCACCTGGTTTGCCATAAAAACCTGGAATTCTGATGACAAGATAAGCCAAAGTTAAAGATGGTTTATTGAAAGTGACTTGCAAAACATAATGTTCGGAATAACATTGTATGCAGATAATATTTAAATTTCTCTTTGGTTGGTTCTTATAATTTCTATAAAAATCAAGATTTGCCTTGTTATAATACTTTGATACATTGTTTTAATTTAAAATGATGTTCTTTTTTTCAGAAAGGACAAACAGATTTTTGGAAGAGGTTTGTTTTAAATAATTGTTTATACTAAGCATCACTATTATAGAAGTTAAAAATTTTAAGAATTTGTTCTTTTTCCAGCTCTGACTTGAAGTTTGTGCCAAGCTTTATTATGTAGGCTATGTTTAAGATCTCTGGACTGGGTTTCTAATGCATGCCATAATCTTTGACCTACACTGGCATCCTTAGCTTAAACAAGTTGACCTTAGGGTCCAAATCTTTGGTCCGGAATATGCAAAGAATTTCCCTCCCAGTCTAATTAAGTTTTTTAGGAATGAAAAGTCAAACATCCAATCAAATGAACAGATTGCAACATTGCAAATTAATATACGAAAGATCATATATTTGAACTGTGAAGATATCGTCTGCCAAGTGAAGGTGATACATGGATGCAATGCCAAGTGGGTGTTAGGTGGATGCTAAGTGTGTAATCATTTTCTTCACAGAGTTTTGCTTCCTTCTAGAATTAGAAAGCGTCAAGATGCCATCTATCCCAAATGAATTATTCTATAATAATGTTAATGTAAGAATATTTTCAGTGTTTCAAGATTCCTGAAATGAGCTAACCTTATCTTATTTTATTTTAGAACTTATTACAACCCAGAAATTATTAAAGATAATGGGCATTTGCTTCATCTTGTGGTCAAACAGACAAACAGCATCATAGAGACATCATTTGAACTAACAGCTCTGAACCAGTTTGATCAGGTTAGTTAATGGCCTCTAAAGGACACTTAGTGTACCAGAATTGAAGTTTTCTTGTTGTTATTATTAATTTTCCAAAGTCATGCATGATTTTTTTAAAAAGGTCTGTTTATAATCAATATGATCAAAGATGTTATTGCAAATGAATATATGAAAGATCATATATTTGAACTGTGGAGGAAGATTCAGAAAAGTTATGATTGATCATTGCAGTTATACACACAAAGAAAATTCAGGCCTGAACAGGATTTGAACCAATGATCTCTGCAATATCGGTGTAGTGCTCTACCAATTGAACTATCGAGCCAGCTGGGAGCTGGTCACATTGTGAGGTCGTAATATACTCGTAGAAGGCTTTAATTTCACAACTGATTAAGTTGTGTGTATTCATGTAACTGCAATGATCAATCATAACTTCATAAAGATGCTCTTCTTTCCTGAATATATAGATTGTTTTGTAACCTTACATTGAGATTAAGTAGTGTGTATTTTATATTTCCAGGCTGGTATAATGATTCGAGTAGATGGCGATCACTGGATAAAAGCAGTGAGTATTTGAAAAATCGCTGCTGCAGAACACATTTGTGGTTTGTGATTTGCATTTCCCAGTTCTTTTCAAGCATTTAAAATAACCCATACTTGAATCTTTTATTTGAAAAAAGGTATTAACCTAACCAGGCTTACAAGTGAACCCTAACCAAGCTACATGTATAGATCACGATGGTTTTCTAGCCTGCATACAGCTTTTAACTAGCTGCACACAGGCTAATAGTACCCCGGCCATAAAATAATAGCACCCACCCTGAATATACCCTGCTGCGGTTGAAAAGCTGTCAATTCTGCTGACTATAGTTCCTCAGAGTGGAACAGGAGGCTAATACGTGACCATTTTTGGAATGTTTTGAGACATGAACTAGAAGAGTTTGGTTTCCACAATTTGCCATTTTTGTGGAAAAAAAATTCAAATCCCATTATTACTGCATTTAATAAAGTTGAGTCCTACTGTAGATTTTGCGCAGCCAAGTTTATAGGACATTACATATTGTAAAATCACATTTGGGAAATATGGAACAATAATATTCACAATATTGGGACATTTTTGTAGAAGTATTAGAGACGTTTGAACATTTGGGTCAATTTTGTGTCCCAATTTGAGATCTTGTATCAAATTTCCCATGGAAAAAGAAATAAAATTAAGGGGTCTATTTTTTTTTATATTGTTAAGTGTTTGCAACCTATTTGGTCAGATTTAGAATTAAATGTTGTGTTGTTGTTTATTTTTACATTTCTATATTTGGAAGGGTTTAGAGTATGTTGATGGAGCATGTTTCATGAGCTGTGTAGTGACAAATAACTGGAGTGACTGGTCAACACAAGCCTGGAACAGCAACAAATTGGCGATTAGGATTCACAAGATACAAGATGATTATGTGGTAAGCTGGAACATGGTACATTGTCAACAGTTTTACAGCAATTTGTGCATGTTGGTTACAGCTGAGATGACTTTAGGCTAGTCTGATGCAATCCTGTACATGTGTATTGAGATGCTAGAGAGCTATTACTGTGTACATATAGTAGCACCACTGGAGAGGTTACAAAGTGCAAATTATTGATTATCTTAGCTTAAAGCAAAGAATTGAGGGGTCAGATGGAGGGCTTATTGGTTTCGGTTACATGCACGCCAGTCCCAGCAAGGAATTTGCTACTCCCTGCTGATAACCTCTTAAGTTTTCTCAGCTTACCCTCTGAGTTTCAAATTTGAATTCACTTAGATTTTGGTATCATCTGTTGACCAGGCTATTAGTCTCTTGAAATTTTCACCATTAAATCTTGTAAGTACTTTAAAGGCCACTGCTTTCTTTAATAGATTGAAAGTAAATTACCAAGTGGAAGCTCCGATGAATGGAAGTTTGTTCGCATTTGTCATCTGGACTCCCGAGGGAATGCAGTGAAGATGGGACTGTACTGTTGTTCTCCTACTAAAGAAGGAATGAATGTGGTGTTTGATCAACTAAGCATTCAACATTCTGATGGCTCATATCATCACAATTATAAAGCTTCTTAGAAATCATTTTGAACTTTAGATATAATAAAATTTGTTTTCATTTTTCACAATCCTCAAGTATATTCATACTCAAATTTAGAATTAAAAAAAATCACTTTATATACAATTGACACATGGGTAGACTGTTGAGGGCTGGGTGGGGGCAAAAATTGGAAGGGAGCACAAAACTTTTACTTTTATATCATGCTATGGGAAAATACCCCTTTGACCAGTATTTGACCCTCCCTTCCCCAATTATTATCTCCTTGTTTTATAAGCTTAGAAGTCAAGGATCATCTAATAATTATATGATACCAGGTAGAGTGGGAATCATAAAATTCCTGAATTCCAGAATTTTTGCAATTTTAAACCGAACAAAATAATGTAATATGTAGAAGATTGTCAGTTTGACTTTCTGTTGAGATTTAAAATTAATCAGTTCACTTACGTGTGAATACATTATTCTACTGAAGACAAAATGATCGCAAGTTATTTCACGATCTTTAATTTTACATGATGCTTTTGATAGGACTGATCCTAGCAATATGCAGTAATTTCCAAACAAAACAAAACAAAACACAGTAATAGGGATTATTTTTGTATCCTAATACATGCGCACTTACTTCAAGTAAACCACAATGAAAAAAAAATAGCATATAGAGCTGAAATGAAGAATTCTATGGAAGTTCAAATAAATGGCACATTAAAAAATACAAGGTTTGGCTTCATGTACTTGTACTTATCGTTGTACTTATCTGTGCGTAATCATTGACTAGAATTGCAAATATAATTGTTAAGATAAACTGGAAGAGCTTATCAAAAGTGCAAAGTACAGGTCACAGGTTGGATCGTAGTTCATAGGTGAGGTGCAACAATCTAAGTTACCAATGTCAGTCTTTTCTGACTAATTTTTAAACAAAACGTAAGCCTCATTTCTCGATTTAACATGCAAAATTTCGGAAGTATGCGTTTTATAACAATCCATTGCAAACTCATGAAAAAATACGTGGCCCCAAACGTGACAATTTTTGCAAAAAAAACGTTGCCTTAGGGGACACCTGTCACGCTACGAAGTCACGCGAGGATTTGTGACATTACAATACTATTTATATGAAGTACTCATTCAACACGTGCAAGTAGTCAATATGGCGGCATCTCTACACAAACACAGTCCGGAGTTTACAATACAGTGCAAACATTTGTAGGGAAGATTCACATGTATAAAGAAGCATGAAGAAAAGAAAAGGTGGAAATGTAGATGAAGACGGAATAACGGAAAGAAAGAGAAAGGTTTCTAGTCTTGTGAATGGGAAGCAAAGCAACATCAAACCGAGTGAATTTGTTCACACGGTGAAAGAATTGATAAATAAAGAACAAACAAGGTTTGCGGGTATGTTGAATCTAGGGAAGTAATATATTTTGCTCATTCCTACTGGTTAAGAAGCTTATAGCATGACTTTGTGTGCTTTGATTTTTTTCTTTGTTTTTGTAAGGTTTGAAAAAACTTTTAGATGCACTAAATGGATCACAACACAAGGAATCAGTTGAAAGCTTTCTCAAGGAGGGAGGAGAGTTTCAGGAGGTTTTTAAAATTTTAGAAGGAGGCCGACAAAATTGTTCTCAGCTTGAGGTAAAGTTGATGTACATCTCCAGCACATGATACTGCATTAATTGTTTACAGTGTATTTGTTTTCTTATCCTTACAAGCTAATGAAAATGAGCTTAACTGCCCAGCTTCCACAAATTCTGACAGTGTTTACAACACTACCATATCCATATGAAAGTCATTGATTTTTTGATGAATATTGCCTTTCTTGTTACAGATCCAAACATGCCTGGAGATTTTGGAAAGTATTTTGTTGTTCACTGCAGAGGACAACCATCTCTTCACGAGGACAGGGATGTCAATAGTGCAACGAGTCCTGCTAAGTCACTTGAGTCTACTATATTCATGTTTAAACCCAGGAAATCCCCCTGAAGTTATAAAGTCTGCTTTGAAGCTTCTTACTGCCATGGTTACACAAGGTCCTTCAGCTGCGAGGGAGGTTCAACGGTCATTTGATTTTACCCTTAAGTCCCTCTCTTTACTACCAAACAAACGTGACAGTAAGGTATATACATTAAAATCTTTTTTATTTGTACCTCTACATTTAATACTACTGACATTTATAGAGATTATACTGTAGGAAAGGAGAGGCCAATTGTAAGAGTATTTTACTACAGGTATCTGTACTTCCTACAACAAAATCACACTAACATTCATGAGTGGATAAATAATAATGATGATGAGGATGACAATGATGGCTACGACCACAAACTGTTTCGGCAAAAGTGAGAACACCTACTCAAGAATGTACCTGTAACTATGCAATATGTATTTACCCTTCAAGTTGGTACAATCTGGTATTTTTCTTTGTTTAATATTTATTTTCATCTATTGCCTCACACTAGAACAAAGAAAAAAATATATATATATTTATACCAAGGTGAAAGAGAATGCTGATGCCAAAATATGCAGTACTTGTATTTTGAGGTTCAATTTTAAAAGTACATTGAGCATACATAGTAAACCAAGGTAGACAATGTACTTTCTGTTTGTTATGGGTGTGCTATCTCCATTCTTTGCATGAAGCTCTGGCTGGTCTTGCATACATGTACATGAAAGAATTAACATAAATGTAGTCTTATTTCTTACCTTGCCTTATTGCCTTGAATGTTTCATTTCTTAGTCAGTACAAGATGTCAGGACTTGTTTCATGTACTTCTGTCTCTCATTCCTGATGTTTGGTGACTTGGCAGTTATGAAAAAGATATTAGAACTGAAAGGTAGTTTGCTTTCACTGTACATATTTTGACTGTCCTGTTCAGCATGTACACATTAAAGTTGCATTGGAGAATCAAATAAATGTTAATATGTATTTTATTTTAAACATTATTTAACTTTGGAGAATACTCTTGTAGAAAGTTCATTCTGGCTGAAACCATGTGTCCATAGTACTTCCCACTCGATAGTCTATGACATCAAAGAAGTGATGTTTGTGTTGGTTATTTATATTTTGTGTACCAAAATAATCAAATTTGTCAATTTTTCAAAATGATCATTCCTTAAAGTAGTTACTTTTGTTTTGGAGAAATACACAGAAATAGACTTGTATGAAATAGACATAATTATGTGGATGACATCCACAGTGACAGTCCCTGTGCCTGTGGATTTGGCTCCTAAGGAACACCTACATGTATACTGTGTACATGTAAATGTACACACTTCCAGCTGATAGACGCTTTAAGTCTAACAGTTATGGTAGTTGGTTATGATATACTAAAAACAGAGAATTGATGGACCTTACTGTGAAGACACTCTGAGGCATTATATCAAACAATGGTACATGCACAGGCAGTTACCCACAGTGCAGCTGTTTAGTTAATTAGAGAGTTACAAGATCTGTTAGTATGCAATGATTAGATTTATATGTACATGTAGTAAATTACGAATTAAATTAAGTTGTTAGCAGAGTTTATTCCTTTCCTGCCACCTTTTGTCATTGTGCTTTACCTTAGGATTCCTTCAGTCAATAATAAAAGGTCTTCAGTTTGACATGCCAGATGTGGTTCACACGGTGTTGAAAACCCTTCAAGGACAAGTAAGTGAAATTATAAGCGTATTTGTACTTGTGTGTATAAATAAAGAGTTAAGAAAAAATAACAACTTGCTCGTATCTGGAAAGTTTTTGACACTGGGTGTTCTGTAGGCACATTATATTGCATTGGTTTAGCAAATATGCCTAACCTCCCATTGGAGGTTTTGTTTAGTAGGACCCCCCCCCCCCCCCCCCCAAACCCCCCCCTTTTTTTTATTGTTATATTTTCCCCCCCCCAATTGAGGTTTTTTTTTGTGGGGCCCCCCCCCCCCCCCCCTATTCAAACATCCCTGTTTAGCTAAAGTCTTTTGTTGTTGAGACCACCAACTTTGTAGTGACCTTCCGTGCAGTGAGTAGGTATTTATTTTTAGAACAATGCATAATTACAGGTTGTGAATAATTAACATCAAGGGTTACAGTGAAAATACAAAGTTTTTAACAATCCTGAAGTCTTAAAGTGTAAAACAATGAAATATGTTTTAATCAAATTATTATATTGTTATAATGATAATAAACTACTTGAATTTTCCTTTAGGTGGTGCAAAACTTTGGGATAACAAAGAAAACCAAAGTGCAATTCTTCAACTCTTATGTCCTTTCACAACTGGCAAATCTTTATCATTATGCTAAGGATGTTGAGGAGGAGAACAAAGACAAGGAACACAAATCTGATGAAACAGTGCGTCACAAAGTGCATGATCTGCTCATGAAAATCTGTGGATCACTTAAACTCGGAATTTGTTTCTCTAATACTGTTGGAGCATTTGCTACCAGGTACTTATCTGTACATTAAATTTGCATGTAGTGACATTGATTCATCAAAAGGTTTCAGAGCTATCCATTTTAGTATATATGTTGTAGTACAAATCAAATTTAGGTAAAAATTAAATTTCTCTGTCTCTTAACACCCATTAGGTTAGAAGGCAAAGGAAATTGAGAATCAAACTAGGTTAAATAATTAATTGTTTTTACCTTAATTTAATTTTTAACTACAACATATACAAAAATGACTAGTACATGGAGCATGGAGGCCATTGAGCATGGATGCTCTACTCAGAGGCTGTTTCCACTCCCTTCTTCCTCCCTCCCTTTCCACCTTTTTATCACTGTGATGGGTACCTGTTTTTCTCCCTTCTGCATTCATGAGGTTGGGTTGCCAGAATTTGCCAGCCATTAGTTGAAGCTTCTGGATGTCTTGAGCAGGCTCCTAACCTCCATTGTGCAAGATTTTGTTAATAATTTTAATTTTTGTTTTGTCAGGAGTAATAACCCAGTGTTATTAAAGTTCCTTCAAAGCTTACCTTCAGTAACACAAGATGTACTCATCCAAGAACTGGTCATCACTGTGTTATCATGCTGTCAAGATTTGGTCAAGCCTTTTCTTTCAAGTTTAAAAGCAACATATGAACCCAGGCTTTCTATGCCATGGGTTGCAAATATGAATTTGGTGACAAAGGTGAGAGAATGATGGCATAAAAGAAAACAAACAAGAAATAATGTTTATTGCAGTTTACAATATCTTTTAGGTATCTCAGTATAAGAATCCAAGGCAGTGATTTGTATGAATCATTGCTACAATGTACTAAACAAAAGGTTTAAATATCAGTACAATTTAGGTATACAATGCTTTTGAGTGGGATACCATGGAATATCTCACACGTCACTTGTATACTGAGAAAATACAAGTGACATTCCATGGTATGTCATGAGAAAGTGTTGTATAACTATTTTATACCATAGAAAATGGAGTGGGCTGCTTTTCGAAATTTGGGCAGGAATAAGATATTCAATGCATAATGGGAAGGTTGAGTTGAATACCATACATTGACTGTATTTTCCATGGCATGGCATAAATGTATGTACAGTGCCTTTTGAGTAGTTTTGTTTCTGATATGAAAGACCATACATGTATATTTGATCTACAGAGAAAGATATGAAGACTTGATTGATCATTGCAATCATCCACAACCTAAGCAGCTTAAGACATGAAGATGTTTAATTGTCCTATATTGTCCTTGCTTCATTCCTGATGAAAATAGGATTAGGACCTGACTTAATTTATATATTGCTGTTTTTGATTTGTAGATTTACATGGTGCTACCTCAGCCTTCAAAAATGTTGGAGAAATCTGGTTTGAAGATGACAACTGGAATGTTACCATCCTTGATCAATGTAGTTGTTCCTTTGGGAGTAAGCCGGACAGGCTTAAGTCGTGGAGTTCAGGTAATTTGGTTGTTTGTTTTAGTTTCAAGACACTAAGTACTGTCTAAAATTGTCTGGACAATCAGTATATGTGAACTGCAAGGGCATAATATATGCAATACATATAGAAAGAATGAGTCAAAACCAGCTGGTTAATGAACAAACTCATATGGTTTACATATGCAGAACTTGGTTGCAAATTCTTTTCAGTCAAATGGATGAAAGACTGTAATAGCCTACTGGTCTATGTGTAAAAAGTGTAGTCAATGGTCGAGTATTACATAGTTCTAGTTTATCGTGTCATTTAAAAACCGCTGGCTTTTAACTTTTGTAGCATTTCACTGACAGCTATTCAGCTACAGACTGTAATAATTAATTATCACAATTTATTATTGTATGATCTTCTATCATTAGCATGCTAGTTCCCTGGTGAAACATACAACATTATCACTGTTAGTCGTGATCCTCAAGAGAGCACAGAATGCTGCTGGTTATCTTGCGTCATTACCACATCATAGAAATGCCGCTTCACTGTCACCTGATGCACCGTTACTGCAACAGTTTAGAGAAGAAGTTGTCAAAGCACTACCTGATGTAACAACCATCATTTCACTGCGGCAAAACCTTGCAAGTGGAAAAGCAAAGGCAGAGTCCCAAGAAGAAGGTATGTGTGCAAATAATAACCAAGACTTTCTAAATGTGATAATATTCTACAATAATAACTATTAATAATAATAATAAGGGGGGGGCGATACACGTAGAAATCTGAATTGACTTTTGTGGATAAGGTGTTGTTTTCTTAAGTTTGGAAGGTGACTGATTTTCAAGCATATTTTTTTTTGCAAGGTAATATAACGGTACATGTACACATACTCTGTTGCCATCTCTACCCTACATATAGCCAGAGAGAAATTAAGTTTTCTGTCAATGAAAGAATGCGTGTATAGTATACTTTGCTGTATATACCTTGAACTTCATATTCACATGCATGTCAATTATTATATTTTTCAGAAACAGCTTGTCCCACAGTTCTGCTTGCACTAAGTCTGAAAGTAATCCATGGATTTTTGATACTGTGGCCATCAGTCCTTTCTCATGTCAACTTTGACCTCAGGAAATTGTTACCAGGGCAACAGGAGATGACTTTGCCACCCATTGTACAGCAATTGACTTTGCAGATTCTACTGCAGGCTCCACCTGGGAGCATAAAATGGTATCCCCAGGTCAGTATTACTCAGCAATTTCAATCAAATCTCTTTACCCATTCAAGAATGATTGGATGCAGTGTGACTATTAGTTGGAAAAACTTGGCTTAGCTTCCATATGTTTTTTTTGGGGGGTAGACTTACTATGGGGGTACACATTGTTGTGATTTTATATAATTGAGATGAAGGATTGAAGAGAAACATGTACAGTACTTAATAGGCACTATTATAGGATGTACATGTATAATTATACAGTGGGAATTCACAAGTGTTTTACTGGTAAATACACCACTAGTGAGATCTTTACCAAATTACAGTACATCTGAGACACAAGTGGTATATTTTCCATATCCTCACCAGTGAAGATATTGATGACTTCTTTCATATCATGTTTGACCCTTAAACTGTGTTCTTAAATTTATTGGTTTATGATCAAAATGTCTTTAGATCTTTCTCAAAAGGCATTATCTTACTTAGGGAGAACCTGGGCCTAATTCATTTTGAATTGAATTTTGATGCATGTTGACATTGTAACTGAAATTTGCTTAACTATGTTTTTAGAAAGGGAAAAACTCAACATCCTTCATATACTCAGTGCTCAACTTGTATACATCAGCTACAAATGAATATATCAAGAGTGCTGCTCAACAACTTCTCTGGAAGGTTAGTTTCTTAGGAAAAGACATCTTGTAAGAAATTGGGTACAGGAAATGAAAAAACATAGCTCTGGGTGCCGTAATTTCTGGTTTATTACCCATGGGTAGTGTGTTAATTTTTCAGTAAACTGTTGCTGCGGGCAACAGGATGGTGTGGGTTATCTGATCATTTTTTATTCTTCTCGCAAGTACTTAAACGTAATTATAGTACTGAGAGAATATAAAACAGAGATAAGAGCATGTTGTTACCTTTTTTGTTTAAAAAAAATTCTCACCTTTCACACACAAACACAAAGTTAAACTGAAACATGATGCCAACATTTGTCAGCATGCGTGCAGTGTAAACATAGCATTGTCTGTGATGGAAAAAAATAATGCAATAATATTCGACGTATCAGCGTAATATTCCTAGCTAGTATTGCCTTAAGTTATAGAGTATTTCCTGTTTCAAGCTATTTTTCGACCTGTTAGAACCTTTGACATATAAATGTCTCTATGATCTGTGTAATTCATGGCACTGCATAATTAGCGGAGCGCAATAAAAAACATAATTGTCAGCATGACTGGGAGGAGATGACTGGAAGGAGAAGGTTGTGAAATTTGCGAGTTTGTTTCGTGAAGAAAAGAGGAGCTTGGCATCCAGGCTTTGTACAAACAGGAATTGGTGAATTTAATGTTGGGGGTAACCCTGCAATGGTCTAACATCCCATCCAGGGGGGAGCAGAAATATTCCCAGTCACTTCAAGCAAGAGAAACCAAGATAAACTCTGGCTTGACTGGCCACTTAACTCACTTGCAGACTTTATATACATGTAGTTTACCTTAGACATTTCTCAAAATATGTTTTGCAGCTTCTAAGTGAAATGGGACTGGTCAGCAGCTGTCCTCATCAAAATGAAGTAGAAACTTGGTTGAATCACCTGTGCCATGACCAACCATATGAAGGACACATGGAGACAC
>OMLO01001785.1_pt1 | contig 16885 bp, 14 predicted proteins | sample 1674811 | NCBI WGS metagenome assembly OMLO01 (sample SAMN06265003, study PRJEB25207) | coral metagenome | isolation source: Coral host | place: Mexico:La Bocana,Puerto Morelos, Mexico | collected 2008-11-13 | reverse complement strand
AATGTGGTCCGGGTTCGATTCCGGCCCGCTTGTAGTGTTATAATGCGTTTTTATATTTGTTACATACACGTTCGTTTTTTGATCGAGCTTAGTTAGCTCTTTTGTGGCAGGCGCCGTGTCCTCACGGTTAGTGTGCTCGACTCCAGACCCAGGTGTATAAATGGTGACCGTTGCTGGGGGGTAACCCTGCGATGGACTTGCATCCCATCCGGGGGGGCGCATACTTCTAGTCGTTTAATGCTACGGAACCGGGATAAGCTTCGGCCTGATGAGCCACTTGGCTTCTTTGCAGACTTTACCTTACCTTACCTTACTCTTGAGCGCAACGACGTATACAAATGAGTTTGATTGATCGGATTCTCGCATTTTGATTACTTCTTACTTATAATCTAGAACGACGTCTTATTTTTTTTTATTTTGGTTTCGTGATTATATAAAACAAGAAAAATAGCCTCAATGACTCGTTATGACAGTCACAGTGGCTCGCCTAACGGTTTATGAGCTGATCCCTCCCTCCCTCTCGGCCTCTGATCCCCTGCTGTTGTATTTTAATGCAGAGCGAGCACTGGTAACGAAACGTTTGGCGGGGAAAACAATATGGCGTCCAAGCGCCGCAAAATTCAACATGAAAAGGAGAGAAATGAAGAACTACCTCAAAGCGAAACACTCATCTATATTCTTCCAAAAAAGATTCCAAAAGCTAGGCTCCAAGTGTTAATCAATCTTGCACAAAAGAAAGAATTTTCAGTAACAGATCATTACAGGTTGGTGAACGCAATACCTTTTCTCCTCCTGAGATTTCTTCATAATACCTTCATTTACTCACCTTTTGAAATGTAAAGCTTGAAAAGGTTGATCAAGTTAAGCTCATATTTATTTTTCTAGCCTTCGTTTTTGTATAGTTTCTTATATTTAGATCACTTGTGTTTCCGGCTATTGACAACACGCACGTAATAATCAGCACATTCGAGTCGATCTTATGTGTCAGCACTTCTGATGGAAGCTGATTTTTTATCCAAGATCTGCAAAAGAAGGCATGACTTGTGTGTGGGTTTGTTTTTGTGTGAGAGTGGTAAGATGGTGGAAGTAATTGCACCAGTAGATCAAGACACACGTTGAACCATGATCATGTCACCCTACAAAACTTTAGAGAGTAGAGATGGCTTTCTAACGACAGTTTGCATTGTTTCAAACAATCATTAATTCAATTAAGCCTGTGATGAACCTACCCCTTCACCCACCCTAGCCAACTTAGAACTGGGACAAAGTCCGCTGTTGCCCTGGCAGGGGACAAAAGAACATTGAGGAGAAGAAAAAAAAAGTAAAATCCCTGTTGGTTTGCTTTAGGGAGAATAGAATCATTCCATATTTACCAGAATCATTCCATATTTATTCCATATTTACCAGCTTACTCAAGAATGATTAGTAGGTACAATAACCCCCATGTTGGTACAACTGAATTGACCAAAATATTTGAATGAATAGAGCCATACCATTAGCATTTAGTGTGTTTCTGAGACTTTGTCTGCGGTTTTCTTTAGGGATTCAGTAACACACATTGTCACTGGCTATGATACTGTAGAGAAGGTTCTGCCTGTCATAAAAAGGTACATGTATATGTATGAATTAGATTGCTAATAAGGAGTTCCAGAAAAATGTTTATACCCTTTGTCAGGGCTGTAGCTAGAAAAAGAATTATGACTGACACAATGACATTTAGGGTGTTAATGATGAAAAAAAAAATTAAAAAATGACTGTGGCAAGTGCCTTGGTTTGCCTGTTACTAGCTGTGGCCCTGCTCCGATGGCAGGTCATTTGAAATACCCAGTGGGAGGCAGTCTCATATTTTATTTATTAGGGTTTATTTGGGGATGGGCATCAAGCCAAGGAACCTTCAAGTGAAAACATACACGTAAGCAATATGTTTAAGTCTATAAATGTTTAGGTACGTTAAATCTGCAGACTGCTGTTTCTTTAATTTAGTGGAGCGTACTAACCATAAGGCCATAACACCTCTCAAATTTTTAGGTCTGTACTTAATTCTCTCCAACTGCCTTGATCTGGTTAGACATAATAAAAGAAATTTGCACATGAACCTTTGCAATGGGCTTGTAGCCAGTATTTTCATTAGTTGTCTAATTTATGTAACTAAAGAGTCACAAGCTTACTGTGATGCTAGTATTACATTGTCATGAAGTCTCACAGTGACAAAGCTTCTATAATCCTAAATTTTGAGAAAATTAATAAGATTAAACTCTGTTTATTTAATGTTAATTTATAATTAAATATGCATTTGGTAAAAAATAAATTTGAATAAAAATTTTATTATTTGTACATAGCAACAATTTTTGTCTTGTTTTATTCTATAATGAATTTAGTAACTTTTATTTTCAGGCCACATTCAGAGAATGTGGAAATTGTGACTCTTGATTGTAAGTAGTCATGTTAATCACATTTTGGCTGTTTTGTAAAATTATGATTAGTTAATTATAATTATTAATAGTAATATTATAATCAATAGTAATTTATTACAATTATTTCTATTGTTATCTCTAATGACCAACATTTGATTTTTCCTTACAACATCAATGCATAAATCAACAATGAGAAGAAAGAAAACCATCAACTATTGATGATATTCTCTTGATGTATCACCATATTCTCAAAACTGATTTAAAAGAAATGCATGGCATTCAGTAAGGAGAAGTAATGTTTGGGGATCTATTTTGCTCATCAGGGCTGACTGACTGTATAACAGCAGGTAAAATATTGGAAGTTACAGATAAAGTTAAAGTTAGAGCAGCTGGGACATCAACATTGCCTGTATCGAGGTAGAAGATTGTTCAAGTTCAAAATTAGTCATTTTGCTTGTAATTAGTCATTGTTGGTTCAAGTTGATATATCAAGATTATTAATTATGCTTCCCTATAAATAGCTATGAGTAAACATTATGATGTAATAAGTTTTGTTAAGCTTAATAAAAAAATTAGTAAAGGATGTTGGTAGATACATGTATAACAGGGGATTTTAAGATAATGAGACTAGTACATTTTGTTATATTCTTAATAAGTAATGAAGCATGACATTTTTAGGATGAGGGTGAGAGATGGGGGAATAGCCTAAAGGCTACTCCCTTTAGCCTGCCCATGGTTAGCTCTCAGTAATGGTAATGGAACAGAAAATAACTTTAATCTTTTGTATTAACTTTATTCCAACAAGCAAGAATTATTGTTAGGTACTGTACTGTACTGTACTGTAGGCAGTGTCTTTAATATTTATGTCTGGTAAATTGTATTTACTTTAATTTGTTTGTTTTCCTTTTTCTGTAAAGTTGGAAATTGTAAGCATTTTTTAATGTCAAAAAATGAGAAAAAGAATAAATTTAAATATCAGAGTTTGACTTTGGGGTCACCAATGCAACCAAAATTTTTTTCACTGGAAACTAACTTTCCATGCTTCCCACTGATTCAAATACTTTTGCTGGTGACCAAATCTGAAAACTTAGCAGCCAGCTGGCCACAAGTTGTTTTCTGAAAAGTGAGCTCTGAATATATATAACCATTAATAAAAAAAATTGGTAATGAAACACCCCTTACCCCCTACATGTACCTGTGAGTTTTCAGTTCTGTGCTAGAGCTGCTGCAACAAGAAGTCTCATGTGTTTTGAAAATGCTTTCAGTGCTGCAAAAAACGACAAGAACACTGAAGAAACTGTGTCCAGTGAATATCAGGTAAACTGTAAAAAAATCCATTTGTTCTGTTGATAAGTTAGACTCAGTAATAAAAAAAAATTGTTGTCATTTGGGTGAGATTTAAATTGTATTAAACCTTTCCTGTTTCTTTTGACAGGACTCTAAGTTTGTTTGTCAAAGAGCAATTCCTTTAAAACACCACAATATTAAATTCACTGTAAGTATAATTATGTTGATCCCAGTACTGGAGTAATCTCTACACTGAAAATAATATCCCTGCTCAATTTTCTGTTTTACTTTTTGATTGAAGATTGAAGTGAAACTTGTAAACAATCCACTCTCTGCTACACTCCAGTATTTGTGTATGTAATGGAACAGTTTAAGATTCCAATCAATGTGTAATTTCTTTTAATATTTTCATTTTAATATTATTCTTCAGGATGCTCTTGAGATCCTTGAACGCCATGCAGTATATGTAGACAGTGGTCAAAGAAATTCCAGAGCTCTTGCTTTCAGACGAGCAGCTTGTGCCCTTAAGTCTTACCCAAAGTATGATACCTTAAGTTTAACAATAAACTTTGATTGCTTGGAAGTTTCTACCAGTTACTGTCTATTGTCATAGACAAGCAATGCGTGTGAAGGGCTATGTGGGTGTAGATTTTGCATGTATAATATACATGCAAGATATTGATGTCAAGTCATCTTGAAATCATGAAAGCATGAAAAAATGAAACTTAAAAAAAATGAGCTGTCCTAGTTAACGTCAGTACTTTTAAATATGGAACACGTGTACATTCCAGCTTCTTCATCTGCTCTTGTATAAATATTGTGTTCTTTCCAGGGATCAACTAAATAGAAACATTTTGCTTCTCCTTGGCAGCTTGTTTCTTTTCTCTTCTTTGAAAGAGAGAAAAAAGTTTATATTCAGCTGAAACTTTCAGTAACATATAAAACTAGTAAATTTGTGACAAATAAAACTTCGCAATTATTGTTGCTGACACTGTAGCACTTAGTAAAATTGAAAAGTAATTTCATCAGTCTCTGGGTTACTGTATCTCGCTCACTGATATACGATATAATTATCTCTGTCAATGATTCTCATTGAAACGTTCCACAGTTCTGTGACTCAACATGACTATTTAATGAATACGTTATTCTTGTTTATTGATGAAATGAAAATTTGTGTTTTGAATAAAGACAAAATTGTTCTCTTCAATTTTTCAAGAAATATTTAACTGTATGCAGTGTATCTTCAGCAGTGAGTAAAAGGAAATACACATCTGTCATATATTTTCAAGGAAACAGGGGTATCATGTTGCATACCTTGGTGAGCAAAACAAAAGTGTCAAGTTACAAATGTTGGCATAAAAAGTAAAATTGTCACATTAACTACTTCTATATATTATTATTGAATTTATGAATGAAACTCAGTGTAAAACACAATAAATTCAAAATTACTGTCTTGACAAATGGTAACTGTAAGTTACTTTGAGGCCTTACATGAAACGTACACACTGCTAAGATTATGTCTTATCAAGTCTTTGACCACTCATGTTCTGCAAACAGGAAAAGGCTTTTAGTTGAGTACCAAGGGAGAGAATGGCAGGGGTGAGGACTTGTGTGACTATGGTATCAGAGCTGTAAATAGTTATTGTACCCTGCAATATCTGAGATTGTCTCACTAGTTTTACTTTTAATTTTAATACTACAGAAAGGTAATAAAATTCAGGTTTGAAAATTTTAAAACCAAAAGCAATTTTAAGACTACAACATATATGAATTTGTGTTGACATGACATAAAAACAGCTCTGCTATTTATTAAATTATTAAATTTGTAAATCAACATTTTAAGGCAGATCACAAGAATAGAAGAAGCAGCCAAGCTGAGCAGTGTGGGGAGCCATAGCAAAAAAGTCATTCAGGCAAGTTGGTTTGTCTGTCAGTCTCCTAATCCCTTGAATCACAGATTCTGCATAGTCATATTGTTTGACGACACCAATACATTTGTACACTGTAAGGCATACTGTATAATCACAAATTAAACTAATTAAATATATTTATCAGTAAATAACATTCCTGAGTGCTGAGCTAACCAGTGAACAAGTTAAGCTAATACTGTAAGTTGACTTGTTTCCATCATGTTCTGTAAGTCTTTGATGAATCGTGAGCTATATCTGTTCAGCTTCTTCTTGGTGTAGAAGACAGATGACATATCACAATGGAACACTATTGTCTTTAATTATGTATTCCTCATTCTACTGTCCTTTTGTTCTCTATTGTTTTTCATCAGCTGTGTCTTCTGCACCATACTAATAACTATAAGACTCAAGAATGGTCTGGATGTAATAGTTGTACTGTTTGTTCTTCTATCTAACTAAAATCTTCCACACCCATCTCACTATTAGCATAATGGTTCTTATGTAAAAACAGGAAATTCTGGAAAATGGCTCATCAGATGAAGTTCAAGGCATCATATCCAGTGACTTTTTCAAATCAATGGAGGTTTGTTGTTCTCTGTAACTATTGGGCAGTTGATAAAATATTGAATTCAGTTATCAGTGTTATTCACTCATTCTGTTGACCAGTCAGTTTTGAGTCAGCCAGTCTGTTAGTCAGTGGGTTGGTTTTGAGTTAGTTAGTCAGTCAGTTGGTCCACCGTTCAGTTTTGAGTCAGTTGCTTTCCAGTCAGTCAACAAATTAAGGAGAATTTCAGCTGTATCATTCATGTATGCAGATATTTTCATCTATTTATGGGTGTGGACCTGCAACAGCTCGGAAGTGGTATGAGAAAGGTTACCGAAGCATGGCTGACATTATGCAAGCAGTCTCAGATGGAATGAAACTCACTGAACAACAGTCAATGGGTAAGTGAAGGTTTCCCAACATCTGAGTATTTGAAATCCTCTTTCTCAGGTTAGCAGCTTTTATTATGGGGCTTATGAGCATTTATGTTTAACATGTGAAAGAGTGCATGGCATGAGCATGGGACATGAAAATCTCATTAGATTTATGTAGTCTTTGATGAGATTTGAAATGATAACCTATCAGACACCAATTCAGGGCTCTAACCACAGAGCTACAAAGAGACTTATGGTAAGCGGGGCCATGTTTGCTACTTGGGTGTCAGTCAATAGGCACCTTTAGATCATCTGAACAACTTTCTTAGCATGGTATACATGCTCTAGCTAAGACTGTTATGTCATCCTTATTCCCTGGAACTTACTTTGATCTACTGCTCAGAAACAAGAAGGGGAAGAATAGGGCATTGCGAACAAGACTGACCAGTTTGAGCCTTGGCTGTAAATATGTAATCATCCATAATTTTATTCAGACTACTGCCTCACACAGTAGTATTTTTTGATGTTCTTGAAATTTTCTAATGCAGTCAGTCAGCTCCCATTTAGTCCTTAACGCCAAACCTTTTGTACATTACAGGGTTGAAGTATTACAGTGATCTGATGCAACCTGTCCCAAGAGAAGAAGCCATCAAAATTAAGGACATAGTTGTTGAAGAGGTTGGTTTCATGAAGTAAACTGTAATGTTTTCAATTTCAGTCTGAGTAAGAACACTAAGAAGGTTAAAAACCTCTTAGTGCTCTTACTCACAGATTGGTATGTTAAATACATCTGGCATTTCTCCTCAGATCTGCTTGCAAACATCAAAATTTACTGTAAGTTTTCTTTATTTAGTCTAGTATGCATTCACTTTAAATCACATTTACGTGTGATAAACAACCATTGCAATGTTTTCGACACACAGCTTAACAGAATTCAACCAAATTGCACAGTAGAGTTGGTTGGAGGATATCGCAGGTGAACATTAACAAGTGATCATTATTATTTTAATTTCTTTTAATGTTTTAGTCTGTAGACAACACTGCCTGTAATTTAGTAACCTGTATTTTGCCCTTTTTCCAGTGGTTTCTAGTACAGCTGTAGATATGATAATTTTTTTTCTGTTAAACACACATTGTTGACATTAAATTAAAACATTAAATGAGGCCAACCATGGTCATGTCCTGATTGATAGTTAGTTTTCTGGTCAAGATTATAGCTTTGGTACCAATAGTTAGGCCAAACAACCTTCTGTTGCTTGATATAATTATAGCAGTTGCATAAGGTTGGCTTTGTTTAAGTTACATCTCTTTCTTTGACTATGATATGGTATAATTGAGCCAAATTAGTAATTAAGTAATTCAATTATATTAATTTCTGTTTCTCCTTGTGAAAGAGGCAAAACTTCGGGACATGATGTGGACATATTAATTACACATCAAGATGATAATAAAGTTGATGGCTTGTTATCTAAACTTGTTGAAAGGCTTGAACATTTGGTAAGCAGATAAGTTCATCTCAAATTATTAGAACAGTTGAAGGGGTGCATGTTTCACATTTCAGTGCATCAAAGTGTGATGAAACCATATTTTTTTTTTAGGGTCACATGCTTCATAAAGATATAATGGTTGGCCATAACCCACATTTTGGTGGTGGGACTCAGAGGTATGTCGCATGCAGTTTAACAGAAGATCAATAAATGTCTAATTCAAAAGAATCAATTAAGTTTTTTTTAAAAAAAAAAGTGCAAATTAAACTATGTGCCATAAACTGCTGATCTGTTGTTCAAAGGCATTTTCCCTACCAGTACACTGTATAGTACAAGGTTTTGTGATCTTGGTAGTGTTGTGAAATTCAATGTATTCTTTTTTTTATACAAAAATTTGGTGCTTAGCATCAACCAATCCAAGAAACTACAGCAACAGAGATTTCAGCAGTGCTGAGGGAGGGAAGAATACTTTTCAAGCCATTTCAAAGGCAACATTTTGCAGTATTTTCTCTTTTCCTTAGGCAAGGAGGCCACATGGATAGCCTTGACCACTGCTTCTGTATGTTCCAAGTAGAAACAAAGGTGGAAAATATAGCAGTGGAAATGAAACAAGCCAGTCGTGAAACTGAGGAGACAGGTTCATGCACAGATACCTGTACTGGGGGAAAAGGAGGGTCAGTGGTGAGAAGAGTAGACTTGATTGTGACTCCACCAAAACAATTCCCATTTGCTCTTTTAGGATGGACTGGTTCCAAGGTACAAAACATTGTATATGGTTCTGTGGAAAATATATCCATAAAATGACCTACACCAATCCCTATCCCTTTGTAAGGTTATTGGGACTTTGCTAAAAAAAAGTGTTGTACTTGACACTGTCAACTTCAAAATCATGCTACAGCAGTTAATTTTATAACCTGGTCAATGTTCAGTTGATAAATAGCAAGCTCAAGTATTGATATCTAGTGTGGAGGCATAGTGGCCTCAAGGTTAGTACACTCATCTCCAGATGGGATGGGCATATAGTGTTGTGTTCTTGGGCAAGACACATTATTCCCACAGTGCCTCTCTCCACCCAGGAGTGTAAATGGTTACTGGCGAATTAAATGCTGTGGGTAACCCTGTTGTGGACTAGCGCAGCATCCCATTCAGGAGCATGTGGGGGCAGAAGGGAGAGTAGAAATATTACTAGTCGCTTCATGCTTCTGAAATCTGATGGGCTTCTTGGCTCATATGCAGAATTTACCTACATTCTATATGTAGCATTATTGTATGACTAGCTCCGTGAGTGGGCAAGATGATTGGCTACCCGAGCGGGCAAGATGGAGCTATCTTGCCTGCTCGGGATACGGGCTTTGTCCCGCAATATTAATTTATAATGCTTATTGACCAAGCTTGTTCGGTCAAGATGGCTGGATATTGGCCTCATTCGTTTTTTGCGTGTTTATGGACCTCGACTTCGTCTCAGTCCATAAACACGCAAAAAAAGAACTTGGCCAGTATCCAGCCATCTCGACAAAACAAGCTTGGTCAATAACCCATACTTACTGGCCCTGGAGATTACACTTTCTGCACATATTGCAGGCCTATAATGTTAGACATGTATCATTTTGAAAGCCTTTATGGGTGGACTAATTGGTCATCGACCTAAGTCCGGCCTATAATAGTTTGGCTTGCTAAGTATTTACTTTCCTTATCTTCAGCAATTCAACCGTTCTTTGAGAGACTATGCATGGAAGATATTGAAAATCAAATTGTCAAATCATGGAATGTGGGATCACAATCAAATGGTAAGCAGTTTTCTGTTCTAATACAACCACTGGAGGAGAATGTTGTCTCATCATCAACACTACTACACAACCCTAGTTTGTGTAGCATAAATTAGAGACCATAAATGATACTTAATATTACTATGGGTTCTCTGACCCCCCCTGATTAGCTTGCTAGTCCTTCACAGTTTAACCCCCAACCAGCACCTTGTCAAGCTGCTGAGGACAGGTACTTTTAAGATTGCTACAGATTCCCCCTGGATTAAAAATAAAATTTCATGGATGTGATAAATTACAAAATGTCAGTTATAGTATTGGTGTTTAGCTTCCCCTACAACTGTCTTTTTTGTCTTGGACAATATTGAGATTACAGTCTTCAATAACATAAATCTTTGAATTCTTTCAAATGTCAATTTTCCAATACAAAATAAAATGACTCTGACTTTTCGCTGACCATTTCTTCACGAGTAGCATCCCAAGCAAGGACTTTTGCTCCAAAATTAAATGCACTGATTGTGAACATTTGTTCATTTAAGGTGGCTCGAAATAGTTCCCAGACGAGTACTCTCCTAGACTTAAATATTGATGGTTCATTATCACCACTCTATATTGGTTGATGCCAAAATCATGGAATCAAAAATCTGCCCAATCATTGGCCGATGATTGGGAGTTTGTATTATATCATTATTGCAAAGTTTAACCAATAGTTGAAGTCAACCAGCCAATAGATAACTACTATCAGTTAACTTGATGTGTTTTCACTGCTTTTCCTCTAGCCTGCGCATCAAGTAGAAGCCAGATCAGAACAAGAGATATTTGAGAAACTGAAGCTTGAATACAGAGATCCACAATTCAGAAATGCATAGCAGTCAATGGGACATTTTACCAATGTTTGAGAGATTATCAGAGAGACATAACTAGACAGTGTCAGTAAGAACATGACTTTATTTACCAAGTTCATTTTAATAAAATTTAGGTGTCAGAGTTTAATACATATTTCAGCTTACTAGGACAGATTTCCCATTTCTCATGTTTATTAAATAAGTAATAAATAATCAATCACCACTTATATTGGTAGCATCAACAAAATCACGCCATTTTTCCTTAATTAAACACCTCTGGAAACAATGCATGTGCCCTCTACCACCACCCAGAAAAATAATAAAAGGTTACAGAGAAACCCATCCCTCTCCTCAGTGAATGTAAGAAATAGCAAAAAACAGAATGTCTACTCCAGGGTTAAAAAAATGTTTAATCATGGAATCTACCAAGAAAGAAAACCAGTGGTGTTTAATCAAGGTAACATGGTCACCATAGTCATAAATGTAAGATGAATTTTTACTCAGGGTTGCCACAAAGTAAACTGGTTAGAAGTAGGTTGCTTTGTAGTTTTGTAATTTGTTTTTAAAGAATTAGACAAATAGGAGAATCTCCATTATTTTACAATATTTGCCTCATTAGCATATAAAGCAATATAGCTTCTGATGGAGCTACACAAAAGCATTCAGTTCTAACTGTTGAAATGACATGGCACAATTAACTGTCCCAGTTAATCAAAACCTGATGTATTGAATACTTTTTGTGTGATGCAGGTTTGAAAACTCAGACTTTTCCAAATAAGGTACTAGCTCAGTGCTTTTACTACCCAGAATTTTGTAGTTTTTGAAAGCCAATTTCTCCTCTAATATTACATCCAAAGACCCAAAAATTCTCACCAATTACTAAGTTTCAAAAGCTCTGTACAAGGTCGTAAGATAATGAGGGAAAGTGGAAACAATGACATTTAACAAGGATTCACCTAAAGCTCAGTAGAGTAGCTGAAAGAGATCATGGATAAGATGGTGATTTTTTGGTGGCATGTGGTTACTTTTGACAACCCTGAGTACTGTCCTTAAATAATCATGTGCATAGTACTATATTTCAAGTAGTTTTTTTAAGAAGCATTGTTCTTTTTCACTTGTTCTCCAATTGATAAACACAATGGTCAACAAGAATTCCAAAGAACTAATTCAATCAACCTTCAGATAAGAAAACTTTGTTAGTCATTATTTAAAGACCTCCCCATTCATTAATATACTCTGCAAGATTCCCTTCTCGTTCTGCTTGGTGAGAGATGAGAGGGAACCTGTGTTTGATCAGGTTTGACAGACAAAACTGGAAATGCTGTCCATTTATGAGACCACTAACAATATCCATGGCCCTGTTCACAGTTATTACAAAATAGCAGTTGGTAACACTACACTACACTGCACAAGGGTTTGTGAGAACCTATCAAAATTGTAAACTTTTTTCTGACATGTAACTGGCAATGTTTGATCTTTTTTCTGTTTGCACAGTTCTGGACACCATTGCAGCTGTCTATTTATACACGTTTACAAGCCATTCAACATCAAAGGAGCTTAATTTTAGTGTGCAGGTTACTTAGAGTTTTTAATTATTCCAAAACAGCATGGGCTAGATAACTTAGTCTTAGTCATGTTTGGCTTAATTCTGCTGGTTTGGTTTTTTGGTTGCTCAGTACCTTGTAGTTTTGGTTACATTTTAAAAAGTTTAAAATTCAATTAATCTCCTGCGATTTAATAGGCTCTCTCATGTCTCTCACTGGGCAGCAGGAGAAGGGAATCTTTGCCTCACAGGGCATTGTTTTACAATGCACCTGTAAGGACAACACTGGGGTAATGTCATATTCACAATAGCACAAATTAAAACAACTTTAGCAAAATCTAACTGCAATGCCACAAAAAAAATGTGGCAAATTCCACTACATAAAATTATTGGCACACATGTAGCATAGTGGGCTTGATGCCATAAGAACAAAATATGGCAAAAACATGCAATTTGTGGTGCTGTGGAAATAATGTAACAATTTCTAACTGTTGTGAAAACTATCATAGATTTAAATAATTAAACTAATCACAATGAGATACCATCAGGTTACATAATAATAAAATTAACTAATTGAGCTGCTTCAGATTGTCTACAATACAAGAAGAAACCTGAAAAATGTGTCTTTTTATTTACTATAACAGAACCCTTAAAAAGGCATTTTGTGACTTTTAGAGAATACTGCGATTCAGGATTAAAATAAACATAATTTTGCATGAAAAATTTTCAAACATCAACACTGTGAACCTCAATGTCCACCTACTAGATTGCATGGCTTGTTCAGTATATTAATAGCTGTATCACTGTGAGAACTGAAAAACAGATCCAACTAAGACACAATGTAAGACTCCTGAGTCATTTGTGTTGAGTATAGTTAAACTTTCACTCCTGCTTGGCCATTTTAAACATTTAATGTACGTGGCAATTATATTGCAATTTCACAATTTTTATTTACAATTTCATGACAAAGTGAGCACAGTGAAACTAATCGTCATTCTAAGCAGAGAATGACCTGGCAAGAATAACCATAAGTAAGTCAATTATTGTTGTATCAAAACACTACATTGGTGATTAAAAAGTGTACAAACACACACACACAAAGTCTCCTTTTTGTCTCCCTATACCTTTCCTCCTAGCCTTGATTTTCATTCTTTTTTCTTGTCCCTTAATGCTTCTTCTACCTGCCATTGGGAAGAGAAACACTGTCAGTCTTGTAAGAGGTATCATGATGAAAAAGGGGGGAATTCTTGGATTCAGACCCAACTCAATGACTGGTAACTGAAGTTTATATTAATTCCATTTTGAAATCACTGGTTATCCTAAGCTTGTAATCTGATTTGCTCTCAGGGGTGCAACTGATTCACAAATTGCACTACTTTTTTGCTCTAAATCCCTTCTTTTTCTTAGCCAACGAGATTAAAACAGTAGGTTAAGTCTGCATACGAGCCTAAGTGGTCCATCATGGCGGCACTTATCTTGGTTTTTGTAGCATCAAGCGACTAGGTATTTATACTCCCCACTGGATGGCATGCTAGTCCATTGCAGGGTTACCCCCAGCATTAAATTTGCTGGTACCCATTTATACACCTGGGTGGAGAGAGGCACAATGGGAGTAAAGTGTCTTGCCCAAGAACACAACACAATGTCTCTGGCCAGGGCGCGAACATGGACTGCTCGATCAGGAGTCGAGCTCACTAACCATTAGGCCATCGCACCTCCTGATTAAGACAGTAAAACAAAACAACTAATCTCGTGATGCAATCACATCACGTTGATAAGACATTTACATGTTTTCAAAATGAGATGTAAATGCAGTTCTGTTTTCGCCTTTTGACAAACCACCCAACTACTGGTTCAATATATAATGGTACTGACCAAAATCTTGTAGTTCTTGTATTTAGGCTACTAAATTGTGCAATTTGAAAATGGATGTAATAAAGTGGCAATTGAACTTCAGTTTGTGCAATTTTGGTCAGAAGTTAAACTTGTGATTTATAAAAAAACAGTGTGGTTGTTCGATTTTGAAATCATACCTCTGATTTCAGACCAAATTGGACTCCACTCAGTTCAATTACCATTATTAATTTAAGTCTGTTATTTAAAATAGCAAACTTGGAAGGGTGACTTTCAAGTTTAAACCCTTCATCAAAGCTAGCTTCAGCATCATTTACATGTAGCTTCTCTTTTCTGAGGTGAATTTAATTCTGTTTCTGGAGAGAAAAGGAAATGATCTCCCATGCTTGCTTTGCTTGAAAATAATGTGTAAAGTTATATATATTTTATGCTTCCTTCTTGAGTTTTCATCAACAGCCTGACACACCTTATTTGACTCAATTACGATGACTCCTTTCAGGAGAAATTCATCCTTTGTTTTGGCAATTCCTTCATTTGTCACCCCTCTGCACCCATCTGCTATGACATGAGTTCTAAAACCTTGTTCAACAGCATCGATTGCTGAATGTTTGACACACACATCAAAAGCTAAGCCACATATGAAGACATCTGTTACTCCTCGATTTAGAAGATCGAGGAATAATGAGGTCTGTGCGCTGTCACCATTGTCCCAGAATGCAGAATAGCTATCTATGCAAGGATTGCTTCCTTTCTTGACTTTTATATCACCATTCCCAGGGGGCTGATGAAAAGAAAAACAACATTTAATTACTACTAATACTTCTATTCATGTCTAGTTGCTCAACTTTCCTAGACAAAAACTAGAAAAACTGCTCTTGGAAACATTGGTGAACATGAACACTTATCATTTTAATAACCCAATATGTTACCACAGCAGCACCCTTAATTTTATCTCTAAGTACTCTGATAATTAAAAAAATGGAGCAGTCAACACTTCCTTTATTATCACTGCAAGAAGCAACTTTTGGCAAAATGTAAAAAACTCAATACAAGGGGTTCAGACAGAGCCACCTTAAGAACCTAACCTAAAGCCGCTTTTTCCAGATCAGTTGAAAAGTAATTTAAAGCAGAAATTCCTGGGGGGAGGGCTGGAATGACTATGGTCCCACAGGCATGGGGATAAAACAGTTTGGAATAATGAGGGAGGTAGATGTAGATTCTCCCTGGTTGCTAGGATATGGATATTTTCTAAAATCACCCATTACCACATTACCTGCTATCTTAGTTTTTAACTTTCTACTCCTCAACCAACTAAAAACCAAGTAAGCCAAGACGTCAACTTGAAAGTCAGGTTCGAGAGAGATGGTAAAGAAGCAGGTTTCAAATTACCACTACTGATGTTGGAAAACCACAAATGACCGCATGAAAAAGTTACCATAAACAAAAACTGTTAGTACCTTTACTTCCTTGTGCAGCTCAGCTCCCCAGCTGTCCATTTGACAGTGACGGGGCCACAAAACTTGATCAATGAGAGGAGTTTTGTCATAAATCACAACGTCAAACACCTTGGCGTTTTCTGCATTTTGAACTGGACTAGAAGAGTGCAATGGGTAGAGTGACACATTGTCTATGAAAGAACAGTGGTTTGGTGGATGCCAGTCAAATGTATAACCAACAATGCTAAACAGATTTCTTGACAATAAATCTTGTATTATTGGTACAACTTCTTCACCATCTTCACCAGCAGGGCAGTGCTTTAAAGCCAGTGAGCCAGTGATGAAGTCATTCTGCACATCAACAATAAGCAATACTGATACAGGATTTAGCACCTATGAAACAAAAAAAAACCATATAGGACTGAAATAAATACCAGATCAAAATTGAACAAACAAACAAAAGTTGGGTACATAATGATTGTCTTTCTTGTTCTCTTTTTGATCAGACATTTGCACTCATAATATTATTAGAAAATAGCTCAAAGAAAGTATGCCTTCTAATTGGTTTAAAATTGTGTTTCCATAACTTGAAAGAGACTAGCATGAGCTGTTGATATAATGGTGTTATGATCTGTTGATGTAATGATGGCATGAACAGTTTATGTAACAAAGCAGCATCACACTTCAGTACAGTTCTTCATACCACCATCAAGGAATATGTTTTTTTGTTTTAGAGATATTTATTGTAATATGCAAATTAGAAAAGTCATGACGTCATTAGGCTTGCAAATTAAATGGTAAAATACTGCACAAAGAATATCTCTAGAAATATAAAAGCAGTGTTCTTCACACTTGGCTCCAGAAATGGTAATCACAAAAGAAACCCATAGCATCATTATCATGGAAACTCATTTGGCTCCAGTCTCTTTCTGTCAAAAACCAAATATCCTCATTTTCAACCCTTAAAAGTAGGACAGAGAGTCCTATTTGGAACAGACATGATGGTAACCATATTGTCTTAACTCTTATCATTAGATTGGCTGGAGTAGATGGTTCTTGGTTAAGATTGTTGTGGTGTCAACAGCTGCCATTTTGTTTATTTTGGGATAAACATGTCAGGCGCCAAGTTTGAAAAAAACTGCTTCAATATTTCCACAGATATTCTTTATTCAGTATTTTACAATTTTAGTTGCAAACCTTATGATGTCATCACTTTCCTAATTTGCATAATATAAAAACGTCAATATCTCTACAACAAAAAAAGATTTCAACAAAAAAGCCATTCTCATTTTTAAACGAGTGGAAAACGCGAAGCGTTGAAACAAAGTTTGTTGTGTGGACTCCGATATGCAAATGTGTCACTCACTCACTCACTCACTCACTCACTCACTCCGGTGTAGACACTCTTCGTAATTAGTCGGGCCGAAC
>OMLO01001784.1_pt1 | contig 16887 bp, 6 predicted proteins | sample 1674811 | NCBI WGS metagenome assembly OMLO01 (sample SAMN06265003, study PRJEB25207) | coral metagenome | isolation source: Coral host | place: Mexico:La Bocana,Puerto Morelos, Mexico | collected 2008-11-13 | reverse complement strand
AAGTTCACCATAATGAGGAAAGTCTTTTGGACTAATGATATTACTACCAAACTCAATTGCGCAAATTCAGGTGCCATTGCCTGAACACTATACATCAATGGCATTGTTACTATAGATCGCAAATTCGTCGGCCGAATATCCATCGCCAACGCACTGATTGTCGTCGTGGTTGACGTCAATCAGACCTGGTTGCGCTGCGGAGGGTATTTCGCAGTACAGATCATCATTTTCATCATCAACATGAGAGTAAATTTGTTCAGCTGTGCTTTGACGATCTTCTAGATCTGTTGCCGTGGAGTAGTACTCTTCAACTGCGTATTTCTCGGGGACTTCATTTTCCTGCATAACTGATATATAGCCATCTTTACTGAAGGACTCGGTAGCTCCAGCTTCTACCGTGATTTTATTTTCTCTGTCAACAGAATGAGCCGAGTCAGTAAGCAACTTCATCTCGAACAAGTCTCGGAGTTGCGAAACAATGCCATATGACCCATTCCTTTCGGTTTCACATTCATTAGTAGCATAGTCATCGCTGTATTTTTCTTGTTTTCCGTCTTCTGGATTTACTTTCCCGTCGCTTTCTGAAGTACTTGCCGCGTGGTACTTATGGGGGAATGAAACATTGGTGCCCACATTCTTGACGACAATTTGATACCCACTGTCATTGCTCTCCTCATAATCTGAGTATCCACTACTTTTTACCTTTTCTCCAGAATGTTGCTGAGTTTGCTGAAAATCGTTAGCACTGCTAAGCCCAGTCTTTTCCATTTGCTCGACAGACTGTGTGGATAAAAACCCACTTTTATCTTCATTTATGTCATCCAGAGGCACTACTCCTTTTTGAATTTCGGCCCCTCCTTTTTCAGTTTCGGACCCATTCTTTCCATCGGAGTGGATCCCATCCGTGAAACTCTTCTTTTTACGACGTCGTTTTCCTTTTGGCCGGGTTTTAGTGTAAGTAACGCTTTCAGATTCCCCGCCAGGACGAGGCACCGCTTTCATGCTATCCTCTGGTAATGCAGATGATTTATCCGAGTTGAAAGCCGCGACATATCTATGGTCATTTTCATTTGGTAACTTTGTGCCATCCATTATTCTGCCATCTGCATTGTTCTCAGTCTCCATCTCTTGGGAGGATTTTTCAATGTTTTGCTCGTCACACTCAGTATTCGTCAAGTTATGCAACTCGTTGCAAAATTCAGGTGATTCTTCCCTGTTCTCTTCAATCCAAACTGTGGATTCAGATTTGCCTGTGTCAGATCCCTCTGTAGCTCCCGAGTGGTCATTTGTCTTGAAACTGATATGCTGCCCATTTTCCTGATTTTTGCTGCAGCTTACAAAATCTTCCTCGTTAACGAAACGCATCGTTTCAACTTGGGTGCAGTCTTTAAGTGGTTTTGTGTAGTTATCATCCTCATCGGCACTGCTTACGCTAACGTGAATTTTTCTTATACCGTGTTTTACATCCTTTGCAGGACATTCATTGGTAGAGATTGCAACGATCGATGAGTGATTACCAACTATCTGCAGGTATGATGTGGCTGGGACATCGGAAATTTGAACAATTTCTTCTTGCGTCTTGGAATCCTCAGCTGGTTTGTTATCTTCTACCTGCGACCCAACATGTGTTTCTTCTGTTTTCGGAAGAGGTCTATCGACATCGGAACGAACTGATGCATAAGCAAAAGCTCTGTTTATATGTTTCCAGGGGGTAACTGTGTCTGAACCTGCGGCTTGCTGGTTAAAGAAAACCAGTGGAAGTGGCGAGCATGTATCCTGGTCTTCTGGTTGATTTCCTCTGGTCGTTGGCGTTTTCTGGTTGGGTGTTAATCTGCAATAAACGCTCCATGCATTCGAAATGGAATCAACTTGATGATGGATTTTTGCAAGCCAAAATATCAGAAACAAAACAATTATAGATAGCAGCAATGAAAAACATAGAAGAACCAGGGAGACTTTGAAAACAAAATCTTCCTCCATGGAAATTACAGGACCCCTTTCCAGATGAGCGTTGACTAAAAAAGACAAAATCACAATAATGATTAGAAGTCCAAATGATATTGGTGGACTATTGGCCTTTTCCTAGTTTTACTAAGTTTATACTTAAATCAAGCCTAAAGACGAAGGATACAATATTCTTATCATCAAAACGAAGATGAGGGTAGTCCATGGTGCCACTTGGGCATAGGAACCTTGTCACAATAGCTTCTCGCGTAAAGCTGAAGGCGTTACTCTGCTGACTTATACCGCGGGCTCAAACGAGTACGTACATGAATGCTATTTCATGTTCGCTTTACTGGACTGACCCTGTTTCTTGGCCAAACCTTCAAAGCCAACTTTGCTTGGGCTCGTTTGCGAATCAGTTTTTGTACTTAAGCCTCATTGCTGAAAATCGTTTGCTTGACAGTAGCCTGACCGCGCACCACTCCATCGAATTGGCCTTAGTTCCTTTTTAGTTGTAATCTTCTTAATTTTTTTCAGCTCAGTTTTCCGGAATTTTATGTTTTCTCTCGTTATTTATTCAATAAACTGTATTAGCACATTTTCTTTGAGCACGTACTCAAAATAATCGCCGTAAAAATGTATCTTTTTTATCACTAGTAAAATCTAAACATATATTTTGCAATCCTATCCTCTGCGCACTACATAATTCTTTGGGTCTCTGACCCTCAGATGGGCAGAATTGTTAATCTCTAGCATAAACACGAAATATGCCTGTATAAACTGAAAGGTTTCATGTATTTTATATATGGGCGCTGGGATGTTTGGCGGAGTAAATTTCTCAAACTACGCAAGGGAAGAGGGAATCGAAGTTCGTTGTACGGACTTCTTATCAATAACGTCATCAAACAAATATGCATTAAACCGTAAGGCAAAAACAGGAAGTCCTGTCTACGACTATTTATCAGAATGTCGTTCCACGGAAAATGAGCGTATTACAACTTGCAACTTCAAATGAAGGTTTGTTCGTTTGTTGAACCAAAAAGGCAAACCTCGGTAGCTGTAGGTATGGATAATGCAGCGGTGGGACTGAAATCACTAACACTAGTTATTCACTGGATAGTTACTTTCCCAGTGGATGGCGTTATCAACTCTTTGAACAATCGAAGCCATCTATATGGAATGGGATGTGCCAGGACAAGCATTATGTCTGAATGTGTGCATTTCTCAGCCCTATTAAAATAATACCACGAAAATTGTTCCTCTTTTCGAGTTTGACTAGCGGTTTCATTGTAAAACGTAGTAAAGAACTGGCCGACTGATATCTAAGGTGTAGTTTGTCGTTTATCGGCAGCCACAGGCAAAGACAGGCGTCCATCTAGGCCCAATCTGCTGCAATCAGCGACCCAGGACTGAGCATTACATGTAATGTGTAGACAGGGGATACGTTAATTACCTACCTTTACCAGTCTGCTTTGATTCGACCAGTAGTTAGTAAGTATGACGCCACAGTAACCAAAGAGTGTCCTGGCGGCTTGTCCACATAGTAATATGGGATTAGCATTTTCTGCGCAATTAAAAACAAGGAACTTTCGGCTTGCGGTTAACAGGTTACCGGGGTCAACTTGATAGCAGTAAAACTGATACATCATGTATGCAAATTGAATCTCTGGTTGGTTGCAAAATCACGATAAACAATCGATAAACAAAAGATGTTAATATGAGTGGATCTCGCCTGAACAGGAAAGTGAGTATAGGCATTACAATTGCGGATACTTGTAAAAAAAATCTTGGGATCGATGTTGGAGTGCAGTTGTGCTCAAAGGCGTCTGACCGTCCATGTGTGAAAATGCGCGTTATCTTGCTCGTGGAGATGGAACGTTCAATTTAATGGAGCAAATGAGATATTTTTACCACGCACAAAATTACAATTACCATTACATTGAAGAAAATTCGCCACTGTTGGGTATTTCAGTGACTCGCCATTGTTGAGTATTCCTTTTAGGTCCTTAAGCCTATAACAGGACACTTTAAAGAGACTTCATTCTTTATCTCTACACAACTCTGTCTTAACTCTCACTTTGCAGATCAACGAATATCCTGTCAGTTGTCCTGTCAGTTGTCACTGCCTGTTCCGTGAGTTTTGTGAGTCTCCGGACAATTTCACTGATTAATCTCAGTATGTCAAACATTTTTAATTATTTCAACCAATCCCAATTAGAATCATACTGCGTTTATCTCTAGCTTTAAACGAATAAGGAACTCCAATTTCTAGGTTCATTTCTTCATTTAAGTCAGTCTGAAAAACAGTAGAATGAAACCAGTATCAGGTACTGTGACGGAGTGAATCATAATGGTGGGCCATTTTTGACGGCGAGGCAATTCACAATGTCACTTTTAATTCTACGGTAGGCGTTAATGCATGCCATGTAACCGCTGAGGATTGTTCAGAAAAAAATTGACTAGCTATTAACAATTTGATTTACTTTACTACGTTTACTATGAAATAACGACCTACGTATTTTCGCGTTGAATAACCAAAAGCCATTCATGATAAACCATTTATCTTTCTACAAGTAGACCAAGACCAGTTGTGACCCTCTTCAACTGAGAGGCACGATCTTTCTGTTAGACCAGTTGTTTTAAACCCGGGTCTCAACAGCAAAGGCACGCAACGATATTAACCGTTTGCGAATGACACAATTTATATAGTGAAACTAAAATGAAAGGTCAATTGTTTACTAATTCCTTTGGAAAAAAGAAATGTTTGCAGTTACATCCTTTTTGCAGCTAGTTATAAAAATTTCTTTTATCATGGGTTATCATAAAGTGGACTTTCGTCAACATCGCAAAAGGCGGTGTTGTCGTTGCACATGAAAGACTGTTGCTCTGCCTCGCTGTTTACGTAAACCGGGACATCATCTGAATATTCAGCACCAGGATTTTGGTTGACGTAATGAACCTCTGACTGCACACCAGAGTTGTTGTTATTGTTGCTGTCGTGTATAATGGAGTATATCTGTTCAGTGGAGTTCTCTTGCTCTTTTGAGGAATTCACCTCCCTTTCGTGGACAACGTTGAGATATTCATGGTCATCTTCGGCCGACGAATTGGTAAGAGGCTTAACTTGGCCAGTAGCGTTGTTTCTCTGCTGTTTGGAGTCGTTGTTATCAACTGGCTTAGTCCAGTATTTCATTTGTATGTATTCATAGTTGTTCTCATCACCATGACCTGGGTTCACTGGCCCATCGCTTTGTGATGAGATACCTCTACTTTGCAATTGCTCCACTTGGTTATTGGTGCCAGCCTTTCCACCAGCACCATTTGCTTCCGCCTGTTGCACAATGAGATAGCCATAGTCATCTTCATCACGATGCTTTGAGACCCCAGGTTGTGTTTTTTGGAACTCAGCATTATGTTCAAACGTACTTGCCTTGCTCTTATCTTCATTCTCCGTCCCATTTATGGTCGCTATCTTGTGATGTCCGTTTTTCTCCGCCTTGGAGTCAATGGGAATAAGGTATGAGGACTCGTCTTCATGAGGAGACATTTTATTTTCTGTTCCCTCTGATAAGGCGGATGATTTGTCAGAATGAATAACCACGAGATATTCATTGTCGTCTAAATGAGTCTCGTCGTTTTTCCCCTCGCTCAAAGCATTTCCATTTTGACGCTCGTCACATCTCAGTTCGGACTCCACTTGAGTGGAGTCAGCACTAGGTTTTGCGTACGTATGATCCTTGGCACTCTTCAAACTCATATAATCTCTCTTTAGTTTGTCACCTTTAATATTCTGTTCAGAATTATCACTCATACGTTCATGTCCTGCTGAACTGTCATCAACGTTTTCAGCATTTGATGCCTCATTTTTATTACTGTTAATGGATCCCTGTTGTGTGTTTGAACCATGGAGAGATTTTCCATCATTCCCTTGCGCCAAGGAACTGCCAAATGAAGTTTCTACCGGTAAATCTGAGGGCTGTCCATCTCTATCGGTACTTAACGGTCCATATGCAGCAGAAACCAACAAATCTTTCCAGGAATTCTTTCTCTCGAAATTCGCCGCTCTCTTTCTGGAAATGACCAGAGGGATAGAGCAAGTGTTTTTGGTCAAGCCATCAACTCGACATTGTATTTTTCTCAGCCAGACAATGAGAATCGAAATAGATATTAATAACAGAGACAAGAAACTGAGAATAAACAGTGATGCTTTGAAAATAACGTGTCCATCAATCGAGATTCCAAATAATAGTATTGCCTCACAAGACTTCATTCTAAAAGAGAAATACATAGGAAATCTTGTTAGTACAGCTTTAAGATCGCGTCCGAGTTAAGCTGATGACGAATCTATGCTTATATCATCGAAAAGCTCCTTCAGGAGAGAATATTTGGCAAAGATGGCTGCCCGGGGGTGGGGGCGTACACCCAGAAAAATCGGGTAGGGGTGTGCGGCCCGCTTTCCAAAACCCTTACCCTATTTATGACCAAAATCTGCGATTTTCCCTACTCTATTCATGACCTGACCAAAAATTTGATACCCTATTTATGACCTGACTCTTAGATCATTAGGGGAAGAGCTTTTGTTTCTGGCTTTATCTAGACTGCGTAGAAGGTGTTAAACGGGGTGGAGGAAGGCAAAGCGCGGATGGGAGAAGGAGGGCGTGATGAAGAAGTAGCTTCTTCTGAAAAAAAACCGAATTGAAGACCACAGTGCAAAAATCAATACCCTCTTTATGACCAAAATGGCGGCCAAATAGCTAAAATCGATACCCAATTTATGGCCAAAACGGCTGAAAAACCATACCCTTTGGGGCCGCACATACCTATATAGCCCATATAAGGGAGTACCCCCCCCCCCCGGGGATGGCTGGTACTGTGCCAGCTGGAAGGAGTGCCGAAGATTTATTGAAGGAACGATTGGAATTTCTGAAAATGTTCTCAGACTAAAAGTATGTAAAAACACTATCTTTCAATTGTCTACAGTCTTCAATGGGCGAAATGATAAAAAGGCGCTTAAGTTTCTAAAATATTTGTAGCGTGATAAAACACAAGTAGAATATAATACAATTAATACCAATAAAGTCTGGAATAATAATTTTTGTTATAAGGAAATCTATTGTATTTCATCACATTACATTTTAAAACTTTTAACGCCATTTCGTCCTCGTTGCCGGCTTGAGAACGTTTTAAGATTCGGCACCATGATTTGAATTTTGCTGCTTACATAAAGGTCAACTAAACAGAGGCGTGACTGAAGTGGACTCTTAAGTAAAATAAACCTTGAAGTAAAGGCCAGAATGATAAGGCGGAAATACTGTGTTATATCACGAGCAACGCAAATAAGAGGATTGACATCTACTTATCCTCCACATAGTTAGTAGAGGGGGACCGATACTAACTATGTCCTCCATCAGGATGTTTTATCACTGATGCAATCTTAATCATCACGCTTAGAGGCTTATTGAAAGTTTCGTCTCCATTTCTTATCAACTGATCTCTTTTATAAGCGCCGGTTTACATAGCTATTGACATTTTTGTAGTAAAACATTACTGTACCTTTTTTGCGGTATCGTTAATGATGTAGCGAGTGGTGACGAAAGGAGAGTGCTTAAGCAAGCTTGGCTAGTAAGATTTCGGTTGGAATAAATGAAGCTCTCGGCGCTGACAATGAACATCACTAGGGCTAGCCTGAATGGCGGTCCTGCTCTATTCAGTGTTATGTTGGATTGCGTTTGATTTGATATTCAACTCATTTTGACGTGTTTGTGCCTTTTATGAAACCCAACCTATATCAGCCGAGAGAGCAACACGGATTCCTTTGACCTATGCATTTGCAGAATTCTTGCGTCGGCTTTCTGCACTTAACCCACAATCATGAGTTACCTAGATTGTTCAGAGCCTCTCTATTTTCAAGTTACACGCAAGAAAAAGCGAGCGAAGCGACCGCAAAGCGCGCGGAGGAATCCCATTCCTAACCTCGTCAAGTCCCTTGTTTTGTGCTGGCACCCAGTTCTCTCGCGACTCTATCCTCGTGTTCAAAGATCGCTCAAAAATAGAAATATGGCAACAACCTATGCATTATTACTTTCTCATCATAACAATGTACGCGGGTGACGTGTTCAAAGAAAATGGTCGAAAAAGTAGTGGAACTTCCAATAAATGCAAATAAAATTTCCTCAAAAACATGATAGTAGATTTAATATGTGATTTTTACGAACTAGAAAACATTTTTCGCGCGGCGGTAACTTTGACACAAAGAATTCTGTAAGAACAAGAGCCGGCAAACCAGTGTTTCCGCAACATTTTCCAAGTTCTCCTAAAACTCACGATTGTTCAGTTTATAACATATTCGAAATAAACCCGAGAAAATGCTGTTGTTTCTTCTTCAAAACACTGCGAGAAACAGAAGGAAAATCACCTGTTTCTCTCGATTATAAAAATGTATATTCTCTTTTTTAAAAAATGCAGAACCACTTTCATTTTGTAACAAGACAAGTTTCGGTATAAATAAGACATCACGGTAGAAAAGGATAGTGAGCAGGATAGTGAGCAGGAACCTTATTCTTATTTTTGAGTTGCTTTTTGGAAGCGTGTTTTTGGAGCAGATGTGAGAAGCTTCCGTTAAAATTAACTGCAATTTATTGGGCACAGAATCCAGAAAAGACTGAAAACATTTAATCGTTTCTTTCAAATACACCACCGACAATTTATGTGATTACCACTGACATTAGCGCTTAGCCAAGCGCAGTCCTGGGGGGTGGAGAGCACATGCAAAAAAAAAAATTTCATCCCGGGCTGAGGGGCCGGGATGCTCGTGGAAAATTTTGAATTTTACCCCTTAAGGGGACCAATCTAGGCGTGGTTCGAAAGTTATATATTGCTTCCCTTAAAGATACCACTAAAAACGAACTACAAGCCGTCTGTTCACGGAAAGGATCCCGGGTTAGTAGAATACAAATCGAGCCTAAGAACGGAAATATTTCTTCGACTGCACCCGTAAATATATTTTGACAGCTTTTTGTCATAATCCCCTAAGTGGGACCGGAATACTTAATTTATTCCTCTAAGCGAGACGATCCCGATCTTTTAATTATCATAAGAGTTTTCTTCCCCACCCCTCCACCCCCCATTCCGCCTTTCCATATCACGCGGAAAATGAACTGAATCGAAACATCAATGTGCAAATGCTTTAAAGTATAATTGTTGTATTTGATTAACGGTTGTTTCAAGTCCCAATACGTTCGCTTGCATCAATATTTTTGTTTGGCAAATACGTCTATCCATCTGTAGCCTGAACTATTATATCACTGACATAAACAAATGTAAATAACACGAATTCAATTCGCCGATGTCTCTACCAGGATAAATGTACGATTCGATACGATCCTTACTTAGCACCTTTAACATTGAAAGTTGTTCCGGCGCTCGATCAGTCGACATTCATCTCAGGGCTGTTTGAGACAAAAACGAAATGAACGGCCACTTTCGACCCAAAGACAAATATAAGCACATTACTTAGTCTAACTGCTTGGTTTGCTAATGTTATTTCCTTGTGCTTCCCGATCCTTTCGTAAAATAAAAAATGTCCTTATGGGCTTACCTGTAACTAGACTTCTTTTAACTCATTTAAAGCAGGTCTTTTAAGAACATGACTGCATCTGGATAACCAAGTCGTTTTCCTAATCTTCGCAACATTAATCCGCACGATCTATTACAAAGTCTGCACGAGAAGGAATTTATGTCACAGGTTCACGAGGTCGCGGCGGAAGACATCATATGTAATGAATATGGAATGAAATCTGTAACCACTGACTGCTGGGAGAGAAAGAGAACTGAACGCTATTTTTAATTAATGGGACTAGGTCACGCAAATTTAGCAGTGACCAACTGGTCATAGGAAATATCATATCATCATCATCATCCTCGTCGTCGTCATTTATTTTACCATCGTGTTCCAGGCTCACAGTCAGTAGGGACGATTGAAAAAGCGACTCCTAATCTTTTCTCTCCCGCATGCCGCGCGTCGCTGATCCCGCTCGTCGCCCGCCCGTTTTCCGGCGATCGTCTCTACTGACTGAGAGCCTGGAACAAGATGTTGTGTTATTTGCCACACTTAAAAAACGATTACAACATTTTTGACATGGCGAGGAGACCTCCAATTTCTTCCTATAGATTTTGCGCTCTTTTGCACGCGTTTCGATCTATCAAACTGAAATTTCTCTTTCACTTTAAATAGGCCATGTTCCTGTTCTTGGTAGGAATATGGCTTATTACATGAACAGAATCTTATTTCAGACTGTATCTATATTCGCGATCGTGATTGGTTCTCCGCGCGCCCATTTGTCTCGTAAGCGGCTGCGTGTCCAAATACAAGCACGATTACAAAATGAACTCACTATCTCTTTTCTGATTGGCCGAAAGCGTACAGTGAATTTTCGAAATTAGCATCTGTGACGTCATAACTGCAGATTATACAATAATCATGCCAAGGACACTCAAGGTCACTGGTAATCATGTCATGTATGCCCGCGGTGCATGATTTCTAAGAGTAATCATGTCAGTTCGCGCGCTTTGTGGTGCTTGCCGTCAGTGAAGAAGCAAAAACATGACTCTTTTTGTTTCGTTCAATGTATAAGAAAACAATTATTAGATTGGGTTTTTGTGATATCCAGAATAATCAAGGTCTCAGTGAGGGTTATCAGCCTCAGCAACCTCGTTCCCAGGGACTTTTCCCTGGCTTGGGGGCGGGGCGGGAAAAGCCCAAGCCAGGAAAAAGTCCCTGGGAACGAGGTTACAGCCTCAGCCTTCTGCTTCGGCTTATAGCCCCTACCTCGACCTTGATTATCCTGAACCTCATCCAATAATTGTTTATAATCGTGCTTGTATTTTCAACTCGGCCTCAGAAAAGAAAAGACGTAGTGTGTTCAATGTATAATAGTTTTTGTAATCGTGCTTGTATTTTCAAATCGGCCTCACGCTTCGCGCTCGTCCGATTTTGAAATTACTCGCGCGATTTCTCCACTCGGTCCAATTACTCTACTATTAGTATATGATATGTAATAGGACTACATTTTGTCCAATTTGGAAAAAATTAATAATGATTAAATAAATTCTAAGGACAGCCAAAACTTGACGAGACCTTAGGCCGAGTCCAATTTGGTTGTCTTCAGAATTTTTTTGAATGCAATTATTTCTGGCTTTTTTAAGACTGGACAACATGTAGTCCTATTGATTATAAAGCTAGTCAGTTATCGTAAGGATCGGAGTGGAACCTAGTAAACAGCAATAACTACAGCATGTAATTATCACTCAATTGTCAAAGTCGGTGCTGGTGAGGTCACCCACCAAAGAGACTTGTGGGATTGGGAAAGGCCCTGTATAGCGATCACGGGGAATACCCCGAGATTTGCAACTTCCCTGTTATTTTCGACAAGAATTTGCTAATGTGGCAAAGAAATGTGACTTTTGAGAAGATTTTCTAACACGATGGCAGTTCCAAACTACAAGTACAGACTGAGAAAGAATTATACGGCAATTTTGCGAGATCTCGAACCAAAGAAAGTCGTAAACGTTCTTTACGAGAAAGATGTTTTCGATGCGGACGACATGGAGGAAGTCAAATGCGAGAAGACGAGAAAAAAGCAAGCCGAAGTGCTCTTACAAAAAGTCGACAACCTTGGAGATTACGACGTAGCCATTTTTGTAAACTCTTTGCAACCAATTCAGCGACATTTGTACGATTTGCTACAGAGGGAGGTAGAAATGATACAATCTCAAAACCAAGTGAATGCAGGTTTGTTTACAGCATTCGTTTTTTATTATCATGACTAAAGGTACGGTATCAGAGGTGCCAAACGAAACAAAAAAATTGAAATCTAGGAGATCCATGATTTCAAATTCAGACCCTCACCGATTCAACCACAAATATACAGCTGGAGCGGGAATGGGTTGCTCCGAAGTTGCTATGTAGATACGTGCTGCTGGACATGGTATGGTGTGTAAGGCTCCTGATCCTTAAATAAGTTATCATGTTTGCCCCTGTTGGCGTGTGTTCCCGGTATGATCATTAGAGAGGGTACTAAAATTGTCTTGGCTAAAATTTCAGTGTGTAAATTCCCAGCTAAACGAAAAACAGAAATTTTAATGCTTGATACTCAACTTCCAATATTACAGAAACAAGATTGACCAGTTCACACCATTGTTAGTTTTTGTTTTTCTCTTGAATAGGGTGTCATTTTACGACTATTTTGTAGAATGTGAAACAGGAGTTATGTGAGCGAGCACGAATTCACTTGCTTGGTCAATCACTTGGTCAGATCACTCCTTCCTTCCTTTCTTTCTTCCTTCCTTTCTTTCTTCCCTCCTTCCTTCCTTCCTTCCTTCCTTGGGTCGTAAACTTTTGTTTTCATTTCCGCTGACCAATGCACATTTTGACATGACAAAGAGAAAAATGTCGTTCAATGGTTCGGCTGGATGACTGGTTTGTCACTGGTGCTTTTTCATGTAAATACTCTTATTATGAAATTATTTTTGCAGTAATTGGAAACCTTGCTAGTGCCATGACTAGCTTGCAAGTACACCGAGAACCTGCATCTTACATTCCAAAAGGTATTTTATAAGTTTTTTCTTAATTCTTTACTTTCGACCGATGTTGTTGATGGTGTCTTTTCTTATGTTAATGAATGAGTGTTTAGGTTTGCTGTAATTCCGCCTGTTCCTAGATACATGTATGAGCTGCATGGCACTTGTGTTTGGACGATTGTGTTATGAATCCATATGGCAAGTCCAACACCCTGAAAAATAAGGGTAGCACACACCAATATTTATAAATATATAATATAACATGAATCAGAGAAAGTAAAATTCAGATTGTCATTGATAATATCTCAGGGTAGTGACTTTTGTTGAAATGCCTTTCAATACTGGAGACAAGATGTAATAACCTTGAACTTTGAAAACAGTCTATAAAGCAAATTTGTAAAATTTTGTGAACGGTTTTAAAAGTGAAAGCTACCAGTCAATAGGGATCAGAAACGCTGTGATATGACTTATAGAAAATATTGATACGTGACATTTTATTGACTTTCCTCTACTTAGAATGGCTTGTGAATTATAATTTATTTCACACCTTTTCAGTAGTCTGATTAAATCTCAGTTTGTATATAATAAATCAATGTTATGGTTAATTGACAGTTGTCAAAACAAGGTATTCATTGACCAGTATCACAAAACTATATCGTGGGCTCAGGATTAAGAGACTATCAAGGTCAAATGTTTTTTTTATGTTGACCACTGACCAGATACTGGTTTTTCGAATTGGATCGCAAGCCAAGTCAGGATTACTCTGGGGGAGAAAGAGGGATTGTATGCAAAGGCAGAATTTTGGTACAAATTAACCACTGCCGCATTATTGACTCATCTCTTGGAAAATCTCTGACGCAATGTGTATGTAATTTCTACAATCTTGGTTATGCTTTTTGAGTATACTGTTTGTTAAAATATAACTGGAAAAAATTGTGAATTCAAATGCTGAATGCATGCAATTAATAATTTTTTGAGTTTCTGATCCAAGAAAAATAAATTCTCTTTTTCCTTCAAGGTCAGTTATTGCAATCAGGAGCTTCACTTTTAGGCTAGATATTATCATTATGATTGTTGTCATGTAATGTTGTTTTTAAATAATTTTTGTCTTTTTGCCTGGATAAATAAATAAAAATTGTAATATTGTAATCCCCGGTAGGTGCTTTTGACAAAAACAGCAATAACTAAATACGTTTAAATTAAAAAAAAATAATTATCTGGATGAAAATAATTTTCATTAATCATTTTGGTCTACCATTATCAGTTGAGTAAGGCATGACGAGAGTTTGGTGACCAGGTTTTAACATACGTTCAACTTGTGTTGTTGTCATGTGAAATTGGCTCTGTTTCCAGTGGCAACTTGTTGGGCTTGGACATCATGGGCAGTAAAGTGCAGTAAATTGTAGGTGATGATATTGTTACCTTTGGATACAAAGAAAGATGCCTGTTGCAAAACCATAATTTTGAAGTCCAAAACATCATCACCAAAGCTCTGTTGTGCCTCAACTGATAATCATAGTATCTAATTTATGCAGCTACACATGTATGATCAAAAAGTGATTCTGTGCACCTTTAATTTTGTTTATTAATATATTTTACAGTTCTCAGCCCAACTGCAATTGAGCATCCTGCACAGATTGGTAACACGGAAAAAGGTGCTGTTTTTAGTCAAAGTTCAGACCCGCCACCTGAGGATGAAATAGCCCCCTTTGTTGTACCAACAGACCTGAGTAAACTTCCCTCTCACATCACACCAGAATCTGACCTGGTGTACCCCATGAGATCAAAACCCAGAGGAATAGCATTGATCATAAACAATGAGTTTTTTAACCGTAGTACTGAATCAACAAAGAGAGAGCAAGAACAAGAAAAATTGGATGTACGGAGTGGGTCAAATGAAGATGTTAAAGCGCTTGAGAAGCTGTTTGGAGCACTGGATTTTAAAGTGAAAACTGAAAGAAATAAAGGGAGAGTTGAAATGTGCAAGATCTTAGAAGATGCTGCTTTTGACGATCACAGTAACTATGACTGCTTTGTTTTGTGGCTTATGAGTCACGGCCAGGATGGTCAGTTTTATGGGGCTGATGGAGAGACTATTTCCATTGAAACTGTACGGGACTTTTTCAGCAGTAAAAATTGTTCCACATTAAAGGGAAAGCCAAAAATCATTTTTATTCAGGCGTGCAGGGGCAACCAAAAAGGAAAAGGTGTAGTAGCTGATGCGCCGCAGAGCCCCACCGAACAAGGTCAGGAACCAACAACTTATGACAGTGAAGACCATAGTGACAGAGGCTTTAACTTTAACCTTAGTAAAGTTATTGCAGAGCATGCAGATATTTTGATCGCAAATTCAACCATCAGTGGCTATGCATCATTCAGAAATCCACGCCATGGAAGCCGTTTTGTCCGCTGCGTTGTGGAAGTTTTCCAGGAATTTGCAGGCCATGAGGATCTGCTTAGCATGCTTACTATGGTGAATCAGAGGATCAGTGAAATGGGTGAATATGGCACAAAGCAAGTGTCCGAGCCTTCATCAACCCTGACAAAAAAACTATTCTTTTGGCCTGGACTTTAATTAACAGCTCATCCCAGTGATTTACAGTGAAAAAAGTGTCACTGTAACTCATGATTATTTATAGTACTTTAGTACTTTGGAGGGAAACTGCTTCAACATACCTGTACCAAATGATGTAGCAGGATTCTTGTGTACCATAGATATGAGATTAGAAGGGATAGTTTTGATCAGGAGAGCCCCTATTATTACAGTTCACAAGTTAAAGTATTTGTTATTGATAATTAATTTTAACCATTTCATGTGCCCGGAGGGCTGCTTAATGGTCATGCTCATTGTACCACTTGTAATATCATCAATTTCAATGTCGCGAAGATATATTTTATAAGCAGATGGTAGAGCTAAGGATAGATCTAACTGAACAACAGTCAGTTTTGAATATCAACAGCATTCTGATGTAGCAAATTTAAAAACTTAATAAGTTTTGATGCAAAAATAGTGGTAAAATGGTCCATTATACTTTTTGATCGAGGTCGTATTTCCAGGTTTTGCCCTTAACACCCTGCTTTTTTACAGTAGCCAGAAAGAATATGAAATGCAAAAGGTAGTGAGAGTAAAAGGGTCGAGAAAGAGGAAAGGAAAAGGACAATAAAATATTTTGGAATGAGCAATCGCAAAAAAGAAAACAATTCCAAATTTTGGCAAATTAAAATACTATACATTTGTACCTAATCTTCAGGAAATCTATCGGTTTGGAAAAAATGGCTTTCTCAGCAAAGTTTAGTTCTGTTTAGTGTCTAGGTAGCCAAGCAACTGATTGAACAGTTCAAAACGACATTTTTTGATGAAAATATGAGAGTGAAGGAGTTGAACACTGTATCACCTTCAGGCGTTTATGTGCAAAGTACCTTGTCCCTTATAAGTTCCCCTCAGCAATATGCACTGAATCATCACAGTAAGTTTTTGTTTTGTAGAGACATCAATGTCAGTTGCACTGAAATGTAGAGAATTTTATACCATTACCCAGCAAGTGAAATTTGGCCAAGCCAAACATGTCTGCAGGCCTAAGAAAGTATGACCTCCCAACTGTATAAACTGGCCTTACCATAATTCTATACTGATTTCATAATGTCACATTTAGAAAGCGTTATTACGAGGTACACTTGACTCTTCTTTTGCTTGATTTGGATTGTAAAATGCTATATGCATGTGATGTGTACGTAGAGTAAGCTACTGAGAAATGAAAATAAATTCAAAAGTTGGTGTCTTATTGAGATTGTAATTTTTATTTAATTGTGGCATACTGATTGCAATAGTTAAGATGTACACCATGCACATTCCAGACAGCCACTGGAAATTTCGTTCACAATACAAGGCTTGAAGGGGCTCTTTTCTTTTCAAAAGTTGCTGGTGAACACCCCTGCCTGTTTTCTGAAGTTCAAAAGTAGTGACAATAGTTGTCACAATTCCTCTCAGAGATCAGTTGAGCAGTTTGCCAATGTTCTTCACTATAGTTGTTTTTCAGCATGTTATTTTGTGTTATAGTTCACATCTGTACGCGCGGGCTGTGCCCCTGACTTGTAACCCAACTGCCTTACAGCCACCGCCCCCACCCCCCACCCTCTGCCCTGACTACCACCACCACCCTCCAGCAGGCCTGTTGTGACATCTGTCTGTCCTTGACTTAAATACTTTCACCAGAAAAGACTTCTTATGTTTATAACTGTTATGTTCACAGAAAATTACTCTAAATTAGAGTAAATATAAGCTTCAGCTTTTGTGGCTAAATTTATGAGAATGGCTGTTCATTAGTTCACATTGTAAAGTTTTCAAAATAAGTGTTTAATTATTGT
>OMLO01001783.1_pt1 | contig 16888 bp, 11 predicted proteins | sample 1674811 | NCBI WGS metagenome assembly OMLO01 (sample SAMN06265003, study PRJEB25207) | coral metagenome | isolation source: Coral host | place: Mexico:La Bocana,Puerto Morelos, Mexico | collected 2008-11-13 | reverse complement strand
TTTTAACATATTTTTTAAGACAAATAATTGTTTTTTACCCGAGGGAAAAAATTGCCTCCTTCCAAAAGCTATTCTTACCGGTCAGTGAGATCTTTTCATTTCACACGATGCGGTAACGCAATGTTTGCTTTCAACGCTTCACTTGAGTGTTCGTTTCGTTTCGTTTCATTTTGCTCTTTTGTCCAAACCTAAGTCTTCTCGAGAAATTCTGCGGTACACAAACAGTGCTGCTGTGTTTTGGCAGTGTCCGACGTTTATAGTAAAATTTCAGAGTCGAAAGAGGCAAATTAGGCAGTTTCGAGGTCACCTTGAAAAGCGTTTCGTAAAATAATGAAAAAAATCGAGTTGTTCCAAATAAAAGCGATATTTGTACATTGGATATAATGGTTGACTTTCACTGGAAAAATGAGGCCAGTCGGTGAAGGTCCGAAATTTTGCCTTATCCGTTCTTACGTGGACAGCCTCTTAAGCTAACAAAATTTGCCTTCTCGTTTTAGTGAGGAAAATTCATATTTTGGTAAAAATAAACTCGTACCCCGCGTTTTCCACCAGACCCCGCGTTTTCCACACCCCGCGTTTTCCTCACTCCGGGACCCCGGCCCCGCGTTTTCCACCTAGCCCTCTTGCTGTAATCGTTTGATTTCTTTTTGCAGTGCTGATATCTTTTCTTTCAGCTCCGGATGCTTGTCTTTTAATCCACAAGCGTCATTGAAAGGGCAGGGACGTGAAGAACATTTCGGTGGTGTATGTCCAGATTTGTGACCGTTTCCACAGAGCCTCGATCGAATAGCTGAAAGAGAGTTGAGGTCATCATTTTCGCGAGTGGCCTTGAGTAGTTCCTCTTCCACACTCGATAACAATACTTTCTTCAACTGAACGTTTTCGGCTAATTCAGATTCCACGTGAACTAAAGGTGATCGCTCGGGTTTTACAGTAGATGTCGTGGCACAAAAAAAGCTTTTTCCGATGAGCGAGAAATACATGTTTTTCACCTGGCGGGAGATCCGTATTGGGCGAAAAACTTTGCCCGAGGTTTTGCGTACCGCCCGAGGCCGTAGAACAGTTAAGTTGCAGCGTGGTAAACAAATTAAAGCTGAACGACGAAAAACAACGAAATGATCTAAATGGAAAGAAAGAACCTTTTCCAAACGTTTAATTCGAAGTTTGTTTTCCTCATTGTGTGTTCCGTTCGTTATGTTAAAATATACTTTTGCAAGCTCTCCATTGTGAATTCAGAACTTTGATGTTTTTCGTCATGTTTTCTTTTAATTCCTGTTTCGTTGGGGTAATAAAACTCGCTTTCACTCTGATAGTCTTCGTCGGAGCAGTGTCCAAATTTGCACTTGACATAAAAAAATTAAAAGATTACATGATAATTAAGAAAAAATTGCGACGTAGCGAGCGATGTAATCGACTACTCATGACGCAACGACGGACTCCGCCCGCTGTAGCGATCCGGATGAGAAAATTCCGCCCGCTCCAGGAACCAATCAGATTGCAGGATTTGTTGAATTCCGCCCGTTCACGAGCTGAGAAAAAGACAATCAAGCTCATGTTCAGTATCCCCTGCAGAGGTTGATAATTATTTCTTTTGTTTGCCAGCTCAACAGTTGAACAACAAGTGAATCTAGCTCACTGACTCTAAGAATTTCTACACGCACATTGCTGGACGTGTGATGTCGCAAGCTGCCGAAGGTCCGTCTGATATCCTCCAGGAGTGAAGAAAACGAATAGTTTAGAACTATGCCATCGACAACGTCTGCTTCAACGTAAAACTTGACAAATTTATGGCGCGCGCCGACTGCATCATTTACGAATTCTAGATTGTATCTGCCCACTTTAATGTCGGGGTTCTTTTTTCAAGTGTCAAAAGAGCGTCAGAAATTCATCAAAACTCTTGGTTTAGTGGAAACGGTAGCACGCTTTGCTTTAAATTATCTAAGCATACTTGCTTTACTTCCGCAGAACTAATTAAAGGATATCGCTAGAACCGCACCATCTCCCTAAGGTGGCACATGCGCGAACCCTAAGACCCCAGACCTAATATGTTTACACATGTGATCTCATTATATTGTTGCCCTTGTTAAAGACTGCGTTTGGAAAACGCTCTATGTCGAACGATAAGGCTTTTTATTTAACAGCAGCAAGACAGGGCAGAAGAAACGTATCCGTAGAAGCTATTTACGTAGAAGCTTTTTAAGATAGGCAGCCAAAACGTGAGATGAGACGAAATAATACACTGCATCCGAATGCATTCGCGGCTTTTCGCAGTTTTTAACCCATCAAGCGTTAGCAGTTGCCAGTGAAATCTGACGCAGTGTACCCTCGCACGGTGTTGATTTGCATATAGGCAATAGTTTCGTCCCACCCCGAACGAGTGCTGTTTTTGTCGAGCGGACGCGGTCGCTAAGCTTCGATTTTCAGATCTGGTATCCTAACCGTTGGGTATACGCATGATGCAGCAGCGAGAAAGGCAGATTTGAGCGGGTAAACGAACGATTATCAGGCCGTTGCGATGAGATTTGTGAACCAGCGACCGACAGACTGGGAAGCGAGTTATTCACGCTTCAGCTGATCGTGATATGAAGAGGCTACGTTCATTCCTCGTGATTATTTTGGCCTTCGCAGTACGATGGTTGCTAGTGGGCTAACTCGCTGAAAACGCTTCAAAACGGTCTCAAACACGGTGAAACAACAAAGAATACGACAGGAAAGCAAGACAAGTCAGTTTTATTCACAAAACATTAAATTTGAGGTATTTAAAGCAAGTTCGTAAAGTTCCCATACAAACCCTTGTAAATCGCATCTTTGTAACACAACACCGCTCGTAGTCAAGAGTCACGTTCGCGTACGTCTCATTTACATTTTAATTATTTCCTCTCATCTCACGTTTGGGCCGCCTATGTTAGAATCATTTTTTTCGTCTTTAGTACTTTTCATTATAAGGCATGTAAAACCCTGATTTCTTCCTGTCAGTGTAATTTGGTTATGATAGACCTTCATTGGTTAAAATTTGCGAAAATAAAAAAAAATAAAATAGAATAACCAAAACACATTTGATATCTATACTGTTTTAAATACATACAGATGTTGAACATAACTGGTAAACGTCAAATTTGAAATAATGTCTATCTGGTTATGCTGCAAACTCCTGGAAATCAACGAAAATATAATTGTCCTACGGAGTCATTTTTTAACATACTTTTACTTAACAATTCTCTCCTACCAGTAGCTTAGTTAGGGACTGGCGCGAATAGAAAATCAAAACACATGGTCTACTTCAGCTCTTCTTAAGTAAAGGAACTTACAAAGTCTCCGACGGATTGCAACAATTATGTGGTAAGTATTCAATTGCGTTGTAAGAAAGATCTCTGCAGATAAAATAAAATAGTGACAGCAATGAGAAAGAAAACAATTGGCAAAACATTCCTAGAAAAATACAAACAAAATTTACACCATAGTTAAGTAAAGAATATTTTGTTTAGCAAACAAAGAGGCCTCGATTGTGCTCTGTTCTGTCGTAAAGCCCGCAGGAAGCGGTAGAGCACTCAAATTGTAGGGAAAAAGAATCGACCACGTCCCGTGTGTTTCCCTAAACTTCTTTCGTGCTCTACCGCTTCCTGAGTGCTTTTGAACAAAACAGAGCATAGTCGAGGCTCCTTTATTTGTTTTATGATAGAGAATCAAATAATTTCCCTACGCATTCGGCTGAATTTTCAAACGAATTTTAAAAGATGTAAAAGTGGCGTAAGCCGTGCTCTATTCTCTGATAAAGCACGCTAAAATAATCCAATCACAATCCTTGACAGAATTGTTCAACTAATTTGATTGGCTAACAAGACTTCAACTAAGCCTTAAGTTTCGAGTGGCTTTCGAAAGAAGAACGATGCATTCAAAATTCACTTATTTAATATATTTTTTGGCAGGATTTAATTCGACCACGTTAAAGCTCATTAAAACCTGCAATCATGTTTCCAGTGGGAACAAGGGCTCAAAGCTTGAAGATGAAAATGCGAAATGCTGAGCGAGATGTCAAAAATCGTTGTTCAAACAAACATTGTTCACGCGATCTGTGCCACGCTAGAGGATAGGATAGTGCTGGCTGGGATGCATTACAAATATATTTAAAGAAAGGAAACCTCGGCCGGGAAAAAGCGACTGTTACAAATGCCTCCAGATGTATTTCGCGTCCGGCAAGAATAATTTTTGATGGCGGCATATCAACGTTATATTCTTCAAAACGTAGAATCTAAGTTTTGTGAATTAGGCATCCGCAGGTAGAAAAAAGACATAATAAATACCGTAAGTGTCAACTGCTGCCAAATATTTTCTGGGCGAAGAATGATTGTTTGTCAGAACATTCAGTGATCCTTGTTAGAACACGTTTTCGATTCAATCAAATATTCAATTCTTCCTAAAGTCAAGTCAGCAGTTCATGCCATCGCTAATGTTTTGATTTAAAATAAGACTTGCGCGAGTCTTGAGGGCAAGACAATAAAAACATCGTCTTTTTTCCCAGCAGGGTGGGTGGGGGCCGGAGGGCCTACAGCATTGCGTTTCTGGTTACGGCGGAATCTGAGTGCGTAATATGGAAAATGAGGAGTGTGCAAATTGGAAGTGTGGAAATTGGGGAGTGTGGAAATCGGGGAGTGTGGAAAATGAGAAGTGTAAGAATGAGAAGTGTGGAAGATATAAAAAAAGTTAACATATTGATAATCGCCCTGAAAAAAATTGTCTACATTATCAACAATTGATTGAAAGAAATTCGCATTTTCATTTCCCATTCCCCATTCCAGTTTTAGTAACATCATGATACGGAGTGTGGAAAACGAGGCTTTGTAATATGGAAATTAACAAATGGTCTTTAATTCCATTATTGAAAGTGTGTTTTAGAATATCGTGACATACGTGTGAAAAGAAATCAATGCGCGTAGCATTATCGTGAATTAACGATGTTAACAATCGGTCATTGTTCTTTGAAAAACGCAATGCATAATTGCATTTTGCTAAATCGCACAATGTTTTTATTGTAGCTCTACAGAATAGTAACAAATAGGTAAATAAAATATTGAAATCAATGCGCAGTAATAAGAATGGGGTGACTGGCTACGTAACTCCTATCCACGTCTGCCCTTTTGTATTGTACGGTAGGGGATCTTTGAATATTTCGCTACACACTGGTTGATTTTGTATTTGTACAGCCAAGAGCTATTTACACTTGGATTACGTAGTTCATCAGTTCCACTGCAGTCATTTCAATTTTTTAACTCTCTTGAAATGCCAGACAGCAATTTTTATTGCGCTGGGAATGTATTTGAGAGGAAAACTTTAAACAGTTCTGCAATCGAACATTTTAGAGACTGTAGCGACGAACATTGTTGTAAAAATGTAGTTTATTCGAATTTTCTTCTGTGTAAAGCAAAACTAAGACAAATTGTGAATTGATACGCATTTAATCGAATCTCAATTGGTTTTATTTTCTGCCGTTAATTTATCATGTTTTGAGAAATTTGATACATTTTGTCTCGGGTAGGCGAGTTGTCCCTAGCAGAGCGTTTACAAGACACTCCACATCTAAAACGTTTAGAATAGCACCTATCAAGATAAAATTAAGCTTTACATAGCAGCATCTACATGTAACGCATGTAGTCTGTTTTTCAGTTTAAGTATATTTAATACCAAATCTACAAGGCAAGGACGCCCATGAAAACCAAGTAGGGTTTTGTAAAAGACTACCTTTGTGAGACAAAACAAAATTACCGTAATCGGCAGGGCAATTTCTCTAAATACGCAAAAACATGCTTATTTTATCATAGGCTTAGCTATACACGCTTTTTTTATTTTATCATTTTTTTTTTGGAAAAAAGTGCAAGAATTTTACAATGGATAATTTTGGCGAGCCTAATTATATATGTTTCGTCCCTGCCAAGGGACTCATAAGAGACCTTTCAGCTAACTCGTCAAATATCGCGTTTTAAGTCCCACTAGCATCAAAATAATGGTGGCAATCTGGCCTTATATCACATCAACATTCTCAATTTCTTAATAAGCCATTCACAAAAACTTATTATTTTTTTTTAATCAAATTACACTGTGATAAAGAATTTTGATATACAAGAGCAAATTGCAGTTTGAGTTTAATGCAGGCAAGAGTTGTTAATTAATAATGTTGTTTCAAAAACTATTTAAAAAGAACTTCGAATTAGAATGATCACAACCCTCACTGCTAGAAGACGATGAACAGATGCGAAGACAACGATAAGGTAGGGTGCGGATGAGGTTTACACAAAATGGGACTCCTTCACACTTCGCAAGTACAAGATAAACCTCATCTGCACCCTAAGGTATCGTTGTCTTTGCATCTGTTTATCGTCTTCATTATTACAGTCTGCCTTGGATGATCTCAGGAAGCTATTGTCACGCAAAGGGTATCATCACTTACAACATGAACGATGTAGTGAATCGAGACATCAAAACAAACCTAGAGACCCTATCACTACAGTTCCCAAACTGAAAAATCTTCATTGTTTTACCATTTTTGGGGTTCCAAAGTAAAGTAATTACCCAACAACTTAAATATTGTATCTATAAGTTTTATGGTTGTTTTAACCTAAAAATAATTTTCCGAAACACCCGCCGAATTAAGTGTTTTCCCCCTACAAGGACATGTTCAGCCGTTCACAACAGATGTTTAAGGTGGTTTACAAGGCAAGCTGCTGGGACTGTGATGATTTTTATATTTGTAAAACAAAGCGTTGACTACACGATAGAAAGATTGAAAATTTTAAGGTCCTTGCTAAAAACAGTCACACTTCAGCCATTTCTGATCACATTACTTCCACGGGTCATAATATTAAATGGGATAATTTTGATATCTTAGCAACTGGTAGGTCAGATATACGTTGCATGTAAAATTGAAGAAACATTGTTAATTCGTGACTTAAAGCCAGCCTTGAATGAAAACGTTGGCAGTGAGAAACTCTTTCTTTACTAGCATATTATATGTATATATTTGTATATATATTTTTTCCCGCAGACTCATCTGTTTGTTATAAATTATTAGTATTGTTACATTTTATTAGATACCAGTCTTTTTCTTTTTCTTTGCAACTAAGTTAGTTCGTGTATTGGGTAAATGGAAAATTAGGCAGAGTTGTTAGAAAATTGTGCCAGCATGTGTCGTAAATAAGATTAGAAACACATTTCCAGGGATGGATGGTACCTATACTGGATTTAAATTCTCAGCATCTCTACTATACCAGATTTATAGTGAGTTAGAGGGTTTGAAAATTCAGAGAATGCAATTAACTTAGAAAAACAGGCTTTTTTGTCAATAGGGAATGACATGTGTCATTTAGGTTGTGATGCTATTTTTGTGCATACCTGTCAGTACACCTTGTGTCTATTTTTGATTCTGATTCTTTTGTGGGAGTTACATGTCTGTTACAATCAAAATTCTATAATGAAATGGCTGTGTGATTTTAAAGAGACAGAGTGTACAGGTGTAGCAGTCAATGTTGTTCTAGTAGCACCCTACACATGCGATCCGATGTTCTAGTGACATTTTTGATTGTTTGCCATGGATCAATGTGGTGCTTTAATCTTTCTCTTCCTCTCTCATATACTTTTTTATTTGGGGTGCAAATCATTTGAGACACCCGCTACACGTTCTCCATCTTCTTCAATAGTGTTTAGAGTGTCAACCAATCCCTTCTTCTCCAGAGTATATGAGTTTTTCACTTCACACACTGAAACAACCTTTAAGTCTACAACCTGCTCACTAGCCACATCCAACATTGTGTACGTTCCATATTTTGCGCTATGGTCGGGGGAATAAAGAGAGGACTGGGAGGAATTTGCATATTCTGTTTCATCCTCAGCACTTTCAGGATCCGAGTGAATGGTGGTGACAATGAATGCCCATCAGCCTCTAGTGAGTAATGTAGGTATCCTCAGCTTCACAACTACAGTCAATTATAGGAGTTGATTGTTTTTCAACTTTATGGGAACATTAAGAATGTTCATGGGAAATATCGTCAATGGAAGTGGAAATTGCATAAAGGTATCCTACCATAGTTCTTTTATTGGTGGTTTCATTATCAAAATAACTTTCTTCTAAACTAATTAAAGTTTCCTATACTGTTGGACTGGCTGTTTCGGGAAATTTTAAATTGGTTTCTCTACTAGTGCGGTTGGTACTGGTTACGGCAGAGACAGAAAGTGTTGATGATTTTTTTCTCCTGTTGGGTTAATGCTATCTCCACTTCGCTGATGGGGACTCTGCTCAAGGTCATCTATTATCTGTTAAGTCCATAGAAACGACAACTGTTAACTTATATCAGTATACCCCGAACATGCTAACAAAACAATAACAAAACAACTAACAACATAAAATGTCCCTTCACCTCTTGACGTTTCCGTTTAGCCGCTCTTGCGACACTGCTGCTGCGTACTTTGGGAGTTGGTTTATGTGTAAACTTGGTAGGAACAGCTTCGCTTTTCAGTTCCCGTCGTCTTTTAGTTTTTCCTCCCATCAGTTCGATTACCTGCAATACTTTCAAGCTATTGCTTCCATACCAAGTTCCCTGAAGCGAACTGCACAGCAAACCCCAATCTCCAGCAAATGTCTTTTTTCAACTCCTGATCTGCTCTACTTATATCCTTGTCTAAAATGCGCTGTAAACACTATTACGAACTATTTAATGAGTGTTCTGTGTCAGAACCCATGGGAATAAAAAAAGGGAAAGAAAATTTTCCAAACAGTTTTCTTGACTGGACAAGCAATTTTTCCAAGATATACCAGATTACTAAAGATAACAAGCTTAGGCAATTGTTTATTTAAAATATTACATAGGATTATAATTACCAAAAAGGAACTTGAGAAATTTAATATTGCAACCAACGACCATTGCAATTTCTATTCTTGGAGAGATTCTATAATGCATACATTTCTAGAGTGTAATGTCTCTATTTCAGTATTTTCAAGTACCATAAGGTGGTTTAACCATATACACAAATTAAATATGAGTCCTTCTGTTGAACAGAATTTATTCAACTTAACTGATGAAATAGCTTCCTTAAACTCCATCCAAAAGCGTAGCCTGGATCTTCGCTTGCTTCTTATGAAACACTATGTCTACTCCTGTAAGATTTTTTTCCAAGAAACCAATATTTTTTAACTTCAAACCAAACTCCAAATACAGTGGAAGATCAAGCATTGCTCACTGATCATAACTTGATCAATATAGCTTGGCCTGTATAATGCAGTAATGGAAATTGTTTTTTTTTTGTTTTGTAAAGGTGTAAAAGGTTTAAGTAGTATCAGTAATTGAATTTTATTCCAGGTGTCGCTAGTAATCGTATTGAGTATCGCTAAGCAACTTGAGTTATCGGATTGTAATGTGAGTAGTGTAAGCATTTGTATTTTAGTAGCGTAAGTGATTGTATTGTATTGTAAGTAATGTATGTGCTGCATTGTAAATTATATTGAAAACAAAGTATTATAAATAATACAAGTTTATCTATTAGTCTTGTAAGTAGCGATCTGTATAAGTATTGTAAGCAGTGTGTGTAACAAGTATAACAATTACAAAAGCACAAATCTGGATGCTAGCTTTCTTATAACATGTTGATATATTTTCCCTCTAAAATGTATGTAAGTGAGCAGTTAATTTTTTTTTTCCTGCTTTGGAGGGGGGGTGGGGGGCTATGAATACTTATCTTCCAAATAAGGTTTGATAGTTTAGCCTTTTGCTTGACTAGAACTTTGTGAACCTTGGCAACCGTCTGGAAACTTCCCTCGAGCCATAAGGGTGATGTTTATGACGTCCAATCTTCGCTGTGTCATGTTTTTGAACTCTTCTGTTTAATTTAACTTACGATTAGTTGTAGTTCAGTTTGGATTCCTCGATACTCGAAATAAGAACTTTTGCTCTGCCATTTCCTGGTATCTACTTGTTCACAGGCTTCGTCTTTTAACACTGCCCTTGTGTTGAGTGATGATTCACACGAAATGGAAAATGAATCGTTCCCTCGAGCTTGTCGTTCGTAAAGCACTTTAAATGTCTTTTTGCCTCTTGTTTAAAAAAGTGCGTTATCTTCTCACAGGTTACTGCAAAAATTAGACCAAATAGCTCGCTCTTCGTAGCCATCGCACGGTTTTTGGGTTGTGTAAACCGAAAATTTAAAACCATAGATTTCTTCCTCAATTGTTTTTCCTCATTTCTTGGTAGAAATTTGTACTCTAACTGTTAGTTAGCGATACTAAGCACAAACAAGATATCGAGTGGGGACATACCTGCAAAGACCGTAGCGGCGCGGAGAAGGTCGGCCATGTTTGGTATCAAAGTAAAGCGCTCACCTCGTCGAATGCAAAATTGGCGCCAAATCAACGATCAATCGAACTACATGGTTGTTACCGTAAACACTCGTGTATAAACCGCAACCCCAACTTTCAGGCATGATTTTGGAAAAAAAAACTTCCGAGAAAGCACTCTCGTAAAAAAAAGCTGGTCGTATTCGCAGCGAAATTAATAAGTCAATCAGCTCTCAAAATACCTTTTAAAAGCGTTTTTATTCGATTTCCCTATTCCCTCTGACTGACAACAGTTGTCTTCATTGTTAAAGCACACAGATGAAATGAAAACGATGGGCTTTGAACGAAAATAAAGCCCAGGAGAACGATGCAAAACAATAGCTTGGTAACCACGCAACAAGAAATGTTCGCTTTCGCATCAGCTGTGCGTGGATATCATGTGTATCAAGACGTCTGGAAGCCATCGATCGGAGAAATCCTTGTTGCTAAACGAGAGTTTGACAACCCTATGAACAAGCACACCGTGAAAGTAGTGTTGTGCAATTGAACGGTCGGCCATGTGCCTCGTGAGTTCTCCCGAATAGCGTGGTATTTTCTTGCACTTAGTGCCGAAGTGATCGGTCGCAGACGACATTTGCAAGTAGCTGTGCGGAGGAATTCTATACCAGTTAGAGTTTACCTGCTCAAACATACTGCAATCAAAACGCTTGAAAGAACTACTGGCGAAAAAGATTCGGGTTTTATCCAAACAAACGGCCCCTTAAGGAGCCATCAGTAGGCTTCGCAAAAATGGCCAATCTTGACAACGCACGGAAAATATCATCTGAGCCCAGTGTACCAACTTCAACTTGCACACAACGAACCCAGCAGTTTTGATGGCGCGCGTGCCCAGCGTGAAGTTCTCCATTTCTTCTAAATGCAAGGCAATCTGACGCCGTTTACCGCCAAACTTTCATTCCAATCTTTCCTTTGCCGTCTCATAAGCCGCTGCAGAGTGCACCAAAGGTTCCACGACCTTTAACGCTTCGCCAGATAAGTATTGACACAACTGAAGCAATTTGTACTCTTGTGTAGCGGGCGCCTTTCTTCAGCCCTCATACAATCTTTTATCACCATTTAGTTAGGCAATTGAAACACGCTTAAGTTGATCCCACATATCCTTATCAAGCGACGGAGTTGAACGACTTTCTGCCAAATTGTTCGCGGAATTTTTTTTTGTTTGCGGTCCTTTGAACTCCGACTCTTTCAAATAAACGACTACTATACTAAAGACGTAATTCTTCTAAATCTTTTTTTGATGAGCGATATCTTGTTCTCTCTTAACTTGCTCCTCAAAAGCTGGCTTTTCCACACTCTTCTTCGATTCGACGTCTGCGAGTATTTTGTGACGCGTCAGTTGGCAAACTCGATAATAGACCTTTTCAAGGTTACCGGCGCCATTTTGCCAGTGGTGCAAAACTACTAGGACGAGCGCAAAATGCAAAATTCTTTCACAGTAAAAGTCGATGACATCGTAAATAGATCGAATAGTTTCGCCTACAAAACAATCTTTTACATATACTGTCAGGCAAGACTTCTTTTATCCTTGACGCAATTACTTTGGTCATTATTTTTGTATCTATATTAGCAAGGGAGTTTGGACACCAACTTTCTAAAAGTGGAAGATCTTTTCATTTCTTTCAATTAGTGTAATGATTGCTTGTTTTTGAGAACTAGACATCTCACCTTTCTCGAAACAATCATTAATGCAGTTCCTAAAGCTATCGCTAATTACTTCAAAATTACTGGCCAAAATGTCTTGTAGAATTCAATAGGAATGCCCCCATTAATAGGTGTTTTATTATTGTCAAAGCTATCAAGGAGAGGAAAACGTTCTTCTGCTGAAGAATGTATTCCTCTCATTGATAGCTTTGACAATAATTGCTATTGAATAAGTGCTATTCTAAAACGTTTAGAATAGCACTTATCCGAATCAAGTGAAGCTTTTTAACAGCATCTACATCTAACGTAGTAATCTGTCAACTTATAGCTGGTTTACTTCGGCGTCTACACTCTCTAGATCCACCCACTATTGCTTATTTATCTATCTTTTATGAGTAAGATGGGAATCTACGGCACAGGTACAAAAGCCCGGTATTCTTGCTAAAGATATCCTTAGGTAAGCCCTTCAACTGGTTGTTTTGTAAGTACCTACTAACAAGTAATCATATTTAGTGTCAACGACTCCAGAAAATATCTGCTCAACGGCATTTACCTACTCGCGTAGTTTTAGTTTTAGTATATTGTAATTGTACTTAAATTAGTGTAATAAGCAGGACAATTTCTCTAAATATACCATTAAAAAATTCCTATATGATAGGCTAAAACAAACACCCAATGCAGAAAAAAAGACGGTAATAACTGAAAAAGGCACCCACAAGCTCAAAAACAGAAAATAATTAAGGTATGCTTATACCAAGAAAGATGACTTAAGTTTATAACAAACAAGCAATTCTAAAGCATTTTAATTTCAGGGTTCTAAAAAGTAACTTATTTGGCGCCTCCGAAACAGAGTAAACAATTTTTTTAATTCTTTTACTATACGGAGGGGCTGGAGGGGAGGGGGGTGGGGAGGTAAACATAAGGATTTGTTGAATCTAATGTTGTACATATAACGTATTATGCATACATTTCTAACAAAGAAGAAACGTTTGCCTCGAGAAGAAGCTAAGTATTTTAGAAAACCAACACCCTTTTTAGCTTTAGTTTTTATTTCATGTAAATGTCTTCTTTTCTAAATATAGCGGCTAATAAAGTTGTTGCTGTTGTTATTGTAACGTAATGGTGGAGTGTAACGAAAGCAGAAACTTTACTCTGTGCGGTCATCGCCTTGTCCCAATTTCCTGGCCCGGGTCCTTTTCGAAGGAGAATTTACCCTTAAGCTCCCTTACAAGCATGTGCTATGTGGCTTCAGAAATAATTGCACTTAACTCAGTTTAGGAATATCTACATTGAACATGCAAATTGCAACTGAGGCCGTTGACTCTTTAAAACATGAAAATCCCAAGAAACAATCTTGATTACTTTTCTTGTGTGCTTTTAAGGCACGTACCTTAACTTTGAGGGTTAAGTAAACGTCCATTATTTTCAAATATTATTCAAATTGTCTTCTATGTAAAGAAAAATTAGGATATTGTAAATTAATACGCATTTCTCAACTCGCAATTCGTGTCTTCTGTCGACAGTTTATCATGTTTTAATAAATAGGATTTACTGTTTCTGGGTTAGGCGAGTAGTCACTAGCAGAACGTTTACAAGACGCTTCGCATCTAAATAATAATTGGTTTACTTCGCCCTGCACAATCTCTAGATCCACCCCCTATTGTTTATTCATCTATCTTGTCTGAATAAGATGGGAATCTACTCACAGGTACCAAAGGTTGGTAATCTTGCTAAAGATATCCTGAGGTAAGTCCTTCATCTGGTTGTTACTTAAGTTTCTGCCAACAAGTAACCATCATCAGTGTCAATGACACCAGAAAATTTCTGCTCAACTGCATTCACCTACTCGCGTAGTTTTAGTTTTAGTGTATTGTAATTTTAACTAGACAAGGAAGGCAATAAGGCTTTTTTAGAGGAATACTTTTACGAGATATAGAAGGCTAGAAAATTAATTAAATTAGTGTAATTGAGCAGGACAATTTCTCTAAATATATAAATTAATACATACCTCTTTGAACTTTTAATTTTTCAAATAAACGCGAAACCTCAAAAATCAAAGGACAGCTATAAAGAAGTTGTGGACACATTTCTAACAACAGAGAGACGTCTTCCTCGACAAGAGGTTAAGTATTTCAGAAAACCAACACCCTTTTAGCTTAAGTTTTTATTTCATGTAAATGTCCTCTTTTCTAAATACAACTGTAATTAAATTGTTGCAGTTGTTGTTTTTACTGTTTTTGTAACGTAATGATAGAGTGTATATAACGTCACCTAGTCCCAATTCCCTGTCTCGTTTTTGAAAGACAAGTTAACCTTAAGCTTCCTTCCAATCATTTGCTGTGTGGCTTCATAAATAATTGCACTCAACTCATATCAGGAAAATCCCAAGAAACAATTTTCATTACTTGTCTGGTGTGCTTTTTGGCACGTAATTTAAGTTTGAGGATTTAAAAAACAGACATTCTTATCAAAATATTATTCGAATCATGTATACAAAGACATTGTAAATTAATACGCATTTTCTCAAATCGCAATTCATTTTTTCTAGCAGGGTGTTTACAAGACAATCCACCTGTAAAACGTTTAGAATAGCACTTATCAAGATCAAATGAAGCTTTCTAACATAAAATCTGACAAGTTATAGCTGGTTTACTTCAGCGTGCACACTCCCTAGATGCACACCCTATTGCTTTTTCATCTATCTTGTCTGACTTAGAGGAGAATCTACTCACATGACATAAAGCCTGGTATTACTGCTAAAGATATCCTGAGGTAAGTCCTTCAACTGGTTGTTTTGTAAGTGCCTACCAACAAGTAATCATAATAAGTGTCAACGACTCGAGAAAATATCTGCTCAACGCCACTCACCTACTCGCGTAGTTTTAGTTTTAGCGGTGTATTTTAATTTTAACCAACCATGGAAGAGATACGAGATATCCAAGGCAAAACAATTAATTAAATTAGTGTAATAAGCAGGACAATGTCTTTAAATATACCATTAAATAATTCTTTTATCATAGGCTAAAAAAACACCCAATGTAGAAAAAAACAAAAAAACGGGAAAAACTGAAAAAGGCACCCACAAGCTCACAAAGAGAAAATAGTTAAGATATCCTTATAGCAAGAGAGATGACTTAAGTTTAGAAACAAGCAATTCTAGAGCATTTTAATTTCAGGGTTCTATGAAGTAACTTATTGGGCGCCTCCGAAACAGAGACAACATTTTTTTATCCTTTTCCTATAGGGACAAGCTGGAGGGGGGGTGGGGGGGGGGGTAAATATAAGAATTTTTTTAATTCTAATATTGTACATATGGCGTGTTCTGCATATGTTTCTAACAAAGTAGAAACGTTTGCCTCGAGAGAAGCTAAGTGTTTTAGAAAGTCAACACCCTTTTTAGTTTTAGTTTCTATTTCAAGTAAATGTCTAATTTTCTAAATATAGCGGCTAATAAAGGCGTTGCTGTTGTTATTGTTGTTATTGTAACGTAATGGTGGAGTGTAACGAAAGCAGAAACTTTACTCTCTGCGGTCATCGCCTTGTCCCAATTTCCTGGCCCGGGTCCTTTTTTAAGGAAAATTTACCCTTAAGCTCCCTTACAAACATGTGCTATGTGGCTTCAGAAATAATTGCTCTTAATTCAGTTTAGGAATATGAACATTGAACATGCAAATTGCAACTGAGTTCGTTGACTGCTTAAAGCCTGAATATCCCAAGAAACAATTTTGATTACTTTTAAATTTCTTGTGTGCTTTTTGGCACGTAGTTTAACTTTGAGGCTTAACTAAACGTCCATTCTTTTCAAATATTATTCAAATTGTCTTCTATGTAAAGCAAAACTAGGACATTGTAAATTAATACGCATTTCTCAACTCGCAATTCGTGTCTTCTGTCGACAGTTTATCATGTTTTAATAAATAGGAATTACTGTTTCTTGGTTAGGCGAGTACTCCGTAGCAAAGCGTTTACAAGACGCTCCACGTCTAAATAATAGTTGGTTTACTTCGGCCTACACAATCTCTAGATCCACCCCCTATTGTTTATTCATCTATCTTGTCTGAGTAAGATGGGAATCTACTCACAGGTAAGCAAGGTTGGTATTCTTGCTAAAAATATCCTGAGGTAAGTCCTTCAACGGGTTGTTACTTAAGTTTCTGCCAAAAAAAAGACAAGGAAGCCAACAAGGCTTTGTTAGAGGAATACTTTTATGAGATATATAAGGCTAAACAATTAATATTAATTAGTGTAATGAGCAGGACAATTTCTCTAAATATACAAATACATACCTCTTTGAACTTTTACATTTTCAAATAAATACGAAACCTCAAAAATCATAGGACAGCTATAGAAAAGCTGTGGACACATTTCTAACAACAGAGAGACGTCTTCCTCGACAAGAACTTAAGTATTTCACAAAACCAACACCCTTTTAGCTTAAGTTTTTATTTCATGTAAATGTAATCTGAACAAAGTTATTAAAAAAGGGTTGTTATGCCTATCCTTGACAGCAATTTTAGCATTTTTAAATGTAATGTTTTCTAAATACAACTGTAATTAAGTTGTTGCAGTTGTTGTTTTTGCTGTTTTTCTAACGTAATGGTGGAGTATATATAACGTCACCTTGTCCCAATTCCCTGTCACGTTTTTGAAGAATAAGTTACCCTTAAGCTTCCTTGCAATCATGTGCTGTGTGGCTTCATAAATAATTGCACTTAACTCATATTAGGAAAATCCCAAGAAACAAGTTTTCATTACTTGTCTGGTGTGCTTATTGGCAAGTAATTTAAGAGTCATTCTCAGTTATTTTCGAGCTATATAAAAAGGTCGCGGCCACCATACTTCGCCGATTTTGCTGAGATTTGGCTTGCAATC
>OMLO01001782.1_pt1 | contig 16889 bp, 7 predicted proteins | sample 1674811 | NCBI WGS metagenome assembly OMLO01 (sample SAMN06265003, study PRJEB25207) | coral metagenome | isolation source: Coral host | place: Mexico:La Bocana,Puerto Morelos, Mexico | collected 2008-11-13 | reverse complement strand
CCTCAGTTATTTTACTTGTGGCATTTTAAGGATAAGGAGTCTACTTGTTTTTTCTAGAGTTATACTTTCCCAATTTTGAGATAAAATATGTTCATCTTTGCAACTGCTCATACCAAATTATCCTCAAGGCCTACGAAGAAGCATACTTTGGACAGCTTCCGCCGGATGTGGGTGGTACACTGCTGAACCTTGGGATGGCTTATTATAGGATCCACGACGCCAGCAAAGCAGAGCCATTATACCTAAGGTAAAGAAAAAACTTATCAGTAATTTAAATGTTACGCTTTTTTAAATTAGTCGAAAGTAAATACTTTTATCCAAAATTAGGAATTCACGTCATTAAAATTTTTGAAAATTGCAAGAAGAAAATTCTCCCGATTTTTCTAAGCGGGGTAGATTGACAGTCTTAAAAATAATATTTATGTGGAAAACGTTCTTTTTCGGGGACATTCCTTCAGTTGGCTTAATACACTTTAGCTGAACCTGTAACTGAACCTGAAGTAAGTATAGTAATTTCCTGCAGAGCCCTGGACATTCGTACCAAAGCATATGGCCCGGACCATCATGATGTTGGTCAGACATTGTTAAGTTATTCTGCGTTCTTGCTCCATGTGGATGCAAAAAAGGCAGCGGACGCAGCAAAACGAGCAGTTGAAATTATGGAGGTACAAATATCTTTTAAGAGTGTGTCTTAATTAGCTTGCACAACTGGACGGGGGGGAGTGTGGTTGGGGCGAGGGGCTGTCAGGAAGTCACAATATTCTAGTTACCAACATTGTTTCTCAACCACACCAGTATTAAGGTGGATAAAACAGTGCACATTTGTGTGATGATAGGCTTGTAGTGCACAACTAAGACCATAGGGTTTCCTCAGTGGACTGTATGTTCGAACTGCTCTGGGTGGGGAACCCGATGAAACACACGGAAATTGTCGATCCTCTCCTACGGAAGTCTCCATAATACAGACACCTCTATATCAACAATAGTTCTATTGCTCATAGACGCCTTTATAACACGGACTCCTCCATAATTCCGACCCTCATCTCTACCCTCTTGGTACCTCTATCATTATTACTGTAATTGTTTGTAGAAATCATTAGGACCAGAGCACATTAACACATTGAACGCTCAGGAGAATGCAGCGATAGCTCTTGCCAAGGAGAATAAATTTGATGAAGCGCATCCATTCTTCAAGAAATCAGGTTTGGTATCTGTGATGTAGGTTTCGTTTTCGCAGCATTGACCTCTATACTTTATTGTCTCATTATTTAATTCCCTGGGCCCGCTACATGTTAAATAATTCGAACTTCATTTGTTGTAGTTACAGTAATACAACGGTATGATGGTTTGTATTGGCTTAAACATTTATTTGTGGATTCGCAACATCATGAACGAGTGCTGATTTTTAACCCTAAAAAATGAACTTCCTAGTTTCAAGTTTATATTTTTACCACGCAAAATGAAATACAAACACAATGAAACAAGGAAAGTAGGCGAGGAAAAATACGGAAGGCTTATAATCTAAACGTACGGAGAAGACCAGAAAATGGGAAAAACTTCCAAGTGGTTAGAAAGGCGGAGGACTTAGTAAAGTCGTTGCTCAATTGAATCTCAACTGGAGCAGCTACTCGAAATGACGCAAGTGTGTTCATCACCTGCTAAAAGTTTGTTCGCGTATCAAGTGACTCTCTCTTGCTTAATTTAGGAGTGATTCGACATCAGAAAGGCCAAATGAATTCTTCGATTCCAATCTTGAATTCTGTTATGGCTGATTATTACCTTAATAACGGTCACAATGAGGAGGCAAGACAGTTGTTTGAGAGACTGGTAAGTGGAACCTGTCATTTGGCAATTGAAAGCAAAATATTTACATCATAACCGGCATACAATCTTAATTCTACAGTCGAACGCCTAACACGCGGCCATCCATCAAACGGCCATTCCTATCAGGTAGCCAGTAATCAAAGTCCCAATGAGTGGCCACTATTCATTTAATAGGGGTTTGACTGTGTTTACCAAGTTAATTATTGTAGTGGTGCTGTTTTCACTTCAATATACATTTATTATATTGAGACTTTTGCTTGCTCCGTCGGTTTCTAGATAAGAACAAATTTCGTGACGGACAGAGATTTTGCTGCTCTGGACTTTTTGGACGATGAGCTACTGGGAGAAAATAGACCTGAGAGGCCGTATGAGGAAACGCTGGATCACGGTCTGGAAAAGTAAGTAACGTATATTTAAATGTCCATAATATTCGCATTTGTTTTGAAAAATTTATATTTTCAAGGCTAAAAAAGATTAAAAAGTAAAAAAAATCACACTTTTTGACACTAGGTCTTTTTCAGGGTAAGTAAAGACAACTTGACATCTTCTTAAGCAACGTATCACTTTAGAGTCTTTAGTCTTTAGTCTAGTAAATGGAGATACGTTAATTCGGTTGAGGAAGATACTGCGATTTATTCAACTAATTCAAATGTATTTTCGCTTGTAGGTTTCCATCTAGCTCCATGATTTTCGGGAGAAAACTCCCCAAGCTCGCAGAATCTGGGGACTCTGAAAGAACGCTTACAATTTTAGAAAAAGGTGGTTTTGGTCCAGAAAAGTACAATGAATCATATCAGAGTTTTGTTGAGAAAAATCACAGACAAGAAGGCCTTGCCATAATAGAGACTGCACATGAGAAATTTCCGAATGACCCTGTAAGTTGCAATCATCGTTTTTCAAACATGAAATACCAGCAAGAATTATATTAAGATTTTACAGAAAAAGACTGCTCGCGTCACCCAGTATTTTACAGTACAAACCCCTATATTTAAATCAAGCATATACATTCTACAGCTGTGTGTAGCCAATTTACAATTAAACCCCACATAATGTGGGACGAAGGACCATGGTCTATTATTGGTGTCTTGATCACTTTTCACGGCCGAAGACGCTTTTCAATAAAGTTGAGATAAAAAATATCGGCCAACAAAAATAGTCACAATTACGGAGATTGTTAAAAAATCATTTTTTTTTCTGTTTAAAGGTCATTCTTCACAACTTGGCATCGTGCCACGCATTCTACAAGGACTATATCAATGCTTCTATATACTTCAAGAAGCTGCTGAACTTAGAACCAGAGAACGTGCAAGTTATGGGCAGTTATGGACGCGTTCTGGCTATGGCAGGAGAAGTTGAGGACTCTAAGAAAGTACTGGAAGATGCGTTGCACCTTGCAGAGGACAGAAATGAAGAACAACTCATAGAACAGGTGTGTATGTTATCTATATATATATATATTATCTATGGTTAATAGCTTGGCTCTCGCTCCAAAAGCCAAAAAAAAATATGAGCGTCAAATATAACGTCAATATGTAACCATGATTTGAGCAACTGGAGGCAAACAATCGAGAGCAACGGTTTGAAAGGGGGCGCCGTGACGTGATAAGGTCTTTGTAGTCTGTTTTTGAGCCAGAAGCGGCCCATACGATCGGCTACATCCGTATTGCTAATCCAACTCAAGTTACTGCCCCCTCCTTCCCTCCCGCCCTCCCCTCGGCGTTTGTTAAAATAACTTATGTTAACGGTTTGTTGTTATGTTGGGCCTGGGTGTCAGGAGGGAGAGAGATACTGTGAGAACATTGTCTTGGCAAAAAATACAAATAGAAGGCCACCGCCGCCTATCGTAAAGCACTATTTTAGTGTATTTACTGGGGCTATCTTCTACATCGAAGTTACTAATGACTAATTTACGACGCTGAGATTTTTATTTTGGGGTGAATTGCTAAAGGAACAGATATAATTACAACGAAGTATCACGGAGAAATGTCAATTGATTGATTTTTTTTCTTTTGCAGTTTAAGTCGTACCTGAATCTGTTGAACGAAATGTAGATGTCGTAATCAATGTCTACTTGAACACATGATATTCGATGGTATGAAATCTCCTCGTTATCCAACTGTTCACAAGTAATGTGATGTTGGAAAAAAGGATGTTTACTTATTGTTTATGACATTAGTCAGGAGTAGGAATAAGAAATATAAAGTCACATTAAGGTGCAGTGAGGTTAACCCTATGTTAAGCACTAACATTACCATGCATGTTACATTTCCCGCGACATGCATGTATGTATGTTAATGAGATGTCACAAGAAACAAATATTGACAAGAAGTAGACTTTCTCCTACGCACTTCGACCATTCAACTTTGCAGTTTTAAAATTACCATTCAAATAGTTGTCACTAGGAGAGCAAGAGTTTGCAGTTTTTAATGATCAACTTGAGTACAAGCTCGACGGATGGAAACGGTGAAATGTATATATACGCGTATTGTAAACACAAAGCGTTTCTAAATGAAACTGCTTCGAAAGAGCATTTGGTTAAATAAAACTGAACTGGCTCTTTTCACTTATCATCTTTCACGAATAGAACACTGAGAAGGCCATCGACGTGCTAAATAGTAAAAACAAAGAACTGAGGCATCAGTGTGAAGTCTGGAGTCAGGATAGAGATTCATCTCAGATTTTCACCGCGTGATGTGTTAGGCTTCTTCTTACACCAACGGACCAGAGAAACTCTGTAAGGCAGCACGTACGTGAACCTGAACGGAGAAACATTGTTAGCAAATCACTGATGCAAAGTGATTCTAATCATGAGACATTTCCTGCTATTTAGTCAGCAGGTGTTACTTAATTATTTTTTAAACGACTGAAGTCAAAACTGTTTTATTTGATCAACTGGATTTAAAACCAGACGTAAGATAAAGATCGACTTGCGAACTTTCAATGAAGGCCTAAATACTCAATGCGTATATTAAGAGGTTTAGCGTTCAGTGTCGGCAAAGAGAAAAAGAAACTCTTTACGTTAAATTTCAATAACACACAAAGGTGCTTGCATCACTTTCCAGAACTTGCATTGAATGCACGCAAAAAGAAGAAGCCATCTTTGCATCCAGAGGGACACTGACTGGAAACTGTACTTTGTTCATCTGTGATGTTTGAAATTGTGCTAGCGAATGCATACCTAGTGAATAACGTAAACCGTTTGCATGTATGAGCGTATGCACGTATGAGCTCAATGGCGTACTGGTACAAAAATGTAAAGAAGAAGTAACACCTCTTCTTTATTTCTTTTATTTAATTATACTTTTTTCATAATAGCATCACAACGAGACACTTGGGAGAATGATTAATGCTCTCAACGATTGAGGTTTGTTTTTCTCTTCAATTTTCAGGACGTTTAGTACTCTAAGCACCATAAGTATTTTCCCCAGAGCGTTTTTCTCTTTATTTTATAAGTTCATGAGATACAACGGGACGAGAATGCTAACTTCAATCAAAGGTAGATTTTTTTGTTTGTACATTGCTAAAACTTTGGATAGCCTGAGTACTGGTTCTCACAGAACCCCTTTCCAAATTAAGAAAAATAATTACAGCATATGAAAAATCAAGATTCTACGCAGTCGATATCATATATCTCGTATTGATTTAGTTGGCTCTTCTACTTTTTATTTCCTTCTTAAAACACGTCTTTTCAGCAAAGTTTAAAGTTGTTTTATATTCCTAAGAACGTGTTATTGAATCAATGGTACTCTTACAGGAATAAGATTTAAAAATTCCCAAATGTATAACAATTCGAGCTTATTCAAGGCTTAGCAAACATTTTCTAATTCAGTCAGTTTGTACTTCTTTCTAGCTGTACAAAACATCCTTCGTCTGGTTACACATGGTTACGCAAGAAATTATTATTAATTATTAAGCAAGCCACCTTTGGAGTTTATAAGCTGTGAAAGAAAGGTGGTACTGTCAATCCTTCAGTAAAAGAAAGAGAACTGACTTAATAAGGAAACAAAAACCTCCATTTTACCTTACAAACTTCAACAGAAAATGAACGTATTTTCATAAAATTTTAACTTAATATGTCTAATTGACCAGACGTAACAACTGCAAAAATTCAGCTTACACCGAAGTGTCTGAATGCTGAATTAGAATAAATCGTAATCGTATTTATGTTAGAGTTCGACCTACAAGCAAGCTAAACATCAGAAGTGCAGACAGTAGTTCTATGGTAAGAAGTTTGAGTGCACATTGACCTTGAGGACATGGAATCTTTATTCCAGATTCGACAGCAAGGTACAAGTCGGGCGAATCCTCTGCGAAACTGGTCACTTAGAAAACCGTACAATACGGGATTCACTGCACTGTTAGAGTACACCAACACGTGGCAATATGACATCAAAATCCAGATACCCCTTTGAATAAGAAAAAATATTTTAATATAATGCTTTAAGAAAACCCAACATGAAACATGATAACAACATCGGAACTCCATAACTTTTGTCTATGACTTCTACAGCTTTGTTTATATGATTGAAAACTCATAGAAACATGTAACACGTTGTGGCCAGTGACTGATTATCGTTAACATGATTATCTCGCTCTTCACGTGTTTGCTTTGTCTACAGAACTACGCTGCCTAGTTTGCAATGGCATTTGCCCACCAATAACCATCTCCGCAAAAAGCGGTGGGAGAGTTAAAGAAGTGAGATTATATTCAAAATGTCATCATGCATGATAAAACTGGGATAAAAGAAGGAAACCACTATAGCACTACATCACAGCAACAAACCGCCATCCAACAAACTACGCAATAGAACAAAGGGGAAGCATAAAAAAGTGTTTAAAATGCTATAAAACTTGATAAACTTACTTGTATGCCCTCCCATCTCCAAATTCATACCACAGGTATGTGATGTGGTATGGCAAAAAACACAGGAAGTAGAACACTACCACGACTATCAACATTCGTACCACCTTCCCTTTGGCTTTTGCTGTCCTAAATCCCTCACTGTCGGAAGTTTCCCTTGCTGCTTTGTTAAGCTTCAGAACAATAACCGTATAGAACACGGCTATCGTAGGCAATGGTATAGCGTACGTTAGGCAAAATGATAACACAGTGTATACGTCTCGAAATATCTCACTAGGCCAGCCACCCTCTGAACATAAGGGACCATGATCGTTCTCCTGCAAATGCATGACTGCGAGAATTGGAAGGCCAACTAGAAATGCAATCAGCCACACCACAGCGATAATATAACGGACCTGATAAATTGATATGCGGGGCTCATAGGGATAAGCTATTGCTCGGAAACGATCTGCAAGAAATAAAAAGTACAAGTACAATCCTCAGTTAACGTTACCGTGATTAAACTATTATGCGTTATAACGTTAACTCTGAACTCGACTGAATAATCATTGCCAAATAGAATAGTCTAATAATCTCACTCCAGGATACGCCAAATGCCTCTTACCACCGTGAGAAAAGTTCTTTACCATTGTTTGAGTGTACATAAGGAATAACCGAAACTGTAGAATACGTTAGTTAGGTCGCCTATTTTCTTTTGCACAGGTTGTATCACTCTATCCAACAGCATATATTTCGATCCAGATGGCCCGAAAGCTGTTGAATGCGACTCTCCGAGAGATTTTTTTTTAAAACTCTGGAAAAGTTGTCGATAATTCTATTAGGTCACGATGCAATACTTACCAAGGCTTATAGCTGCCAATGTGCCTATTGAAGCCATGACAGATATCGCTTGTGTGGTTGGAATAATCTTGCACAAAGCGTAACCAAACGGCCAGTAAGTAAACTCAAAATAAAGAACCGTGAAAGGAATGCATAAGATACCCACGCTCAAGTCTGCCACAGCCAGGTTTGCAATAAGATATCCTGTAACTGAGAAAGAGGACAACGTGAAAATTACGAAGATAAACGCAAATTTAACCTTTGAAACAGGTTCAGGAAAGATACTGACTCTCAGTTTACTGCCCACACACCCTTCTCTGTTTTTTTTAATATTAGTTGCATTTTGAAATGTTTTCTTATGTTATGTTATGTTATGTTATGTTATGGCCTGGAAAATTAACTTAATTAGGGAAGAGCAATTTTCCCTGATAGAGCCATCTGTCAGGTTCCGAGTGCTGGGTATACCACCTCAATCAGCACTTCGCAATAATGGCGTATCGGACAGAAGGCAATCACACTATAGTTTAAATGGTACAGTATAGTATAGTTTAAACAGAACATTAATTGCTTTTAATTGAAGCCTTGTGTACTCGGGTGGCAGGTCATCTATGACATCACAAATGTGATCATACCTCGCATACAATAACCCTAGCCAGTGAGCACGAGAACAATTCAACATTGTACCAATGCAAACCCTATGTGCCCGCTGGCCGTGCCTACGTACCTCTAAGTCCATTTTACACATTTGCTAATTACGTTTGCTGATAAAATTATGTTCTTCCCCTGTTAGACACTCTCAAACAGAGAACGACTCCTTTCGGTCTGTTATGAGTTATAGATATATACCGTGTGCAAAATTAAATTAGCACCTCGGTCCGCCTGAGGTTAATTAAAAGTCAATAAAGTTATCCATAATAAACCATGTTGTACGGTAATGGATCAACGATTACTTCGAGCAATTATGTGTCATTAATTGATTAATGTTTAGGAGTGAGGAAAGACGTCAATGATGACATTACCGTCGGTCTCATCAAAGAATGGACAGCATAATGTGGCCATAATGTAAAGCAATTAAGTTCAGTTGAGGTACATGTAGCACTGAGAAACGTTCATCTGCATTTAACCTTCTGGTTTGGATAACATTAAATTTAGGTCATCAGACAGCTCAAACTATGTGATCGAATTCTGACTTAATGCTTTGGGATGTCACGAATTACAAATGGCGAAAGTTCATCTGTATTCCAAGGGAATTTAACCCCGTCCGGTATCAAGGCCGTTCAAGAATGTGTTTACCCGCGCATTATTTACCATGTCATGAAGCAAATAAACCCGAAGACGTCTACAAGCTCAACTGAGAATGGAAAATCTCAAATCTAAGTCCACTGAATTACCTTTTCCACAGCCGCGCATATCTTAGTTTATTTCATTTCATGCCACAATGAAGTGATGAAGTCATGCGTTTCTTCTCCTAAAAACGCGTCTTTCGTTTGTAATTATTTCAGGAATTTCAAAGTTATTACAATCTTTGACAATTAGTCACAAATAAGCCATTTCCTCACTGCCAATCGGGTTTCAAACTTAGGAGGTGTGCACATCGAATAAACTTGTAAGGCATCAAAACAAGAGCATGTTTATATTGCTAGAAAGTTCTGCGAATAAAGTTTGTTGATATACTTTCATCGATTCCTAACCGAGAGTGTCCAGATGTCATTTCTCGTGACTGACTAAAACAATAAAGGGAAAAACAAAGGGGAGTCACAATGCCTTAACCTGCAGCCAAGCTATCCCGTGCAAGCTATAAAACGAATACCCTCTAAATGCTTTCGGATGTTGTCAGGTCATTAAATACGATTATTGAATCTATCTGGTGCGAAAATTTTCAAGCAGTGTCATTCGTGCAATTAGGTGGACTCTTTTATGGCTGTATTAAAGCTGGTCTTTATTCCTGAGCCAAGAGCAAATCGCAAATGAAAATTCATGAAAAAAAGACTAAGCTCGAGTAGTTTACAGACTTGTGGAATTTTTCTATGAAGCGTGTTACGTAAACGTCTTTTGAGTTGAGTATTTAAATACTTGACCCCAGTCGGGTTATGACATCTCCCGTCTGAGATTTCTTAGTTAGATGGACAAGCTAGAATAGTCAGTGCTCACTTTACCAACTGAACGGCCGAACTGATCTTGTCAGTGTCATTTCGCGAGTTGGCAGCAGTCCTAAGTGAAACACAACGACAAAAATAAACAGCAAAGAACGCTTTATATTTTAATAGCTTACAAACGAATATTTCCTAATCGTAGTTTGATAATCCGCGATCAATTCCTTCTTTGTTACGTTCTATTAGTTGCTTTTTTAAGGCATTAAAGCGATTATCTCTTAAAGATGCACCACCTACCCTGCGGTTTTACTCTGCCGCGTAAAACCGCTAACAGCATTACAGGAAAAGACCCTTTTAGTGTTATCACGAAACTACCTATACCTCACGCATACAAGGGAGTACGTAACCGAAAATAAAAGGTAAGCACTCAAGTTACCAATTGCTGGATTCAAAGAGTTTTTGATCATGAAAACGACCGAAACTAAAGGCAAAACGTTATATTTTGATTGAAAGATTGTTAATGTAGGCAACACATTGTAAGTAGATGTGTTCATCGGTTTCACACATTTTTAAGTGGTTCGATAACATCTTCGCTATTAATGACGTGGCCGGACGGTATTTGCCATACAGTTAGAATAGATTTATAACTTTCACTTACCAGAATGTAATTCTCGTATCTTGTAGACAACAGCGAGGACAGAAACATTCCCAGTGATGGTGACGAGAAATATGATTACATACACAATTAACCGAAAGATATTCGACGCTAGTGGCTCTAAAGTCGCTTGCACAGCAGACGCGTTGGCATTGGTAGATAGGTTTGTTACATTCGTGAGTTCCATCACACCACAAGCTCTTTAAACCACACACAGCCTGCTCAACCTTGCTACGGCGCAAATATCGCAGTTGCCCACTTGGTTACGTCAAATCAGCGTCGACCTTTTAGGACTTCTGGAAACAATACAACTAAAAGGTAATGTTGGTTTTAAATAACATTTTTCATCTCTGTGTCGGAAATCTCCTCATTGGCTTTAATTTCGTTCTGTCCAGTGCTTAAAAGGTGTCCACTAAGCCGTATCCCGCCGACTCTTGTGTCGACTTTTCCTTACAAATCCTTCCACAAACCTGATATTTATTCAGTTGACTTTTCTTTTATCCTAGAACCCGTTGGTGAAGTAATTAGTTCACCTCAATGAGCTTTCCGGTGTGATCGAGAACCAGAAATATCTCTGAAGTAATTAGCACCTCTCTAGGGCATTCAGTCGATGCACAGTCTTCCCTGTTTTTGAGGTAAATAACAAGAAGCTGTCAACAAAGGTCTTCTCTCCAAGAAGCAATTTCCTCTCAAATGCAAACTTACCTCGAAAACCAACACTCCCAGTCAACCACACGAGTTAAGATATATTATGAATGACACAGGATAATTCCGGCTGTTAAAAGATTGGAACCACTAAGGAGAAAGTGATATTCATATGTAACAAAAAAACCTATCACGCTTCTTTGGTTGTTTGGTACTTGTTTGCGCATCTGTCGTCCTAACTATGAACTGCACAAACACAAATGCTCTTGCTATAAAGTTTCGCCAAAGTTATTAACTATGGTTACACGATGTGTATGATATGCCAAGCATGCCATTTAAATTATAGGGGGCACAGGTAGAACTCTGTTTTCACCACTGTGTAAGCAAGAAGTTGAATAAGGCCCATACGTGATCTACATTTAACATCGCCTAAAACTGAATAAGCATTTGACAAAATTACGCGGACTAGAAAGAAAAATGTTTAACTGATGCCAAATCAATTGGTCTCTTGCTGATGCTGATTCGCTGCGAATTTTTTAATCAAGATTGCTGACGATCATGAGAATGACAAGTGATGTCGCGCAAGATACCTAGCTGTCGCCTCCTCAGGTCTTTAGACAGTGCGGATGGAAACTATTCTTCTGGCTCGCAATTTTGTGACCTCCGCTACCCATTCAATTATGTTACGTCGCTTGCCTACTTCTTGTCGGCAAAGGAAAATAAACTGAAAAAAATAAAATTCATCGCAGCCTGATCAAGACTTTCATCTTTCTGGATGTGCCGAAGTTACGAATTTAAGGCCATTAAGGGGGTTAAAATGTAGTCAGTGACACGACTGGTTTATTGGATTGCAATGAAAATTATTAATTAGGGAAATAGATGAACAAATTGGTTCGTTTCCCATCGCACGGCTGGTAATTAAGTCTTCCTGCGTATCTTACGCAGTACGTTAGTGTTTGTATATAATGTGATGTCTAATAAGTGGGTAAAATGTTATCTATGAATTTTTCACAGCATTTTTTTCGTTTTTCATCGTCCTATGCATTTTCCATCTACATGCCATTAATTCTGGCCTTACTCAATTAGCAACTAACGCTAAGCTATTTATTTTAAGTAGACAAGATTTGAGGAATCCAATTTTACTTGGCCTAGGGTTGACGAACTAAAAGACACCTGAAAATGTGACGTCAACTCACAGTTGTTACTTAGTGGTTCTTAGTTGAAGTGTTGTTTGCCTTTTGTCAGTCACCCGTTGCTGCTAAACACTCGATATATCAGTTGCCAGTCGATATATCACTCGATATATCAGTTGCCAGTTAACCCTATGGAAATGTTACTTTGAAAGTTTCAATCCCCGTGGAGTGTATGTTACATTGTGAGGCTTATTACTTCTCTGGAGTTTAATCAAGCCTTCGTTTAGTCACAAGGTATCTTACTGCCTAAGAGCTTTTTATCAGTGTTTATATTTATTTTGCTTTGTGGTTGGAATTAAAGACGATTCTACTGATCAAGTTCTAAAAGGCAAATCTAAGTTCTGGGAGATGTAAGACGGAATGGAATTCTCAACCTCAAACGCCATAGCGTAGACAAATACACTGCATAGTTTTCGAAATCAAAGTCTGGCCATAGAATCCATCTTGAAAGAGCTTATCAGTACTCCAGATTGGACCCTGTTCCACTCATAGCACGCAGAATAAAAGGAGGGTGAAACTGATATCTCAGGGTAAGTCTAAAAATTTCACTATGACTCAAGAAATAACGCGTTCTTCTTCACTTATAGCCGAGATTCCATCACCCATGCCACCCTCAGAATACACCGGGTGTTCAAAGTATTCCCAAAATTATTGAAACAGAGCTTTAATATACTCTTCCAATAATGTTTGTCAATACATGTATATTGTTAGCCGATAAGCAAATGCAAACGGAATATTTCACACTGATCAATCATGATAATGCTAGTTAACAAATCAACTACAACTGTTACCATAATGTAGTACTTTAAGTGTAAAGTTTGTTTTTGTATCTTCATTTGGATTATTGTGATTGTTCAAAACTCAATGATGAGTTAATTGAAAAATACGGTCCTTATCATTGAAGCATCAAAGGGTTTTTTCGTAAATATCCAGCGATACCAAGGCACTGGCTTGATATGGCTACGATATCATGCTCCCGTGGCCGAATTTGGGTACGGTTATTACCTAATAATACCTTTTTGGTACCCTTCGGTGATATCGGGCTTGTTTGATCTCGCCATGGGTATTTTGGCGAGCCGTATACGAACCATGGCTTGGCTCAACCAAACTCGCCTGATATGCCGCCAAAGCCGGCAAAAAGGTACGATTAGGTATAATAACCAATCTGGTCAAAATATTTTAAACAAAATCGTAAACCATGAAGAGATATTACAGTTGGCTGTCGACCCACAAGCAAAACCGATATGCACGTTGGACACGTTAAAGCAACCTGCTTGATCTAGTACACACTCCAGTTTTCTTTTTTAGAACGCGAAATGGGTAATTCAATGTAGTAATGGTTAATCCAATGTAGTGCATTGGTCAGCCTGCAACTTTGCTACGGATTGCTACTGTCTACACTACAGCACCTAGATGCCCTAAACGAAATGCTTGCCCTTGAAGCAAGCTTATATGGAGTGGTCATACCCTTTCGTATAATAATGTCACAGGTTTCGTATGCCTCTTTACCAGTTATCCTATAAAATTCCCAAAGACATCACCCATGCAATGTGTTTTTATCGTCATTCTGGCAATAACTATGTTTAAATGCTCTTTTGAACTCTTTTGTAATGTCTGAAATGTATTGTCAGGAAGACTTCCATTAGAATAGTCTTGGAAAGTCTAAAGACTCTGAAATGACGATTTCCATACATAGCTTTGTACTGTTCAGCTTCACCGAATAGAGCTCATACGAGAGCTCATAGTTCGTTGAGGAGAGAATCCCCTGCTGCTCCCACCGCGAATGGCTCTTTTGAAACCTCTTTTGAACTGGTCACCAAGGAAGGCATACAGAACTGGGTTAGTTGCACTGTTGCCATACATAAGAACTTGGAAATAAGACTGTAACATGTACATGTATCTGGGGATTGAGAGAATAAAAACTGTCATGAAAAATTTTAACCGGAAAAAATGGCTGAAAAAAGTGATGATATTTTCAGTTGACATGACTGAACAAAATAAAAAGGAACATAAATGAAGCATAATTGTGTTTCGCAAGTTTTTTTTTCAGGAAGATGATTAGTTAACTGCATTAATGTTAATTCGCTTCATCGACGTCATGCATTAGGTCTCGGAATAACCTTGGGACACTCTGTTGTGTTTCCGGGCAAGTCACTTTACTCTGACAGTGCTCCTCTTCACCTAGGTGTACAAATGGGAACCGGCGAATTTAATACTGGGGGTAAACCTGCAGTAGACTAGCTTCACACCCAGAGGGAAGTATAAATATTTCTAGTCGCATCATGCTACAGAAGCCAGGATAAGCTCAGGCCTGATGGCCCACCTGGCTCGTATGCAGACTTTACCTTACATACCTAATATGGTGTTATATCAAGATAATGCCAGATGCCTTACAGGGGAGTTTTAATGCTATACTTGGCGACTAGTGTGCTTGGTTATGGCGAAGAAAAAATGGTTTTAGTGGATGGCGAAGCGAGGTGCGGATCCCTATCCTAAGAAAAAGTAGCTTTAGCAGAAGCTGAGCGAAATTGGCGAACACCTGAGAGTACGTGAAACACAGACTTATAAAAGTAAGCATGTAAAGCACCCGTTGCGTTTATTATTTTAAAAAGCCTTTACTCAATTGACAGCCTTAGGTGTTTGTTTTAATTACATTTATAGCTATACCTGAAGGCGTTAGGTGTTATTTGTGGAGGCTAATGACCAACCATCAATGGTTGACATTCTTGATCTAAATCTCCTCCTAGTAGAAGCAATTGCTTGTTTGAATCCCAGTTTAAACTGATCTCCCATGAATGCATAGAGCACAGGATTGGAAGCACTGTTTGAGAACATTAAGACACTCGAGAAGCTTTGAAGGATTGGATAGAACCTGCAGAGAAGGAGAGAGGTAAAAAGCTTCAAGTAAGTCAAGAAGGAACAGGTAGGCATGATTAAAGAATGCGCTAAGTTAAAAGAGCAGCGAGCATTAGCAGACAGCATGAGGCTTGTAAAAAGGTAGCACCTTTTGGCGCTTAGAGAGGCAAAAATCTTCAAGCCATGATGTCAAGAAGGAAAAGGAAGGCATTATAGGCAGGCAGTGCGCTGCATAAATTTACAGAATGTGCTAAGTTAAAAGAGCAGCGAGCATTAGCAGTCAGCTTGCGGCTTGTAAAAAGGTGGCGCCTTTGATGCTGGGCAGTGAGTTGTACGTTTCGATGACACATGTTTTACTATTGAGGGACTTGAGCAGTCTATGGCTGCCTTATCTTTAACCTACTTATCAAATAAAGGATGTGTGTATGTAAGTAGTACTTGCCCCCCGCTCATGATAACACTATCACGCGGGCTTCGAGCACCTTTCTAATGTACAAGGATATTACTCGTGCTGTTATTACCTTAATGTGCCAGTTCCTGACACCAAACAGGGTCAATAAAGAAGATAATCAGTTGTGAGGAATAAAATAACAATAGGTCACTAACATAAAATAACAATTGTTACTTACGTGGACTTATATCCTCCGAAGTCCATCATAAAATACAAAGTGTGAAATGGAAGGAAACACAACGCATAGCACACAACCACGGCTGCTAACATTTTGATGATCCGCTTGGTAGCCTGGGCCTGGGTAAAGCCTGGCCTATCAGCTGCCTCCTTGATAGCTTGACGAAGTTTTATGCCGATTTTTATGTAGATGAGTATCATTATTGGAAGAGGAATGGTGTATGTCAACGCAAAAGTGCACAACAAGTATATTTTTGAGTAAGGCATCCCCGTAGTTTGTGGCCACACTTCCAAACATGCCACACCACCTGTTGGCTTGGGGATTATTGCCATGACTCCCAGCAGTGGGAATGCTGGCAGAAGGGCAGTAAGCCATATCAGCAGCATGACTAGCTTGCCTTGGTACCGTGAAATGCGCATGCCGAATGGATGCACTATGGACTGATGACGATCTGTGGATACAGGCACATCATCAAGTTATAAAGTTGCTGACTTAGTTCCATTTGAGAATTTAGAAGACTTGAAGAAAAAGATTTCAGGGGCTTCCATTCAAGTGCTATATTATACAGTTATCTAAGTGTGCAGTCAGTTACTTTTGATCGTTAAATACTCAATTGGTCTGCCTCCTGTCAGTTGGGACTTTTAACCATGTTGAGTTTATTTACATTATTTGTTTTATATATGTTTTCCACTGGCCCTAAAAAGCCCTATTTGGGGAGTGGTCAATTAAGATATTTTTTAAGAAATGCGATAAAAGAACCAATTTGTTATTGTTTTTTTGTTGTGAATTGTTTTTCCTTAGTTAGTGATTATTCAGCGGGATACATTATGACATCAGTTGCAGCTACCTCAACCGACTGCCCTGTATATATATATATATATAACTAACTGCAGACAGTACTATATATGTATATTGTTTATTTTAGTTATATAGGAGATTGGTAATTAATAGTCTTACCTATTGAAATGGCCAACATGGTTCCTACTGATCCCATAACAAAACAAGACATGAGTGCTGGAAGGAGTTTGCACATCACTGCACCAAACGGCCAGTTGAAATTGAGCTCGAAGTAAACAACAGTAAATGGAATACAAAGCATTCCAACTCCTAAGTCGGCAACGGCCAGATTTGCGATCAGAAACCCCGTTACTGCAGAGACAAAGAATTCACGTTTTACTGTTGACATTTACACATTTATAATTTACCGATTAGCGCGGCGCTTGTCTTAGCTTCTGTTAAGGGTGAACGTTTCTAAAGAAACTGTGGTGCTGCGTCGGTGGGGGTAACAAGGTAATTTGGTTATATCAACTAAGT
>OMLO01001781.1_pt1 | contig 16890 bp, 5 predicted proteins | sample 1674811 | NCBI WGS metagenome assembly OMLO01 (sample SAMN06265003, study PRJEB25207) | coral metagenome | isolation source: Coral host | place: Mexico:La Bocana,Puerto Morelos, Mexico | collected 2008-11-13 | reverse complement strand
TCTGCTCGTTTAACATGCACGTCGCAATAAGGTCACTGAAGCGTAATGTCAGATGCAAATTTCGTAAGTTGGAAAAATATTTCGAATCGAGTAAACTAAACGGAAGTTATAGTCATCCCTATACTGTGGAAAATAATCCAAATAGCACAACAGTACGCAAAAAAACTTTAGATATACTAAAAAATGAATATCTTGGTTTTGTGTGTGGCGGCGTACAGATTTAAATATTAAGGTTGGTTTTTCTATCGTCGCTACAATCGTTTCTATCAGCGATGAATCGATCATATGAGACCCGGATTTAAGACCACTCTCCAACAACCGTAGTGATCGTAAGCGACAGCTGGCGGTGACAGAATTAAATTAAGTTTCGACAATCATAGCGATCGCATCATATGGAAATCAGCTGTCACTGATAGGGATTGCCAAACCTTCCCTGTAGCGACCGCAACGATAAATCGCAGCGATCATAGCGAACATATGAACCAAGTATATTGTAAATATTCGATCAAAGAGTAGTGGATAGATGGCAGCCAGAGTTTGTTCGATATGTTATAAGATTTGTTCTAATTCTGCCAAATGAAATAAAACAACACGAGCTTAACTTTTGGCTTCGTCATGTTTGGGAAATTGCTCCAAACTTGCGTTGCGTTTGCACTAAACATCAAAACAAACGAGTCAAAGTAATGCTAAAAGAAAACGTTTGTTCATACCTGAAAAGCACAGCAAAACCAGATAATAGTTTGGACTTGTTTTCCCTTTAGTTGCGGTATACATAGTCAATAGTTCATCTGGGGAAAACATAACTTCACGAGGAACTAAGTAAAACTTAAAAATAGCAACATCAATCTGAGTGTTTACGTCATATCGCAAATTTGCATAAATAAAGGACTTAGTAAGACACATTATACTGACAAAGAGCAGGAAGTTTTAAGTGCCGGGTTTTTTCCCACTGACACTTTCAACTTCGCTTGGTGCGAATTGTACATTACGTTAGTCCCTTACTCGAGGCTAACTCTATTATTAGTCGCTATAACGTTTTGTCGACTGTTCTCCTCTCCTTTGATAAGAAAGTTGCACACCTTTTACAACAACCGGATGTGATGTAGTCCCAGTGAATCTGACGGTTTGTAACGGATTTACAGTGGAACGTAAGTTTTATTGTAGTTGAATGTTAACTGCTATTTTGCTCATTGAATGCAGTACAGTAAAACAGCTATGTGTGCTGCCTGCAAGACCCGCAAGGCCAGGCCTTAAGTTTGCAAGTTTGGACGTTTCTTTCTAAACCTCGCAAGATTCTCTGGCCATTTAATTGCGGCGTAGACTTACTTTTTATTATAGCGCATCCGTTCTACTAGGTCAAGAATAAATATCTACTCAGTACGATAAAAGTTTAAATAAGTTTAAATGATCACCAAAAGTCAAAGATGTGATTTCAGACGAAGATCCCGTCGCATGACACAAGTTTGAGCATAGCATTCTAGTGCCAGTAGGACAAGGCAAATCACTCCGCGCAAAATCTTTTCTCTTAATGCGATACAACCGAAGAGGATTTCAAGTCGTCTTTTACTTTGGCTAGAAAATTGCACGAACTATTACTGCAGTTCTTCGTGAAGTGAAATTACACATTAATGCATCCATTCGGTATCAAGCTTTATTAAGGCTTCGTTTGCCCTGGATTGGCAATCGAAATGAGCTTCGATACATTACCAGTTAACAAACCCACACTTTGCTGGGGTCACTACAAATCGCCATCTTTTCATATCAGTGATCAGGGGGACAAAATAGAATCGAAAGTGAAAGGGCTTTGTGACGTTTGTGCAAATAATTTCACCGTGTCTATGGAGACACGTCACGGATGGCAAGTAAAATATTCAGTAAAAGTCGTTACGCGCAACTCGCAACCCGTCTCAATCATTCTTCCTCCTTGCGTCTTTTTGATATACTAGTTCATCACCTCTTTGATGCTTGTGTGCCTTTATTGTGCAATATTTGTTTGAATTTTGCTTTGATTTGAAAGTTTACGTTTTGTGCACTTTGAATCCATCATAACATAGTTTCTTTTTGTAGATGCTTTTGTAGTAAAATCTTATTGGTTTTTTTTTTCTTGAAAATGCTAATTATAATGCTGTGTCTTATAAAAACCATTCATTTTAATGATCAAGGAGCCGAAGGAAAGTGGTGAATTAAATTTCTCTGCGAAGTTACCGTGATCGAGATCTTATATAATTGGTCGATATTTGGAAATTTTCAGAATTTTTCCCTATATTAGAGAGATGTTTGAGGTGCAAGGAGGAAACGGCATGGTGACAGCGGGTGTGAGCTAAAGACGACTTTGACGTGTTTTTGGGTTTTGCATCCGTACCGTTCGTGGAGTTGATAACAGAGAACGCATTCTCTATATCTGTTTATAAGGCTACCTCACCTTCAATAAGTCATCTTTATTTTATCTTGATACCTCATCTTCACGGAGTTCTCAGTATACAGGGAAAATTGGACTGAAAAGCATAACGTTTAATCCCTGGTCTACGTGTCAGTCATTCTTGGCCGTCACAGCTCGCTAGAATATTTAAATTTATTATTTGTGGAAGTAGTTGCACAAACAAGAAAATCGCTTGTATTTTGTTTTATCTACTTACTTTCCTCCTCTATTTGGGGAGGGAAGAGATAATTTGAATATCAAACTTAAATCCTTAGTTTTTTAAGATAATTATAAGCTATTATAAATTTGTAATCGGTACGATATCGAATAACTTCTATTTCAGATTCTGTATAAACCGGGGAACAAAGATAGAGAGATTTTAAAACATCTCTCTGTGATGCAATGAGTTAGCAACATCTGGTTAAATGAATATTCTTCACGCTACATAGATTCTATAACAATATTATTTTAGTCTAATGTTGATCGGCTGACTGCATCTTTGATATGTACTAACAATTAGAGGTTTCGCGCGTTGACTGTACATTTTATCAGAGCTAGTCTAGTCTCTCATAAAAAGCTTTATCAAATCTTAAATTTCAGCGCACAAATAGGGGATGAATTATGCATTGGAAGGCAATAGCGCTTCTTCGAGGTCTCCGAGACACACTGGACGTGGTTGAAAGAATATACCAGTTGGGTAAGAAAATACGTGATGCAATTCCAAGTAAAGTTCACGCCGTAAGGATTCCGCCTTGTCGTGGGTATTTCCAACGGGAGGAAGATGAAGAAATAAGGAGCAAGATAAAGAGTCTTTGTAAGAACGGTAACGTTTCCTGTGTAAAGACTTTGATATTGCATGGACCAATAGGACATGGCAAAGAATATTCGGCGGCAAACCTCATGAATCAACTTTTGCGATCCAGTACAAAAAAAATACTGAATTTACGAGAGAGGCCAGCAATCTTATGGACAATAAACGCAAACAGCCAAGCCACAATGCTTGAAAGTTATTGCAGCCTTGCCAAAGAGATTGGTCTAATTGAAGAGGCAAAGGCGGCGAATCAGGAGCTATCGCTTCTGAGCAGAACGTCGGAGGGACGACAATATCAGGTCAACCTGCAAAATCAGTGTCAAAAAAATGCATATGATGTAGCGCTGAAACAAATCTACGAAGAAGTTATGAAGGAACTCAGACATCACAGCCCATGGGTGCTTTTGATAAAAGGTCCAAGTGAGGACATGGTTAGCAGATTTTGGCCGCAACCAGGAGATCCAAACGTTGGAAATGGTCTAGTTGTTATAACCACTCAATTTCCAAAGCTACTGGCAAAAGAAGGAGGCGACCATTCTCTGGAAAAAGTGTTAATTGCTAAGATGAAAAACGAAGATGCGGTTAAATTTTTTGCAGCCAAAAGTGGAATCCCTGCGATTGGTGCTGATAAGACGTATGCTCAGCACATAGTTGTCAAAAAGTTAATGTGCAATCCTCAAGATATGGCAAAGTATGTAATACTTAATTTAAGTGCATTGGAATTTTACTTATACTTTTTTCAGGAGATCCCAATGGAACCTTCTGCCTGTTTTAGGGATGCGTTTGTATTCCAATAAGGAGCTTCCAGATTGGTTGTTAACAAATCTGGCCCCAGTGGTTCGAAGGTTGGATAGCGTTATCTACCGGATAAATTGCTATCCAGTGGTTAAGTGTTAACATAACAAAGCACGCTATCCACTGGATAGCGATTTATCCGGTGGATATCGTTATCCGCCTTTCGAACAACCCGGGCCAGGATGGCAGATATCGGTTCCTTGAGAGTTGTAAAGTTATTTGTGAGACATATTAGTTGGAGTATGCATAGCGCTTGTTGTCGAAGTAGCGGACTTTTTGATGTAATTTCCTTGTAAATTAATATTTGCATTTAAGTGAAAGACATAACTTTCTCTTTGCGCATGAAACTTCCCATTGCGTTAAAAAGGATGTATTATACAATTGAAAAAGCTTCTGACTTTTCTATAGCAGCTAATTTTATTGTTGGACCTTGAAGCAATGGATTAAAAATTTTGTTTAATCTGTCAAGTCGAAAACAAACTCGAACCTCTGAAGCGTCCACTTAATAATCTTCAAGACGATGCTAAAAAGGGGGCATACCGATCTTTTAGAATCTAGATTCTTTCTTTACCATTAGAATAAGGCTTACGTAACCTACTTTCAAACCTCTGCAGTAAAAACCCACTTTCACTAATTAGTAGGTAAGGTGCTGTCAACGGGACTAATATAAGTGCCAAAAGCACATCTAGAAAGTTTTGGAACGGTCTTAGCTACTTTTAATATGCCTCTTATGCTACCACTGATTTCAGATTTGGAGGATTTGTAAGAGAGTACATCGAAGAGACCAATAAAAAATTAACTTACGAACACTTATGGTCCTTGATGGGAACGGAAACAGCAACATTTTCTGAGTGTATGCTGATTATGGAAATGAATCGCGAAAACCAAACAGAGGTAAGATGCATCGTCTTTATAATTCCTACCTTTTAGAAACAGGTGCGAGCCTAACAGAGTACAGCTATGAGAACTTTTAGGTACAGGGTTCCATATGACCAATTAGCCAATTTTGGTTCCGTATTATATGGCAAAATTATCACCTTCCATTTTAGTTTATTACTCATTCTAGAAACTCTTCGGTGCTTACATGTTCTTACATTCTACTGCTTTGTTTTTCCGTCGTTCCTCTTCCAGTTTTCGCACCCGCATGGCTAGCAAGACTGGCGTTTCGTTCAATCACACAGAGCGTCGTTCTCCTTGATATGTTATTGGTCCTTCCAGATCTCCTGGACGAGGACGAGGACACTCTTTGCTTTCAAAATTAAATTCTTCAGGTCTTTCATAAATTTCCCTTTTTACTCACTGTTGATCTTGAGTAGGTGAACTCCCCTATGTCCTCGTTTTCTTTTTGTCAATCCATTTTTATTGTGTCATAGCTCTTTGCATTTATGCTCGTTAATTTGGTCTTTCGTCCATTTTATCGTAAGTCCAACTCTTCAGTCCTACTTCCTCCTGAAGTCTTGATTTGCTTTTCCTCAGTGAAGTCTAGTTCGTCTACCTTAATTCGTTGCTTCGACCAAATGTTCTTCTCATCCATTCCATATTGATCAGCAACAAAAATCCCTATTCCCGGCAAGTTCTTACATTCTTCAAGGTTTCATTTCTTCCTCAGTTTCGTTGCCTCTCTTTTTGGCTCTTCTCAAGCTACCTTACTTCCTTCAATATTTGCTGTATTTTTGTCTCAATGTGTTTATTTCACACGGCCATGGTTTTTTTTCTGAAGTCGTGCTACGGGAATGCAACGAACATATTCTACAGCTGGAAAAACATACAACAAATGCAATAAACACGTTTCCTCGCTTCCTCTTTGTATTTCGTATTTACTGTCGAGGCTTAGGGCGTTTTTAAACTTCCTTTTCTCTAGGCGGGAAATCGAGGCCACCTAAACTTTTGGAAGGACTTTATGGCTGTTTTCCTTCACCCAATCCACTGAGTGGGAAGGTGTTTTTTGTTTTATCTCTTTCAATTCGTATTTCCAGCTTCTTCCAGGTCCGTTCCCTACATACCCATATATACTCTAATATTTACGTTGTCTCCCAATATCATGACTCTCACGCGCTATGTCCTAATCACCTTAGCTAGAATGTTCTTAAGAATATCGCTAGAGCAATAGTCAGAAGTCTTCATTTCTCCTTCGTGACAGTGATAAGGCGTGTCCCTGTTATTAATTACTGAACGAACTGCTCTTTATTCGTAGCTTTTAAAATTCATGGCCTGCTGCTCGAGTGACCATTACACGCCTTTAAAAATTGTGGAGATTTTTTTTCAAGAGGCAGCAGAAGCAGCAAAAGAGAGCACGTTTGTAGAAATTACCGTTCGGGGTGAAGTTGAAGTGGTAACTATTCACAAAAGAGAGCACGCTCTTCTCAGGAATTTACTCATTCAGCAGGAACAATCACCAGCTGGTAAGTTGCGAGTTACAATTTTGTTCCCTGTCACATGTTATTACATCTCTTATTCACAAAACTCTCCATGGCTTTGCTCCAGCCTATTTAAACGAGCGGCTTCCTACTGCGACAGATCTTTCTCGGCTATCGCATCAAGGCTCTAAACAACTTGCCAAATGTCATTAAACAGAGTTCCACTACAGTGGACTGTTTAAAATCAAGATTAAAATCTTTTCTTTTTAAGAAAGCATTCTCAGATTACGGCCTTTTAATGACGGTTTTGTGTAAAAGGACTGTAAAAGGCACAGTGTGATGTAAAATGCGTTTTTAAGAACCTATAACATAACCACACAATCGCTTACTTCGGTAGATTAAAGACATAAGGAAAGGATACTTTTTATTCTTCTGTCGTATGCTGTTATGTCATTATGTTAGGATGTTCCCTCAAACATAAAAACACAACTTCTTATGTCGTTATGTATATGTGGTTAGTAAAATAAATTGTCTTTTATGTTTGTGTAGATCAATGTCTTGCCAGTTTTACCTAGACTTCCAGACTTTTTTCATATCTTTGTTGTTATTAGATTAATGTGTTTCTTCGAGAAGAAGTCATCATCTATACTCAAGCCAAGCCAAAGCAAAAGTTTAGTTTGTTTGACCTTCCCAATTGCTGATCATTCATTTTGATAATAAAAGACTTGTTCACTTTTTTTTGCGTTTTCCTAACATTTAAACCGGGCATTAAAAGAAGGGTTAACTTCAGTGATACATCCTCTGATAAAGATGATTCGTTCAGTTGGTACGTCTTTTCGTTCCCAAGATGACGTAGATAGTATTCGAGTTATTGATTTGTAATGGTAATAGGACTGAGTGGAGTCCAATTTGGTTTGTAATCATACGAGTGACAATCGGACGACCGCGCACCGGGAGTTCGATTTGTTTATCACGAGTATGATTACAGACCGAATCATAATCAAAGGCCTCCTTGAGGCTACGACTATTTTGCATGATGAAGTAAATGCATCAGTATAAGCAGAAAAGATGAAAATATTTTGGCTTTGTTGCAAAAATAAATTTCTTTCTTCTGGCAATACAACAATGCATAACGCTCTAGACAGATACACGCTTTGCGGACCAATGTATTAAGTTAGCTCAATGCGTTGGTATACTGTATTGGAAAGCTGGGAAAGCGCTAAGGGGGAGAGTTCACGAGTCTCGGGGTTGCAAACGCGCGAATTTTTTTTTTTCTTTTCTTTTTTTCCCTCCGACGTGTTTATTCTTTCTTTTTATTTCCCCCATGAAGGTAATAAGTGCTTTCCATATATAATAATTTATTATTTTGCTCGATATTCAAGTATTGCATGCATCATGTTATTAAAACCCATGCTTGCCAGGAGCCCACGTTCATTTCGTAACTAGGACAACAAATGCTTTCTAGGTTTTTTTTAAAGAATTCAAATAAGAAAATGCTCGCACCACATGCTGTTGACATAGCAGTAACTATCTCATCACTCATTGCTTACTAAGTTTCACATTTGCCGAACCATTCGACGACATTTTCTCTTCGTCAAGTCAAGTTGTGCATTGGTCAGCGGAAATACAAACAAAAGTTTACGACCCAAGGAAGGAAGGATCGACCGACCGACCGATCGACCAAGCGAGTGAAATCGCGCTCGCTCACTAAACTCCTATTTCGCATTCTGCAAAATAGTCGTAAAAATTACAATTTCCTAGAGAAAGAATACCAAGGTATGAAAGAAAGGGAAAATTGGCATTAAAAGACTGACAAAGGAGGCGTAAATTGCTTATTGTTCTGAAATTGACTACAGCTTCTATGGTGATTGAAACCAAGGTTGTGATTGGTTGATTTAAACTACAACTTTAAATGTGATTGGTTCATTTAAACTACAACTTTGAATGTGATTGGCTTACTGAACTGTACTATAACAAACTGTCCGATAACAAGCTGTCCGATAACAAACTGTCCGATAACAGTGTCCGATAACAACTTGACAAGTGAATTAGTGGAAAATAGGAGTTTTTTAAATTGTAATTTTTATGATTATATTGGTTAGTTAAAGAAGAGCATCGACTTCTCTGATCTTACCTCTTGATCTTACCAATTATCAGCAACTGATCTAATTAGGGGTCCACGCTTCTCTCTTCTTCTCTTAATTGCACAGAAAAAGAAAAACAGAAAAAGGAGGCTTTATTCTTTCATTGCATTTCTAAGGGGCCCAGGCGAGTGCATACAAAAAACAGGGGCACTGATAATAGACGCGTGATAAACCGAACATAATAGTGTAACTACCATTAGATGGGTAGTACAATCAAGCTAGTTTTGGTTCAAGTTTCTGATTCTTTCAATCAACAAGGTTAGCGAATAATAGCAACATGAAAATAGCGCAATGAAATCAACCCCCGGGTGAGCAAAAACACGATGCTAGAAATATTGGACCTCCTAAGAGACCGGAATTCCAGATGGTTTTGGAACTAGTCCGATAACGCTAACGGTCCTGTTACGCACTCATTATCGCCAAGTTAGTTTCAATAATGGGTTGCATTATTTTCAAACGTCATAGCAAAACTTGTCTGCTACAAGTACATGAAAATTTTCAGACAATCCATTTTCGAATTTAAGTGGCTCATTGCCACTTTAATTCCATTAAAATATTAATTCCTGAATCCAGTCAACAGCCTAGAAAGCTTTTGTGGCGTGTATATTTTTGGTACTAGTTAGCAAGCTAAAGAGAACTACTTCTTGGACTTTAGTGCTTCGAGGATCTTAACCGCATTGGCCACCAACTAGCCTCTGAGACGAGAAATTTCTATTCATCTTTCATTTTTTCAACCGATGACAAAGAGCTACTGACTCAATTTCAGCAGAAGTAAACACATGCGTCTTAATAACTTAGAATGCCTAATAGTAACTAATGTTTGATAAACAATACGCTTCAAAAGACCCAACATGCAAAACCCATTTTTCTGAACATTTCTTTGCAAAGGGTCAAAGATTTGAATCCAGTGGAGTTTGTCCGCGTAATGAGGTTTGCCGAATAGGAGCCTCGTATGTGCTACCCTCGCTTATCGGGCTCGATTTTAAAAGATCACAGCTCGAACGCCGTTAGAATTCTATACTTAGAACTTTTTTAGAGGCAAACAAACCGTTTGCCCCAGATCTATTTGCGTTTGGTAATTATCTGTTTTAAACTTAGATCTCTCTCAATGGCAACTCTCAAAACAGTTTTACGTGAACTGTGCTCGCACGAAAAGAAACATGCCTTGTGCGAGCCCAAAGTGATAGTTTTCGAGAATCATATAAGAGCGTGCGTCTAATTTTGCATCAATAGGGATCTTGTGGGAATCGAGAATCATATAAGAGCGTGCGTCTAATTTTGCATCAATAGGGATCTTGTGGAATATAATTCCTAAAAAGTTGGATGCGCCACGAATACAATTATAGTGACCTGTAGAGCTGCCCAGCTAATTTGTTTATGGGATGTGTATTGTGTAAATTTGACCTCATTTCTGTGATTTTTCGGCTTTGCGGGTTGTCGACGGTTTTACGCAATTTTCTCAAAAATATAAAAACTCTAGAAACTAAAACTTATATCACGATTCTAAGCATACCATAGGTTATGTGGATGAGATATCAAGGGGTCGAATACTCCGACCTTGTGCAGCCCCTCACGCGGTGGTTAGGGAGAGTGGCTCGTAAATTTCTATTTTATATAAATATCTTTAATGTGATTTAGAACGCAGAATTACAAACCACTCATGTCTCAACCTTTTGAAGTACATCACAAAATGACCACGGTAATATCAATAATAAACTCTTTACAGTCTCTATACGGAAACAAACTAATTCCCCTAGTATCGTAAGAGCAATCCAACTCAGCTGCCCGGCTCGTTTACCGGCTCGTTTGCCCCAGAAAGGCGCGAGATAATACCGAACTTTCAAAACGTAGTCAACTAAATAGAATGCATCAAGAAAGGATGATCGGGGTAGATCATCTCCTATTGAACACATTAAATTATTCACTTGCAGAACAAAATTGGATGGAATGCAATCTTAGTTGGTTGTTTAGAAGCCTGTTTGGAAACAATGCCATCGACATTGCAACTCCGAAGTTGTCAGGTCGTGATGTCTCGAAAGTAATCAAATGCCTAAGCAGTATAGTCAAAGACGCTTTACAGCGCCTCAGGGATGAAGACTTTGCAATGCTGCGCCTCACATTGCCTCACCTAAAGGAAGCTGTGGAGGTATACTAAGCTCGATATCAGGGCATGAATTTACTCTCTCGATCATTATTATTACATTACCCTTTTTACCGCCCAAATGTAAAAGGCGTTCAGTGGCCTACTGCATCAAGCTTTATTTCTAATCAGTATGTTGTATGGGAATAGTTGTTGTCGTCCTCCTCACCTCCTTCATCAGGGTTTTCTTTCACTTCTTATTCTTATTCTTTTTTCTGCTCCCCTTCCCCTTCCCACTTCCCCTTCCCCTTTGCCTCTGCCTTTGCCTTTAACTTTGCCTTCGCCTTCGCCTTCACCTTCCCCTTCCTTTTCCTCCTTCCCTTCTAAGTGACTGAGTAAGGAGTGAAACTGGCTGAGCGGTACGGCAAACAATAGAAACAAATACAAGGAGCATCTCTTTAATGCCATGTGGAAACCCCTCTCTTTCTAGAGTTTCTTTAACTCTTCAACCAAAAGAGCCCCTCCGTAAAAGCTACCTGAAATACAGGAGATCTTTTGATATTTATTCTGCAGCTGAGCAGCGAACTACCAGAAGAAGAACTTGAACCTCTTTCTATGGCTAATGGACACGCGTGTCTTGGGGAGGGTTTGCTCTACTTTGGTGAGTCTGTTCAGTCTGAAAGTCATTTAAAGACTGCGCTAAGACTGTTCAAAACTTACAAAGGTCCAGACAACGTGCAGCTGGACTTGGCCAACGTGTTGCACTTTCTTGGAGAGGCGTACAGCAACAGGTATATAAGGCTTAAAAGTTATCGCATCAATCACCAAAAATCGCTTGGAAATGGAATAACTATATACAAAGAAAAATAAACGCCCATCTACAATCTAAGAAAAAAAGTATGTGCTCAATGACACAGTGAGTTTCAGTTTAACTCAGAGCGAATACAACACACTCAAACTGCTTTGAGAGGTCCCTGGTGATCCGGTTATTTACAAAGTATAGGGAAGAATTCCGCCGTGGATTGTAGCAGCTAGGTTGTTTAAAGTCACGAAAACAGCAGTTGACAATCGCTGTAGAAGACGACAAATTATATCAGGATTCGCTCACTCCAGATTAATCATTACCAATCATAGATGAAAACGTACCAGGGCTAAAAAAGCTTAACAATCTAATTCTACCTTAACTTTTTTGCACAGTCATCTGGGGGACCCCTTGACAGGTGAAAGGTATCTAAGAGATGCTTTGAAAAGAAAACTGGAATTGTACGATGGCAGAGCAGATACGCAAGTTGCGTTCACTCTACATAGTCTTGGAAACGTTTTGAACGAGCTGGGAAAACAATCTGAAGCGATGTGAGTACTGTACCTGGCTTAGCAACACAAAACACCTTGAAAGAACGAGAAAGTCCTGTGAGGAATTGACACAGGTTAACCTCGTTGAGAAGTAGCATACTGTATAGTACCATTATTGAACCCCATACCGGAAATAATTCCCAATGTACCGTGAATGATCCCCAGTGAGGACCGCCAACGATCCTTCAGAAAAACAATTAAGGAATATTTTTTCCCACGGAATAGTAGGCTCGATTACCAGCCGCTGTTTCGGGCAAGAAGAGAGGCATGTGGACCCGAGAGAGCGGGGGAAATCGAGCATAACGGAATAGTGGATAATGTAAACAATACCTCAATGAATGCAGAGCTCGTATTTATACGCTTAGCAAGGGATTAGTGGAAATACCTCATCGAGTCACTTTATTTCCATCTAACTGTGAAAAGAGGATAGGAAGAAGGCTTAAAATATTTGATGATGCTTCAAATGAACTTTTTCTCTCTTTTGGCAGACTTTGTCGCCGTTACCCTTTATCGACATTGTTTTTTTTTTCTCTTGAGAGCCCTTTTTTCTTATGTTTGGCCCAATGATTTTCCTTAGTTCAGAAATACATATTTTTGCAGGGATTTCTGTGGATACGAGAGGCCTGTTACAAGTTTTTTTTTCTAGTGACGTTTTCTGCGGCAACTACCTCGAAGAGAAAAGTGAGATGACTGATTAGTTACGGTCCACATCAAGATCATTTGCGGTTCTCTAAACCTCAAGTGAATATGAAACTTTCAACTGCAAGGATAAAAACACTTTTCTGCAAAAGGATCAGCTAGGATTATTACTGTAATTTGCATCAGGTCATTTGAATTTGAAGGATTCTACCCCAGTGGCCTTTGTTGCGGTTACAATTCAATGAAAAACCAAATCCACTTAGATCACGATTGGACACGAGATAGGCGTAGCTGGTAGTTTTTTTTTAACCGTTCTAAGTGCTCATAGAAATTGAGAAGTTAAGTATTCTGTTATGTTGCTAACCCACATTTCCCACTGCATAGTCACTTGGCAGGGCTAGATCGTAATTCCGGCGGGCGACAATGCTGACAACACATTGATTTCTCTATAGTAATCACATCAAGAGAGCTCTCGAGATATACATTGAAAGTGGGAATTACGAGCAAGAGTATGGGTTTACCCTAAGTGCATTGGGATCTTCATACCGTTACCTTGGTCAGTACATCCAAGCGGAAGACTGCCTAAAGAATGCTCTGAAGATCTTCAGAAACGTCCAATCACCAAGCAAGCTCAGGGTAATTAATTAACCACGCTACTGAGTTATATCTACTGGTTATCTCTAGCGACACAACAATACCCGTAGAAACCTGCAACGCGAGCACAAGCACAAATATCCCAAACAAATACTTTAGCCGGCTAGGTGCAAGCACGAGGATCAAAAAGCTTTTATAATGCTCGTGCTGCAGTTGTAAGTGTTTGTATGGATTCTTGTATCCTTGCGTCGCAAGTGAAAACCAAATTCTACTTTGTCTTTTATTGTAATTAAAAGAGTCATTTTCATTTTACCTTCAGTAAGAATAAAAAACACACTGCGGTAAAACATGACAAAACAGCGTATGCCGTAAAACTCAGGTTGACGTTTTATATGCTTCTACTATACTATATCTTCTACTACTGTATCTTCAGCAGTGACTGTTAATTAACTGATTTGTAGATATAGGCTGACGTACACGTAAAAGATGCATGTACAAGCATACAAACGTTAAGTTTAAAATCATAGAGTCTCGACATGCGTTGCTTTGACAAGTTTATTACTGCTGTATGCCTTTTATTCATATATTATGTATTCATATATAATACGCGTTTTAGCGTTCTGATCTACGTCTCTTAAGCTGATGATGAGTTTTTCAGTACTCACCTAAAATTACTATCTGTTTTCCCATCCTACCTTGACATCTCTAACTATTTAACAATTAGACCCGTAACCCTTGCGGGCTACGGGTCAATAGCCCATGAGACGAAGCCGAATGGGCTCTCGACCCGTGGCCCTTGAGGGCGAAGGGTCTAATTGTTTAGTATCACCCAACTAGTAGGACAGAAAAAGCAGTAATAAAGCTTGCAAATGCATGTTGAAGAAAGATTTATTTAGGAATAAAACGAAAGAATTTCACTACTCAATGGATATTACCAATAGTCCTCTAGTAGCGTAGCCAATCCAAATGCAGGATTTGCGTTACTCCACTAGTTGGGTGATACTAAAACTGTAATATATCTGTTAGAGAAGACCAAACCCAAACCACTTCCTCGACCAATCTCAAATCAAACCAAAACCAAGACCTAAGTAATCTAATGAATACTTCCGACACTCAATTGAAGACCGCTCTAAAATATTTTGAATTTTTAATGAGGATAGTAGAAGTGGAAGCCTATTTTAACCATGTGTTAAACTATGGCTTCTAGTTTTTTAATAATACACAAGCAACAAATTCTGCATTCTGATTGGCTAACAAACATGTCAATTAATCCCAAATCATTGCAATTTCATCATGGGTGCAAAACGGTGAAATTGAAAATAATTGATCATTTCATCTGTACCTCAGCCAATGTCATCTACTGCATAACTTGCACACTTTGCAATACGTTAGCCGACCGATTCCGAGAGCACCTTCGTGACGTAAAGAAAGACAACAAAGACGCATCTAAACCGGTTGCGAGACACTTTAGGCTCCCCAATCATTCTAAGCAACAGATGGCAGTCTGTGGCCTTTCCCTACATCAAGGAGGCACTTATATTCAAAAGTGACGTGTTTACGACTGGCTAAATCAGTGTTCCAGGAATGATGGCTGTTTGCCTTCATCGCTCGTGATTTTAACATGGAATTCCTTCATACAGTTTTCCAAATCCTGTTTGTTACCAGCAAAGTAAGCACTAATTGCGATCTGGAAGAGTGACAGCTGCTTATGCATCACTTTCACCTGTTCAAAGAAAGCAAGGAAATGGTTAAATCAACATTTTTATTGTGAAATCCCCTTAAGGATTGTGTTGCGATCAAAAAATGAGACGGCATTACGCAGTGCAAAAAAAAAAAGAAAAGCTCTTGACAACAGCTGAAATGCAGGAAAAGGATTTCAACAAAAAACTTTGAGAAGGCTTGTTTTAGTCAGTAGCTTTATTCTGGTTGTAGCAGGAAATATCAAAATCGATTGCACGACCAAAGCACTATTTTGGCTAAAAGTTTTTGAGTGAGTTGTTATCCGAATTATGCACGTTCATGCATCTGAATGACAACTCAATTGCTCAAACTCGACAATTTCTTGTTGTTACGTTCTCTGCTCGCTTCTCAAAGAGCGAGAGACAGGAACTACACTATTTAATATTTTTATGTTCCAGATACTTAATCAACTTCTATGGAAAACGCGTAGCTAATCAGACAGATTATTTACCCAAAATGTGGCAGATGGAAACTTTTCAAGTATGCTTACATTTCTCTGGTAAATCTGCCTCTTGTTCAATGATGCAACGTCAGTAAGGTTTTTTAATCCTTGTCAGACAGTCTTTTTTTAAATAACTCTGCTCCGTACATTTTCGTTAACAAACTATATACCTTGTTTTCCTCTAATAGCCTGAGTTTGATCGCTAGGTCACCGCGCAGCCGGTCAAATTTCTCTTTCTGGGCATCAAACTGTTGTTTAGCCACCTCAGCTTTAGCAGCTGTTGCTGGAGTTCTTGGTCCAGTTTGGGTAGACTCTAGATCTGTTCTATAGGCATCAAACTCTATTCTGGCAGATTCATATGCTTTCACTGTCATGATAGAATCTTCCATAGTCTTGTGCACCAAGGTGGTCAGGTTGGATGTAAAAAAATTGAGTGCCTCAAGAAGGACTTCCCCATTATGTACCAGCGATCTTTGAGACTCAGCGTTGTGGTTGAACTCATTTTGTAGCTCTCGGGATTTCATCCCTAAATCTGTGAATGCCTCACCAAGACCTCTTTGACTTTGAACCATACCATGAAAATGATGTGTCATTTGCTTTGCAAGCTTTAGAACATTCATATACTTAACTTGGGCTTCTTTTAGCAAAATAATTTGTCCTTCAAGTTCAGTATCCACAGTCCTTGTACCTTTACCAAACCTTTCAGAAAGGTATTGCCTAGTATATTTGTATGTTGAAATACTCCATTTCTTTAAATGATCCATTTTCTGAGCACTTCCTGGTCGAACAGTGTCTTGAGAAGTGCGGTAGCCATTTTGATATGTCCCTTGTGGTGACTGCCACGACACTGATGGCGAAGAAGGTCCTGTCGAGATCCAGTGAATAAATATATCTTATTAGATGTTTCGTTGTGTAGTATAGCTGAGTAGTTTTACGAGTTCTGCCGTATTTTGACGAGCTGTAGGGCGATTCAAAATACAAACAACGAGTAAAAATTCTCAGCGATACTAGACAACAAAACGTCTTATAAGAGATTTATTATCCAGCACGCCTAATTGTTATGTCTGTGTGTTTCTAACCGGTCCTCTGGAGTACAAATATCGCGTGATGTTTATACTCGTTTAGGGTCATTTGTACTGTACGAAGTGCAGTTGGACAATAATAAGCTATATTTTCAACACCTTGCGAAATATCCACGGAGTAATCACCTTCTTACCCTATTTTAATTTTTGAAGAATGTTATTGGCCTCTTCAACATCATCAGGCGGAAGCTTACTAGGATCACCATACGATAAAAACTGTTATGCCGACCGTGGTAAGGCGGAAAATAAGTATGGTCCCCAGTTTAGCCTCCTACCTTTACTTTTATAACGAGCCTCTAATCAAATGCACCTAAAATAAAGACAACTAAATAAAGACAACTAAAATATAGAAAATATAGAAGCATCTCAGCGGTCCGGAATCCTAAATCCTTGAATCTGATTGGCTAATTTCGCGCGCTCGAGCGGTCCGGATT
>OMLO01001780.1_pt1 | contig 16896 bp, 4 predicted proteins | sample 1674811 | NCBI WGS metagenome assembly OMLO01 (sample SAMN06265003, study PRJEB25207) | coral metagenome | isolation source: Coral host | place: Mexico:La Bocana,Puerto Morelos, Mexico | collected 2008-11-13 | reverse complement strand
GGGTGGAGAGAGGCACTGTGAGAGTGAAGTGTCTTGCCTATGAACACAACGCAATGTCCCCGGCTAGGTCTCGAACCTGGACCGCTCGATCCGGAGTCAAGCGCACTAACCATGAGGCCACCGCGCCGCAGTGGATAAGTCTCGATAAATTAATGAGTCCACTGTCACTTCCTAATATTACGGTATAACCTGAAATCAACATGAAGACAGGCAACATTTCAACCCCTGAAACAAACCATGTTATTCACAGGATAGTGATTTATCCAGTGGATAGTGTTATCCACCTTTCGTACACCCGGGCAAGACACTTTGAGATATTCAGGATAATAAAATTTCTCTGGGTGAATTTATGTCTTCCTTATAAATGTTGCAAGCTTTGTAAAATATCAATCCTTTACATATAGACCATTTACATGTTTTCATTCATGTTTGCATAGTTTTAATAGCATAGTTTGAATTTGCCAGCTTTCAAAAACAAAATGAACATAGCTTATGACCGTTTCAATCTGTATGGCAAAATCCCAACCAACACCAATCAGAATGCTCAGATTTACCCCAAGACTTGCCATATAATAAAGTAATAATATTTATAGTAAGTACCGGTAAACAGATTTACAGAATGATGCCTACCATTTACTGAATCGGCCATCAGTGTGGATTTCATGAACATGTATGGAAAAGTGTCATCAACCATTGCAGACGATGTTCTGTTAACATTCCCATTGGCAATGTCAAATGCATCTGCTTGATATGCTGCTGCAAGCATTTCATCATCATCAACATCCTGCGTATACTCATCATCATCAACCTTATCAAAACCTCGACTGATGCGTTGATCATATTCAGGTTTTGGAAACTCTCTGCTTCTCTTTGCCCCACGGGCAATGACATCGCTACCATCAATCACACCATTCCCAGCACTAATGCCACCATAATAAGCTGCTCCACCGGGATACTGCATACGCGGATCACTAAATGGTGAAGTACCAAGTCCAGTGTTGATAATCTGTCCAAATTCACGCATTCCAGCACGAAGCGGATGAAAGTAATCTGCATCTGTACCATTAACTGAAGAGTCCATAAGACCCATAGCGTGTAACATACCAACAGGCATTTCAGATAAAAAGTTATGAGGTGGATTTGATGGCAATTTTTTACTTTCTTCTTTGATGGGAGGGTACTGACATCCAGTGTTCACATGTTCAGTTAAGTCCTTCATTTGAATGAACCTTTCACATATGTCACATTTCTCAGTTCTGCTGCCGCAGTATTCTACATGAGAAGACATTTTATTGAAAGGAAGTGTCAGCTCACAATACTGACATTCCACACCACGGTTTGGACAATCCTTTTCCTATTTGTAAAATAATATATATAAAGAGAACAGTATAAGTCAATGACAATAAAATTAGTTGGATTTACTCCTATCCAAATTGCATTTGTATCTATTTAATATTTATCAATTTTCAAGTAACAAAAAATATCTTGAAGCTAATACCACCTCTGGAAATGTTTGCCTCCTACTTGGTGTAGAAGACACAGTTGATGTAAAACAATAGGGAACAAAAGGACAAAAGAACAATAAAAACAATAGGTTCGTGAGGCAGTGTTCTACTGTGACATGTCCTGTGTCTTCTACACCAATAAGGAGCCAAATGTTTTGTTAAAGATCCTCTTTTAAGAATCTGCAAATTGCCTGTGTAGATCTAGATCTTTTTGACAATCATTAATTTAGTATCAGGGATGTTACGGAAATTTTAAAGATCATTTTAAATGAGTCCCTGGAACAATACTCAAGGATATTGCAAGATTCTACACAGAATGTTTTTTTAAAATCCTGGAAAATTGCTGTACCCATTGTTTCTGGCAGGTTCATGGGAGGTAGGTATTTCATGGTATACCTCAACTGAAGGCAATATTCTCTACAATGCAATTTATAATTTTCTCTAATAATTGTCATTGAAGGAGAGATTCTAGTAAGCAATCACTTCTCCCTGGAAAATATTAAAATATCATTGACTAACATTTATGGAAAGTACACCAACCTTGTGTTCCTCGAGGTTCATTTTTTCCACAAGTTGACCACAGTCACATTTTTCCTGTTAAAGAATGACATGAGAAGTCCAGTTTTTCCATATTTGTTTGATCTGTAGGTGAGTCCTGTTAGGTTGTTGAAAAGCAAAACTGGCAGGGATGGGGTGGGGTAAAGAGAGAAAATTTTTCAGAGGGAAAGATTGTCTTACAGGGAAAGTAGAAATTCCTTGAAACTATACTTCAGGCACTGCTATTCCTTAAAATATAAAGGAAAGAGAAAGAAGTTGTGCATGCTGCGTATTTATTGACACTACTATTGACCCTTTAGGTTTTTTCATTTACAGATGACCTTATAAGTTTTTTAAACCCACACTGAGCATTCCACAATTCTATAGCTTCTAATATAACTAACACAAACCTTTGCATGGTATTCCTCAAAATGCTCTTCTTGCTGTGAAGTGGGAACAGGTTCTCCACACTCCTTACATAATGTCAGATTTCTCTGGCAATGAGTCACATGCATAACAAAGTTGGCAGCAGGGATGTCTCGACGACTGTTCATAAGATATAAAAATTAATATTGTACAATGTATTGATAGAATGTTACCTAAGTAAAATAAGTAACAATCAATAATTTCCTTTTTGTTTTACCAACCTTTAAATTAAATTAGAATTATTATTTGATTTAGTGCCCTCTTTGTACTAAGCTGCACACTCCCAATAGAAGGTATATTTGAAATAATTCTGCTTATGACTATGTTTTAGTTAAAAATTAAATTCAGGTAAAAATAATTTTAAACTTCTCAATTTTCTTTGTCTTCTAACCCTAATTATTCGTAATCAATCAATGAATAAGAGACAAAAGAATTTAATTTTTACCTGAATTTAATTTATAACCACAACAACTATATTGCTTTTGATCTAGTGAAAACTGTATTGTTGGAGTTGTAAGCAGAATTTGTGATTGTGAACAGGTTGTTCTTCTGCTCTTGAAAACTAAGAGGCCCAAAATTCAACAATGCACAATCTCAACATTACATTATACAGGATTTCAGTCATATCGTGCATGTCATGTTTTGTACTTGTTTTTCACTGTTCACACCCCACTTGGAACATCATTTGTACTATAGATAATAATTCATTAGTTCCATTTTTAGCCATCTTGTTCAACTCCCCAACAAAGTATTGAGATATTAAATGAAACTGGTTGGGAAAAAAAGCAAGTTTACCAGATCTGTTGCTGTGTACTGCTCAGCAGTACTAATTTAAGAAAAATAGCACCTTTGGGCTTGAGACTAGTGCAAAAGGAGTTGGTTGGCATATAGTTACTCATAACAGTTCCACCACAATTTCGCCTAGTCATTACATAACAAAACTATTGAATGATATTATGAAAATTAGGCTGAGGAAACAGACGGACGAATGTTAAAATAACAGGTGATGGAATTTAATCCATGAGGGACGACTTGAGGGTGTTATGTTAAAAGCCACAAACACGTCAGAGATTTCCCCCCCTATCCTACAAAAGATGCAGTGCTATCGATTTTTACTCCGTGAGTGTTCAAATAAAGCAACTACAATTTATCACGCGGCATCAAGGCAGATGTGTCTCGTATGGATCATTGAACACTGTCCGTCGTTTATGTTAATAGGCGTCCAATTCTTAAGTTATGCTAAACTTCGCGATTTCGTACCAAAATCACAACCAGCATCATCTTAGAAAAGTATTAGCGTGAGATCATCATAAACAACCTTAAACTTGACCAAAACATATGCGATTTAATGCTAAAACCACGAAAGTTAATTGTTACGAGTATTTCCGCTTCAAATCCTTGCATAACGAGCAAACTAATCTTCTGGATGGACCTCTGTTTAGAAACTGTAAGGCTAGCTATTTTCATTTGTGAAGACACCGATCACCGAGGGAGAGAGTGAACTTAAAAGAAACAATTTATCCTACAACGAATGTGAAAATCACAATACATGACACTGCAGTTTTTCAATCAAAGAATTAGTGAAATAGATAACTTATAACATGTCTTTGAAAACACCAGAGATAATGTTATGGCCAAAATATTGTTTGAACCGACCAAGATTCACTAATGAATACATCGAGCAACAAACTTACCAATTCGAGCAAAACTCTGTTTTCGCTTCTTCTTCGTCCATTTCCAAGCCGTGAAAGTTTCCTTTCAGCAAAGCAGGTCGTTCTCCGAGTCTACACGAAAAGCTCTACGTATTGTTGCGTTGTCATGCTATCCAGAACCTTAACATAGTATTTGAATATTTGTTTTTGGCAACGTTACAATGGAAGTTTTCCTATCTTTCACTTTCTGATCACTTCAAATAATGCAATTGAACGAAAACATTTGTCGGGTATTTTCCCTTCTTCCGCCTGTTTCCACAACACTTCAATACTTTCGCTTTGTCACTTTATTGGGGTATGCCCGCTGACACAGGAAATTGGACGACCGCGTTGCTCATCGTTCCCGCCAAGAGCCGAACCTCGTTCCCGCGCTCCCTCTCTCTTGCGACAAACCTGGAAGGGAGGCAGTGGAGAAAAAGTGAATAAAACATTTTCCATCTTTCTGAAGTTTTACTTTCATCAAATGTAAGGCCCTCTAATAACTTGACGTTTTAAGCCCGAAAGGGTTCCTCATTATGTAATAGAGCACGTTTGAATTTCCAAATTTGCGCGTTACGGTTCATTCAAATGGCTGCCCGACGAGGCTCTCGAATAGGTCAAAAAATGTGTTATTGCTCAAGTTTTCGCTAACTATACAGTTCTTGCCGAGAAAATACAACAACAAGAGGCTTATAAGCACAGCTACACAATATGAGCTTACCTCTCTCTGTTATATTTGTTTTGAAATGTTCCTTGTATTTTTACTACAGTTAAGCTTATAAACGTTGTCGTTCTATATCTAGACACTGCATGCCATTTTGCAGAGCAGTCCAGGTCAATTCGAACTAATCAGCATCGAAATGCTCCGAACACAGACGGGGATTTTTTGGTAAACACGTTCTTCCAACAGCTTGAATCCAAACACGGCGTAACCTATTATCTTTCAGGAAAACATGGAAACTTATACTCGTATCTTTTCTGTTTTTCGCTTGGTTGTTGCCACCAAAGGCTACACAGTGCGGCATTTTGACTGTACGAAGCAACCACCATTCGTCATCAGCCCGTAGTGCATTGCGCGCCATTCAAGATGGCGGCCGAGGGAATTTTAAACGGGCTATAGGGCCGATCTTTGGAAGACGATAAAAAAATTATTTCGCTAGGTGAAACATTTTTTTTATTTCAGATCTTCTAATAAGTATATTTGAAACATTTTAGGCGATATTTGTTAAAATGTCTCTGACCTGTTAACCTAACCGCCGTCTTGCGCGACTCCGTCGTCGCCGTCGTCGTCTTGCGTACGCGCCCGTGAGCAACATCGCTAGCCATGATAACTAAGAGAAAATAATTCATGGGTTCCTTTGCTTTCCTTTATGGGTATGGGACCCCGCTTGGCTGCCGCTTTCGGCCGCCGAAGCTCCGATATAAATTTGGGTGAAACGCTTTCCGAATAACGCATGTATGAATAACCGCACAGATCTAAATCGTGGTGAAGTTGTTTATACATCAATCATCTTTCATATGACAGCTTCTTGATTTAAAATATTGACTGGGTACGATTTTTAGTTTTGATGGCATGACACTGCAACCCATATACTTTGTAGCGAGGAGAAGAGGGAGAGAGGTCGCGCTACGGGAAGAAACGCTATAACTGTACTGATATGCTATATGCGTGCGGGGCTTGGTCACTATACTAAGCTTGTTTCGAGTTTTCGACACCTCTTCCGCAAGAGAGAAAAAAAGTATGTGACTGGGAAACTTAGTGTCAATGTTATGTCGATTAATTGTTCTTAGTTTCGCTCCTGAAAGCCAGTAAGGAAGTAGGACAGAGAGTTCGGTCCACTGTTAACTCTCTCTCTCCCTCCCTCCCTCCCTCTTTTGCGCCTCCCTCCACGAACGGAAATGACTCTTCCTGCTTTTTACGATTCCACTTCTAGAATTCTGCGCGTGATGATAACTATATTTGATACACACGAGTTGATCTTCACGCAACTTTACAACACGAACACAGTTTAGATTGCAATGTAAGGGAGGGATGGATAAAATTTCGTGTTAAAAATCGTCTCAAGTAAACTTGCTTGGTTCGTAATTTCGCCTTTAACTCAAGCTGCGGTTCACTCGTGGTGTCCGAGTACTGGTGCTTGGGCACCAGTACAAAATAGTGTCGTGTTCAGACACTGGGTAATCCCAAGACCCGAGTACCCGAGAGTCCCTGTATCCGTCACGGGCACTGCGCCCAAATTCTGGTGGTACACGAAAAAGTTCTATCTTGTTCCCTGCGCGCGCTTGTCTATCGCGCGCTTCTACGTAAACCAGGTGACTTCATAATTGTGTGCAAAATTCACTGCTTGCAATTTAGGTAACACTATATATAGCTTTGGAGCAGGCATCAGCAGCAAGTGGCACTTTCATAAATTTGCGTTAATATTTATTGATTGAGTTATGGCGAGTAGTTCCCTTGAGAAACTGGTGTTGAATCTATTCATTACTGGGTGTGTCATTCTGTGTTGTCCAGGTGGGTATTTGTTGTTTCGCTTGTTGAACTAAATCTAAACTGAAGTTATTTTAACCTATTTTATATCATAGTTAGGAAAGCCGGTAAACATCAAAGAATTAAACAAACACGCTAAAATTTATATTGAAAGGCTCTTGACCCTGCACATCTTTTTTTATGCTCACTGACTATGCATGAATTACAGAATCGCAATGCTTCTATTAGTTGCTTATATGAGCACATGTAACTTCCATTACCTTTGTTTTTTCCCAGGTTTTGTGAAGGGTTAATCCCAAAATAGCAAACAAAACCATACAACAAAGAACTCTGCCAAGTTTCCTAGCCATTTCTTTCAATTAACTACGTCTCTTTTGAGCGCGGTGTTTGTCTGCTCCGTTGTAGTGAAAATCCTTGCAACGCGCTTCCAGTTCTGTTCTTGTTAAAAGCATTCAAAATATCGCCTCACCTTCTTAACACTAATTTATAAACCTGCGGAATCGGAATTAAACCGAGGTAACATGGGTCATATTTCGCCGGAGAATCCCTTTCAGATCAGTTATTTTAAATCTGCAGACAACACGTATGATTGAACGAATTTAGCTCTAATTTTCAAGAAAAAAAATTAGGTAATAAGAATTCTTTTGCAATTAAAATATCCCTTGAATTATTTGCAGTCGTGGCTAAAGCAATGACCACTTAACAGTTAAATTATAAGCTGGTGATTTTTGAGTTGATAATTGACGAGGCCTTACTTCACAAAATTAAAAACGATGGGACTGAAAATACACTCTTAATTAATTAATGCTTTAATTTATGAAATTCCATACGGACAAAAGTGGTCGAGATTATTTTTAAGATCCACTTTTCGGACGACAAGCCCAGGGCCGGGTTGTTTAAAGGCCGATTAAGCTAACCCATGATTACCAGAATTTTGATCTGAGTTTTGCTATTTTTCGGTGAGGTTTTCTGTTTATATTTTTGTCGTTCACTTTTGAATTTTAATAATCTCAAACTAAACAAAAAATAAGAAGCGGAAAACAATTGTAAGCAAGAAAAATTTATAGTTCGGTTAACTTTTAATCCTTGATTAGTGTTAACCGGCTTTCGAACAACCCAGCCCAGATGTCATTCCATGCGAGATACAAATCAACCCTTCGAGAATTTATATTTCCTCTTGTTGGTCGAGGAGAATTTTGTTTGCCGGTCGAGAATGCTTTAGCAGTTCTAGAATTTTTCCGGAGGGGAAGTTTTTTGTTGGTTTATTTATCGGTCAGCGGACGTTTTTGCGCCAAAATGTATCACGTGGTATAAACAACATGGCTTCAAGTGATGGCATTTCTGCGAGAAATATGCTCAGCCAAATTCTTGGAAAAATCGGCGATTTATCTGCAGTAATTGACCAGCAGGGCTCATTTTTAAGCGGGAGAGCATATTTTTGTATTCTTTACGGATATTTTAGCTACTAGTAGCATCCAAATTAATTGTAAGTTGCAATGCAAGCCATTTTCAAGTTCTCAGAAGTTTTCATTACCATTCGATCCCATCAAGCGCACAAGTAGTCACAGTTATTAATTTTCCAGCTTTACTTACTTGTTTTGGTTAAATGATCACAGTGTGCTATGAATATTGCATTTATTGTGGCAGTATATTATAAGGCGTTTCCGCTTTTGTGTTACTAATAGGTCTCATAGTATATTATAAATTAGAATCACGTTCGTTTCGAGGGAGGGACGGGGATGGGAAAACGTTTCGGCTTAATGAAGAATATGATAGCGACATTCGAGCAAAGTTACAAGAACAATATTCCGTTTTGGACCATTCTAATCAAGTGCCGAAGCGTTCACCACTACTGTGCTAATTGGGGACACTAGAATATGCAAGGAAATATTGTAAAGCGATTTTAGAAGCATTATGTGTTGGCTCCTCGAGATTTCACACCTTAATAAGTAAATAGAGCTGTGATTGAATGGCAGTTGTGTTCTTCTCAATTTCAGTTTATGTCAGAGCCAATTTAATATATGTTAATGACTATGTGATGTTCCACGAACTCAATGAAGGAGAGAATATGACGATAAATTGTACAACTACCAAGCTGGCTTATTACACTGGTTTGTCCTTTCAACGCGAGCCGATTCCTTTATTTTACCTGGTACCGGATGGAAAAAAAATCATACAAAAAGGACAAATTTTCACCGTCACTAACGTAAAAGTAGAGGATGAAGGCCGCTACGGTTGTTTAGTTATGGATGAAACTCTTCATAACACCACAATTTTGAAGGCAGAACTTACTGTTGATACTCGTAAGTATTGCCGAAATAGTTTTGATCACATAAGTTGTTGTTCGACTACAGTAGTGCTGACTGCATGCATCAAAATCTTGTGAGCAAGAAAAAAAAAACCTTGTTGTGATTCTATATAGTTTGGATTGGAAGTGATCAAATAACGATGAGTGGATAACCGGGACCAAATCCGACCAAAACCGAATAGAAGTCAGAGTATGAAAATTTAAAACCAGCCTGAATTGACTATGCAGTTTGGCTTAAATCAGCGTTAATTATGAACCTGTCTCCGCTTTTTTTCAGCCGAGCCAAACCCTTTCGGAGCACAAAAGCCTAAACCTTTGGTAGAAACAGCATCCATGAAACTGTTGAAAAGTAAGCCTTATCTATATTTCAAAGTCAAGTCTCCACTGCGCATGCCAATGGGTGACACGCAACCATTCAATCTGAGCGTGTCTGTCAGAGGGCTTCAACCAATCAAAATAAAGTGGAAAAAAGATCTGCACGAGCTATTTATTGGTGACAGGTACAAGACATTCGACAATGACAGACGTTTGCTCGTCGAACCTCCCTATACTCAGGAAGACTCAGGCAGTTACAGCGCTTCCGCATGCAACGCCAAGGGCTGTGAAGTGAGAAGTGTTCAAGTCCTGTTTTACGGTAAGATCACTTATCAGATTCGACAGCGTGAAAGTCAAGCTAAAGTGTTTCATGTAAGGTCAGAAGAGATTAAAGGGAACAAAACGTATTCTCTCGTATTCGCCTTATTCTGAAAGTAATTCTACTCAAGTAAGATTTTGATTGCACCCAGGTTTTCCGTTTTCCTATTAGCATGCGCATTGCGTGCGATTTTATGTGGAAACCGTGAAATTACACGGGAAACCGCTTAGGCTGTCCACCTAAGCAAAATCTATGTCACAGGATTGGTTATTTCTTGGCCCTTCTGGCATTTCCAAGTTCTTAGAGATCTAACAAACAACTTGGAATATATTACAATTGACAAGGTGCTCAACTTTTATACAAGAGTGCTTCTCTCTGACCAGAAGTACAAATTGTCACTGAAGAATTATCGAGGTCACCTATTAACATATTAACCTAGCTTCGTTCCTTACCTCCTGCCTGCCTACCTTTCTTAATTTAATTAAAAGTCAAGAGTGACCATGCAGGTGTTGAATGTTGTAATGTGATCACACTAGCTAGACTTTCGTTTCATCTAAACGTAGCGTGTAGGTTTAACGGGTCAGTCAGAGTGATAAGTGTATATGTTATGACAAGTGAATTCCGCCTTTTTGCATACTAAGCACAACCCGAATCAATTGAACCAAAAATTGCTCTACTGCGCTCTTTTTTTTTACTACTTAATTTGTTGTCTTTTTTTGTTAATAGCGACGCCGGACTATGAAAAAACATTTGCGAATCAAAGCCGGGCCGAGGAGCAAGGTACAGGCAGACATTTTAATTAAGGCAAAACCTTCTCTGGGCTTTTAATGACGAGCAACTGGAGTAGCGTTGAGTTTTTCAAGAACTCTTCCTTCCTTAGTTTAGTTTTGTATGGTGTAAGCACAACTTATATTGCTGGGAACTTACCGAATAATGGAGCAAACGTCTGCTGGGCGTGGAAAGGGAGGGGAGGGACGGGCGATCCTGTTTTGAGTTCGCAGTCAGAAAGATACCACAAACTTTTCGGATTTTGAGAAAAATATCTCTGTAAGAAGTCTAAATATTTACTTACGTTTGTAATGCTAAGTGGCCAGTATTCAAACAACTATAAAGAGTAAAAATGAGGTGCTTTTTCTAGGTAAAGCAAATTTTGGTGAATGGGTAAAGGAGTATGGAATTTTAGGGGTTCCTTTAGGCCTCGCCATCATCCTTATTGTCGCTATCGCCTGTTTTTCAAGATCCAACAAAAAAAGGTGAGTAAAATAAGTAACACTGAACTAAATGAGCTTCATATATTGAACAACTGTTTGCCTGTGAGGTGCTGTTCACCTAAAGGCATTCTCAAGGCAAACCAAAATCAAACACACGAAACATAGAGATTTTTTTTTTTCATGTGGCCTATAAACATTACTAACTACTCATTTAAAACCAAGAGTGAGGTCTTTACAGGAACATCTCAGAGTGAGACTTTGCAAAGTCCGAACGTTCGATGTTAATAAGTTGTTTATTACATGACTTAATGCTTGACTTTTACTGGCCCGTAATCGGCCCATGGGCATCATGGGGGAATAATGCCTTAGTATAAGCCAATCAGAGCGCGCGTTATGTGGGCTACAAATGCAAGTTGTGATCGTATAAACACAGTTCGTTTTAGATTTAAACAGAACATACATACAAAAGCTCAGCCAATCAGATTGCAGCGTTTCCGTTAGTATTCTAGCAGATTTAAACTAAAAAGATTTACAACCACCTTCTTTCAGAGAAGCACCGTTTGAGCAGGAATTGCAGGAGGTACAAATAAATAGACATATGAGACATATAAAGAGACCCAGAGGAATCAGAGGGTGAGTGATATCTTTAAATAACAACTAACATCTTTCGTAAGATTGATTAAATTTTGCCTTCCTTTATCTCAGTTATTTGCGTTCCGTGGGTAGGAAGGCAAGGTTAAAAACAGAAAGAAGTTTTTTTGTTTTTTTTTTTGGGGGGGGGGGTGGGTCATAACTCATGGTGCTCGTATATCGCAAGTACATGATCATGAATATATCATTTTTATAAATCTTAACTGCGGGATGTCAGATCTAAATACAATGTTTTAATAACTACTTTGTTTTAAGTTTCGCCGAAACGAAAGCACTCACGCGAAAAGTATGACCGAGGTGAGCAGGCAATCTCATCCTCAGGGCCGGCAAGTTTTTGGTTAATTAACGGTGACAAAAGTGCGACACATCTTGTCGTCTAGCCTCCTTACGTCTCGTACCCAGTCTCATCCCCTGATCGCACGACACTAATGAGACTAGGTTCGTCGACTAAATTGTTTTAGTTCTGTGCATTCTCCTTATAGGGTCCTGAAGGGGTAAAATGGGAACTGGGATTTGGGCAAATTTTCACTGGGAAAGTGGGATTTGGGTCACTGGGACTGGGATTTGGTCACTGGAAATGGGAATCACAGACAGAAAAACAATAGAACTGGGACTGGGATTTTTAGAATTTGGAAAAGCAATAGGCTGGGAAATGGGATTTGGGCAAAATTTGGGCTGGGAAAATGGGATTTATACCCCCCCTTCAGGACCCTCTCCTCAACCTCACTCCCAGGGATTTTCTCCCACTTCCCAATTTCAAAAGGGAAAAGCCCTGGGAACTAGGTTACATTCTCCTCCCAAGAGCGACTAGTTGAGACCATGTGACCGAAAGTGACGGGTGTTCTGCTTGATGAGACTGAGCTCAGTGCCAAGCTTACAAATATGTGCATCAAAAATCCATTGAACTTCATGTGTTTTGTTAGAATTTGGCAGATGGGACGGGGACGAATGCCCTCGATATGGAGTTGGCATTCAGATGGCGAATCAAGTCCCGATGAGATGCCGGATTATGACAGAATGAAAACCAAAAAACCGTCCCGTCGACATCATCGACGAAAGCATCGCAGACGTAAGTACCTTGGTTATGGCTTAAAAAGATGTTGAATGTGGATACCAGTATATTTATGAACTGATTAAGGTGATCACGCACGTTTTGATTTGACAACGACTATTTAAATCAGGTGGCTCGTTGAAGTTTTTTTAGCCCCAGGTCCGGGTTTAAAATGAAAAAATTCGTCGGAAGCCTATGTTCGTTTTTTGCGCAACTGCACTATACGACATCATCTGAGGCTGGAAACATATAATGATGTTGATTTTCAAGAAATGTGGTCACAACTGTGTTTACTTATTTTTTGACGTGCTAGATAAAGTTCTCTTATTATATTGGGGACAAATTAAGCGAGTTTCAGTGTAAGTTCTGTACAGGTTTTGTTAGCTCCGTTAAAAAAAAAACAGTCAATATCTTTCAATGAATTAAAGCTATAACCACCTCCTTTGTTTGACAGATCTGTGATGACGATGAGCACTTACTAAGGTTACATTTGGAAATATTTATTTTAAAGAACTGCACCAAGGCGGGCCCAAAACGATATTTTGGGAAAGAGTTGGGCTGGGAGAGTTTCTTCGCAGGTTGATTAACCTCCCATCCAGGGGCAAAAGCAAACTTTTTTTAAACCGGCTCATGCTACAGAAACGAGGTACAATGTTACCAGTCGGGAGCGGGATGAGTCTGGGATTTAGTAAAAATCATCGACAGCAGCAAACCCCCGGTGGGGACTCCCGTTGGAAATTTTGAAAAGAACTATTAAGAAATTCCAAGATCCTGTTTTGTGGGTGTAGCTGGAATATTTTTCACCCCTTAAGAAATTACAATTCTAAAACAACAAATTAACTGAAACTTACATAATTCTAAATAGCGATAAGTAAATTAAAAGACAACAGGCGATTGCCTTACATTTCCGCCAGTAACGACTCTCTTACCTGTGGGAGTTAGCAGTCTTTGGGCTTCGTTACCTTGGGGGCTTGTTATTTTTGAGGGATCGTTATTTTCGAGGGCTCGTTACTTTAGTTTCGAGGGGTCGTTACTTTTGGGAGGTTGTTACTTTCAGGGAGCAAAACATGGTTATAAATTTAGTACGACTGGGCTCTTCTTGCACTTTAAATCTATACTGCTGCCACAAAGGTGAGCTTTTCATATCTGGACCGTGTCAGATACCATAAACTGTTTGTACTTCATGATGCACTGCTACTTTAGTTGCCTGTAAAAACATCTCAGTGTGCTGGTCGCGTTTTTTAATTCAAATTTGAAGAAACGTTCCTTTCAATACACTCCGGTTGAAAATAAAATTCCTTTGAATCAAAGCTTCGCACGTATTACGTTACCGTAAAAAATATTTACAGGGTTTGTTTTAACGCGGGGCAACATACATTTTACAACACTTGTGGCATAAGCGATACCTTCTCTTATTGTAACAATACGTAACTAACTTTTTATAATAGATTCTGAGAGACACGACTCCGATGAAGAGTACGAAGGAACAGAGAGTTCTGAAGAAGAACAATCCTACACCGACGAAAGTGGTTCCTATGACGAAGACGAAACCCGTTCTCTGCAAGAAACAGACAGCAGGGAAGAAATAAGCCAGAGCTCAACAGAGGACGGACAAGATCATCCAAAACAGATTAAGCATAGCCGTGATGGCACTGATGGCTTGAAAAAACACAAATCAAAGGGTAATGTCAGACAACACACATCCTCTTTGTCTTCTTAGCGTGCAAAGCTACTAAGAAGGAGAACGATGAAGCGCTTAACGTTTTGAAAATTTAAGGTGGCCCTGAACCCTATGCACAGATTATTTTTAAGCTTTCCAAAAGGTTGTGTCTTATCATGCTTATCGAAATTCAATAATATAAAAGCATTTAATCGTGCCATTTAGCTATCATGATGGATGCTTTTAGCAGGTCATACTGTTGCTATAGTAACATACTGTACCACAAAATTACAACAACCTGTTCATGAATGATTGTAGAATCCATTTTGAAACCAAATTTACGAAGTTCCCAGAGTATCACTGGCCTGGTGATGCAGCATATATCAAGCCAATTTGAATTACTTCGCTAAGCAGTGTCTTACAGAATTGCAATTCTTCAGGCTACATTGCACTCTATGAAAATCGATAACAAATTGACAAAGTACATTTTATTTTAGACCCTGATGCCCGCAAAACCGTCAAAAAAGAAACCCAAAAAGGTTTGTTTATGTCAATGTTTTCATTTTCTTCTAATAATATATTGAGATTATCCCATTCTGGCATACAGGTACCGCGGATGGCGGTAACGCGAGAAAGGTAATCAGACGTGGGACCTCATAGTCTTGAAAACAGTCTAATGCTTTGCCAAGAGGCCTGTAACTAGGGACACGGATTATTGGGGTGTCTCTTGGACATTAAGAATATTTTTAAATAGTAATAAAGTGTTTCAAGCACAATTTTGCAATCACGGTAGACAGGATTTCCAAATTACTGCAACTGAGAAGTTCCCCGAGTATTTCGCTGACCCGCTGGCAAAGCATAACGGTACATCAATACAGCAATAATGGTTTTGGTACATAAGCTCCAAAATGTAAGGCACTTCCTTTATATTAACACTTAATTCATACGCTTTTATTTAGGTGCTACTTCCGTCACCGTTGAAGAAGAACCCCAAAAAGGAGGTTTTTGGATGAAAAACCTTTTTAAGAAAAAAGACCTTTCTGCAGCCACTAAACAACAAGTCACAAAAGACACAAAAAACAAGATCGTTAAGGACAAAAAAGTTACAAAAGACAGGGTCGGTAAGGACAACCAAGGCACAAAAGACACGGCCGGTAAGGACAAAAAAGTCACAAAAGACAGGTTAGGCAAGGACACCCAAGTCACACCTGGAACGATCGTTAAGGACAAAAAAGTTACAAAAGACAGGGTCGGTAAGGACAAAAAAGTCATAAAAGACACGGACGGTAAGGACATCCAAGCCACAAAAGACACGGCCGCTAAGGAGAAAAAAGTCAAAAGAGACGGGGTCGATAAGGACAACCAAGACACAAAAGACACGGTCGGTAAGGACAAAAAAGTCAAAAGAGACCGGGTCGATAAGGACAACCAAGACACAAAAGACATGGTCGGTAAGGACACAAAAGTCAAAAGAGACCGGGTCGATAAGGACAACCAAGACACAAAAGACACGGTCGGTAAGGACAAGCAAGTCAGAAAAGATAGGGCCGTCAAGGACAACCAAGTCACAAAAGACAGGGCCGTTAAGGACAAAAAAGTCACACAAGACACGGTCGGTAAGGACAAAAAAGTCATAAAAGACGCGGTCGGTAAGGACAACCAAGTCACAAAAGACACGGCCGCTAAGGAGAAAAAAGTCAAAAGAGACGGGGTCGATAAGGACAACCAAGACACAAAAGACACGGTCGGTAAGGACAAAAAAGTCAAAAGAGACCGGGTCGATAAGGACAAAAAAGTCACACAAGACACGGTCGGTAACGACAAAAAAGTCATAAAAGACGGGGTCGATAAGGACAACCAAGTCACAAAAGACACGGCCGCTAAGGAGAGAAAAGTCAAAAGAGACGGGGTCGATAAGTACAACCAAGACACAAAAGACACGGTCGGTAGGGACAAGCAAGCCACAAAAGACAGGGCCGTTAAGGACAAAAAAGTCACACAAGACACGGTCGGTAACGACAAAAAAGTCATAAAAGACGCGGTCGGTAAGGACAACCAAGTCACAAAAGATGGGGCCGTTAAGGACAAAAAGGTCACAAAAGACAGGTTAGGCAAGGACACCAAGGTGTCACAAGACGCGGTCGGTAAGGACACCCAAGTCACACCAGGGACGGCCGTTAAGGACAAAAAAGCCACAAAAGACAGGGTCGGAAAGGACACTCAAGTCACACAAGGTATGGTCGTACAACAATAAAGGTTTTTGTACATAAACTTCACCAGAAAATTGCACTTACTTTGTGTTAACACTAAATTCCTATACTTTAATTTAGATGGTGCTGCTTGTATCACTGTTAAAGAAGAGCCACCTAAAACAGGTATTTGGTCATTCATCGACTGGGTGAAAGGCCTTTTTAAGACGAAAAACCTAAGCACTAAGCAACCACCGCCAATCCCACCCACACAAGACACTGACAACCAAGTCACACAAGGCACGGTCGTTAAGGATAGCGTCACACGAGACACAGTCGTAAAAGACAAAAAAGTCCAGAAAGACGCGGTCATTAAAAACAGAGAAGTCCCAAAAGATAGGGTCGTTAAGGACACTCAAGTCACAAAAGACAAGGTCGTAAAAGACACCCAAGTGACACAAGACACGGTCGGTAAGGACATGCAAGTCACACAAGACACGGTCGTAAAGGACAGCGTCACAAAAGACACGGTTTGTGAAGACATG
>OMLO01001779.1_pt1 | contig 16902 bp, 15 predicted proteins | sample 1674811 | NCBI WGS metagenome assembly OMLO01 (sample SAMN06265003, study PRJEB25207) | coral metagenome | isolation source: Coral host | place: Mexico:La Bocana,Puerto Morelos, Mexico | collected 2008-11-13 | reverse complement strand
CATCAATCCGTTCAGCCGCTCCCGAATCAACCTTCTTGTCTGGCGGACTTTTGAAAACACACCACCCAAAACCAAAGCAATAGAAGTTAATCACCAACACAATATGAATTCCATTGATCCAAGCTGTTTTGTTTGGCGCAAAAATTCAATGATACTACAAAACCGGGGGAAAAACAATGGGCCTCTTGAAAAAAACAGGAATGACAGGTGTTTATTGTGCTATTTTTTTGAGGAGGGCGAGAAGCTTGAAAGGAGCAAACGGATAATAATCTAATACAACATAATACAACATATTGTCGAAACAACATCAATCAATGGATTATTGATTATCCTCATTGCTTGTGTTTCTCTAACTCTAGAACTATTGTCTAAGACCATATGGAACAGGAAAAGGTGAATCACACACAGACACACAAAAAAACACACAGATTCTTCACAATGTGAGGCTTTCAGTGTATGGACTAATTAGTTCCAATATGATCCAATCATATAAGACTGAGATAGAATTAGAAGCACCAGTTTTTTCGTCAAAAACTGAAGGTCAAGAGTGTGTTGTGCAATCTCGGATGGCAACTGATATCTGATAACAGGTATATGAGGTAATCAACCTCGATATCTTCTCCAAAGCATCATTACCTTCATCACAGATCCATATAGTAAGGGACACAAAACATGGGAATATAATCAATATACTGACAACATTATGAATCAACTCCTGCCATCTTCCATCTTGAAATGAGAATATAATGCCACCACTACAACATCAACTGCTGCCATTTACATATACATACCATAGATATATACATGTCTTACCAATGCAAAGCTGTTTCCCCCGAGTCTCCAAACGCCAGCAGCTGTCACTGATGCTGCGAAGCGTAAGGCTGCCTTTGGGATGGATGGATCCGAGGTTTCACCACCATGAAGCAGCAAGACCTCACGACTTCACGGATTTTTGTGTTGCTTAATGTACTAGCAAAATAAAAGTGTTTTGCCCGGGCAGAAAAAAAAAAGGTTTACCTAGAGATTCATTCTACCAGAAATTTTTGGGCGACCCCCAGTCAACCAGAATACTTAGGCGCTTGGATTTTTTTTGATAAAACTAGATCACTTCAAAGCAAAACTCATACGGTTAAGAGAAAAGTAGTCGTGGCCAATCACCAAAATCAGAGAGGTATGGAAAGGTGGGTTGGATGATGATGTGATGTGATGTTTGATGATGAATGGGCCATCTTCAAGACCTGGACATCCTCCACGATCCACCCCTGCGCTCGGGACCAAGCACCTTTCACTTGCGGGGTGGTGCAGGGAGAGGAATCAGTTGAAGCTTTTCAACAATTTTTTGTAAAGGCCAAGTGCTTTTTGAAAGCACCTGAAAGAACAGGTTGCTGCATGAGTTGTTCTACTCAGGCGAGATATTTTTCCAATAAAGTCCTCATCACTCCAGCACGAATAATCTCAGTAGGCGGTAAAGACTTCAGCCAAAAAACTAAACCAATCTTTGTTCACAAAAAAGGTGCTGTAGATGATTACCCAAAAAAAGTGATGATTCAAATCAAAGGAGCTGAGAACACTGAATGATTGCTTGCCTTTCGCCATCAAAATGTTCAGGTGTTGCTGAAAATGTATTTTCGGGCGCAGCCGAAACAACTTCCATCCACGCTGCAAGCACACTGAAGCTAAATAGCCAAACCCATCCTTAAGGTGAAAGGGATAGCCCCGGATAGCCCCCAAAGGAAAAGTCACACAAGGGTTAAAATAAACTTTTTTGCGACAGATTTTTTGGAGTTCTACCTTAAGATTAGCTGAGTATCGCACATAGCCTCACCCGAATGTAGAACCACAGTCCTATCAGGCTCTGGAACCCACACCCCGTGAGACCTCATAGTCCTGAAGAACATGTTGCTAGCTGCAACTGTGTATGCAAGAGCTTTCAATAGATCAGCTTCTTGGTAGTCCACCAAATCCTGCAAAGATGCAAGACTCTCCAAAGAAAACTATAAACCGAAAGGTTAATCAAGTCACGTACCATCAGTTTAAAGACAGTTCCTTGTATGCAAGAAGTCTTAAAAATAAAACTTACAAGTTGCGAAAAGAGTCGAGGCTTTCAAGGAAGTCTTGAAGCCACATGAGCACAAGCGATGTATCATGAGCTTTGGACGTGCTTCCCAAAGATGTTGGCCATGAATTTGTCCTCAGCTGTGGTGAACCCAATCTTAAAAATTTATGACTTGGCATCCCAGTTTTATCAAAAGGGGTCATCCAAAAAGTTTTAGGTAAAATCAATCAAGCAGCGTGGTCATATCGAACTTTTTGTAGCTCCACCATCCAATTGCTGTTGTCTTCTTGTTTTGGGTGCACCATGCCAAAAACTTGGAAAATGCATTTCGTAACTTTCCATCTAATGAGCGCCCTTGAAAAACATCCAGCTTAGCACATAGCACCACACCACTGGCCGCCAGGTCGATTCCCCACCCCAAATGGAATACATGGCAGCTATCTGGGAGTATAGTCATAGCAGAAATACCGGGTATGTGAAGTAGTGGGTTTCTGTCGACTTGGTGAAATGGAGACACGTTTCTGCGACCCACAGTTGCTCGCCATTCAGCCTCCGGGCCAAGGTTGCGCCAGCTGCAACCGTCACACATGTGGCACTTCTCGAGGCAGTTGAAGCCACAATTGAGATGAAACCCCTGGGCTGGGGAAGGGATGAAATGGTGAAGATGATAGTTGCAGAAAAAAACTTTATCCCCACAATATCCCTGCAGTATGCTTCACTTCAAGGGAACCAAATAAAAAGGGTCATGATCTGGTTGCTTGTGAGTCACCTTTCTCAAAAATGGCCAATCGCCCTTTGCTCCAACAGCAACCATTCGGATGGGATGTTGAAGGCCTACCTCAATATTGGTATGAAGAGAAATCAAATATAAAGCTTGCTCAATCTAAATCTAAAATCTAAACGTCCATTTTGTCGGGGGTATAGGGAAAAGACTTCTAGCCAATTTCATCCCAATTGCATCCAATCCAGTGGTGTACAAAGCAGTTGCATCCTCTAGGATAGCATCATGCAAATCATCTAAGGTTCGATCACCACAAAAGAAGATTGAGCAAATGCACGTCAAGAGAAAGCGAGTAGTCATGCTATGCCTTGGGCTGGTGACATAAAGGTTGAGTCAAGTGACGAACATTATTTTTTCCTTTAAAGGACGATATAAAACTAATCTAAAGGAAGAACAAGTGCATACGTCCTAACAAAATCAGAGGTGCCCACTCTCATTGGTCTTTGTTGGTCCCTTGTGGGAAATCACAGGCTGAAAGCTCTCAACCATGAAGCTCCTCTGTCTATGGGTTCTACCTTCGTCACCATGGAGAAAATAAGGCACGCAAAAATGTAGAGGAAATCCAGATTGATAAATGCAGTGCTCGGGGTGGGCATTCTTGAATTCGCCCCAAAAATCTCTAAAGGTTCGTTGCCAACATGCTGTATCTTCCAAACGTACCCCAGCCAGAAGTATTTGGGGAGCTTCTTGAAGTAAGACCCGAACCCAATCCTGCATGCGCAAAATTGGCCACCACATTTTTTGCACGCTATACTTTGGCCTTCTCACAGCCACAGAAATTTGGGTGGTCTCAATGGGCACTGGTAGCAGTAGATCATTTCGGTTGATCAGGGAGACAATGTTGCGAGTTGCGTTTGTTTTAGACTGTCCAGCTTTGGCAATCCGATACAGCAAGTCCAACTTGTTTCCTAGGCTTGTTAAAAGACTAAAACCCTCAAGGGAAACCAACAAAACCAAACCCTGCTCATACCTTTTGTTTGCAAGTTTGGTATCCTGTTACCCATGATGTTATTTTGTATTTTCGGGAAGTTACTTTAAATCATTCATCGCAAAAAAAATCAAGTTGAGCATCGCCCTTTCCGCACTCGGCAGATCATCTTCGCAATCTTGGCAGTACGCTTTGCAGACTCAGCCTCAGAGGGAAAAGCAGGGTTAGTCAAGCAAGGGGGAAAAGATACAACACCCCCCAAATAATCCCCAAACCTTTTATAAAAGGAATCCTTTTTTAGCCATATATGTTGAAAAAAATTGAGTGGTGTGTACCATGAACTGGATAGAGGCCTAGTGCAGGTTAGGGGCGCCAGAAAGGTAATCATGGAATAGCTCTTGGGCAAGTTCAGAATCTGCAGAAGATGAAGCATCATCGTTGGCATCAGTACGGCCTTAAGTGGCCGATCTTAAAACCCTACGTGCCCCGATTACATAAACAACAAGTAGGGGCATGAGGCCAAGACCTTCCAGGGTTGTTGCTTTGCGGGCTTCAAAACCTGGCAAAGTTTTGAAATTGATCATCTCATGGCTAAGTTTTTGTATATATACACATGATCTCGAGATAAATCATGGAACAGAAAAGCATTCAGCAAACACCGCACAGACTGCAAATCCTTTTCCTTTCTAAGGATCGCAGCCAATGGACATCACCAGCCAGGCATGCAGCAACAGGCGCATGCCATTGCGAAGACTTCTAGCACGAAATCCCTGCTCACATGACTATGAAGTTCAACACTTTTGCGGGTTTGGAAGTAATACATGTTCAATCACAATTGCCTTTTTATGATTAAATTTTTTATATGTAAAATCAGAAGATGAGCAGGTATCCAAAACTGCTACAACAGAAGCCTAGAGAAAAGCAGACCTACTTCGCCTTCTTGGCTTTTTTGGAAGAGCTAGCTGGAGCAGCAGCACTAGAAGCATCAACTTTCTCAGGTTTGTTCTTTCGTTTCCTTTTGGTTTTCTTTGGCTCTTCCTCCTCCTCTTCCATGTCTTCTTCCTCCTCCGGTTCCTCCTCCTCAGTTTTAACTGTTTTCTTCTTTCGATCCTTCAATGCAACTTGACCAGTTGCACTAGCCTTTGCCTTTGCCTTTCCTTTTGCAACTGCAGGAGGCTTGATTGTCCTAGCAGTCAAGAAGCAGAGCTAAGGAGAATTTACGAAAGGGTTCAACACTAAATGCCAATTCACAAACCAACACGATTCACTACGTCAATGGCCTTGCACGAGCCAACACATTGTTCACATGGACATCCTTCTGCGTGCATTTCACATAAAGTTGGACCAGCTCTTTCTTTTGTGTACTGGCCACAGGGAAGAAAGAAATCATGAAACATGTTGGGGGGATGGCTATCAACAACGTGACAGGCTGGTGCAGCAGGCCTGGAAGGGCCTTCACCGACTGTACAAGCATCACTTTGGCACTTAAGACATTCCTGGTAGAGCTCCTCAAAAGCTTTGATCTGAGTGGCAATATCATTGGCCGTCCTGGGAATCAGAGTAACAAAAATGATCACTTCTTACTGCTTACTGCTTATGATGATGATGATGATGATGATGATGATGGTGATGATGATGATGATGATGATGATGATGGTGATGATAATGATGGTGATGATGATGGTGATGGTGATGATGATGATGATGATGATGATGATTATGATTGGAAATTTGCGGCTCCAAAACGGGAACGGTGGCACCAAGAAAAATCAATTATATATTCTTGAATTTTGCTAGTGGTGATACCACCATGGTGATGGTTGTTGTTGTTGTTGTATGTCCTATTGGGTGTTTCCCAAATGATTGCATGTGAAGTATTTCAAGAAAAATCGACAACTGGCCTGGTCGCCCTTTCGATGTCCATGACTTCGAGCTTCTCCTGGAGTGCGACCATGTTTATACAAGAAATTTGGGGACCTATGATCTTTCTTACATAGTAGGGTTGTTCCTTAGTTTCTTCAGCTTTGGTGATCTTCTTGGCAATACCCTCGATGAATTGTGGCAACAGGCCTTAGGTAAAGGTGGTGGTATGACATCCCATGTTTATGACAAAAAAACAAGGTCATGTTACCACCAAAAGATACGCCACTATGCAGGCAGCTTGCTAAAGGGATCTTGGTTTGCCTGGAGCACTGGAAGGCCAGCCGACTTGGCAGCACTTGCGGACTGGGATGCGATAGCATTGATAGCTTGGGTCCCCTGTGCACCAGTGGCAGCCCCACTCCTTAAGAAAAAAATGGGGCAACTCCCAAAGTTATAGAAGTTAAAGGTCTCTATATAGTTCAATATGGGGCCAAGGTACGATGATGGCGAAGGTAAGGCATCATGAGGGGCCAGGATTGAACCAGTTTCATCCTGCACCAAACTATGAATCAGTTGTAAAAAACATGTAATTTCACATAGCGAAACAAAAAACTATGAAAACAGTCCTGTGTTACGAAAGACATTCGTTGCTCAGTATGTGTACCACTCTTCTTCTCATTTGAGAATCGTCGTTGCTTGGGGATCCTCCACTCTTCCTCCCCATGGACTTCCGACTTTTCCACCAATCCCCTTGCAAGTGCCCAGTTGCGAGAGTTGTTGATCATGGACCTCAGAGTACATTGACTAGATTTTGGCAGTAGCGGTACCCATCAGAACTACACAAATCAAACAATTGAAATCATAATGATGTACTTACAAACATAGGAATGCTTCCGTGGGACTCAGTCCAACCAGCCTGTTCCAAATCTACCTTTGAATAGTAACCACCCTCCAAAGTCTCAGTATCTTCTTCACTTTGGAATTTTGCAACTCTGCACTCCACAGCTTCAAAATTACCTTCCTCAAGAAGCAACGTGCGAAGTTGCTCACCTTAAGTCAGATCAAAAGCGTAATATTACGATCGATGTGTGAAAATCAATTGATATTACAATCCCGTGAAGTGCAAGATTTGAGTCATCAAGAAAATCTAGATGCAGATTAGGGGCGGCCCTTCTCAGTTTTGAACATTTCAACGACGTTAGCACTAGCAGCAGTTTCACCACGCCTATTCGGCTTGACATAGTTCCGAATCCTGCATAGGACAGAAGGAAGCTATTATATTATATATGGGTGTTTCCAAAATAGGGGTACCCCAAAATGGTTTATAATGGAAAACCCTATTAAAATGGATGATTTGGGGGTACCACTATTTTCAGAAACATCCATAAATATATAATCTATCATGAACAATATGGGGTCCTCCAGTAGGTACCATCTTTGTACTTAAGCATCTTGCCAGAAGTGGCTGGAGGTGGCATGTCTGGGTCTGGGTCAGCCGGTGCCTTTGCAGTCTGCTGAGTTGCCAAGTCTTGTGGTGTTGCAACTGCAGTTGTCACTGCTTGCTGTGCCTGCGTTGTAGCTGTCACTGCTGCAGTTTGTTGCGATGCATGCTGAGTCTGCTGAGTTGCCAACTCTTCTGGGGGCGGTGCTGCCGAAACTGGTGGGGACGGTTGGGAGGCGAAACTGGTTGGAACTTGGCATAGCTGGTGTTGACCGCCGTTGCTGGGAGAAGGACTACTCTGAGGGTATTGTGTGTATGGTGTTTGTGCATCTTGCAACTGGTCATACGAGCTATCAGCTTCTGTTCCCAAAGGAGTTTTTGGAGGGCTTGGAGTAGCAGAAGGTACTGCATGCACACTGTTAAAGCTTTCACTGCGCCCCACAGTACCCCCCCCATAAATGATGTTGGAGAAGAAGCAAAACCAGGAACGAATGCACCAGCTGATCGAGCTTCATGATACACACCGCCTGCACCAATTGTCTAATGGAGGGAACTAACCGGTGATGAAAGTATATATTGGAAGATTGGATACTTCAATGTAATCCCCAAAACCATTAGACTTGCCTCCAACTTGTCCCCTCGGATCTGTGCCAGACAGGTGGCCGATTTGACGCTGGAGATTTGCAATGCGAGCAGAGGCTGCCTTGGATGGTTGCTGGAAGGGAGCTGTTTTTTTGGACCTAAATCTAGTTTAATTCACACAATTTGTTGTATACATATGGGAATTGTATGCTAACAAATTACCGCAATAGCTGCGCTCAAATCTTGTTTCCCCGGTTGGCCCTGCATGGCGAGGGCTGATATACCTGCTTGGAAGGATGGGCAGGGGTTCAGGGGTGGCTGGTCACCTGATGACATACCTCCAAAATCCAATTGAGCAAAAATGGCCCTTAGAGCAATCAACTATTTGAATTCTATTGAACATTGCGTGGCATTCCCAAATCAAACTTTGCAAACATATCCTTTTCCTCGCACACCCCACCAACCGTTGTATCGGCCTAATTGTTGAGCAGACATTTCAGCTCAAAATTTAATTTGGTGCTTCAAAAAGCAGTCACATTTGAAAGCAAACAATGGGATATGATCAAAAAATCCTAAGTTCCAAAAAACCTATTTGACCTAGAAATTTGGATTTGTAGTCGTTTGATGTTTTTTGAGTCCGTTTTGCTCAGTTTTGAGTCCGTTTTGATTCAATTTTTGGTCGTGGATTTTTGATGATTTTTGAAGATTTCACTGCTTATCACCAAAAACCATCACAACAACCCTGCTGAAGCACACCACCAGTGCAAAACCTACTGTTCCGGCTGAGGCTGATCATCCGGGTGTGCTGAAAAAGCAGCCAGGTCCTCAGCTGTGATCACCTCGGTAGCAGGTGGCTGGGTGGAGGAGCTGTGTGGTGAGGAGATGCTCAAGCTTGGACAAAGGAAGTTTGAAATATTAAGCTATAGGGCGAATAGAAAACATATGCTGACTAGTCGCATATTTCTTCATTTCAGTGTGCATCTCTTCCATAACCATTTGCCATCCAGGAGGGATGCGGAGCTGTTCATGATTCATCAAGTACAAGAACAGACTTGGCAACTTAGCATCCACCCATGGATCCCCTAATGGTAACCCCATGAAAATTTCAAGGTCTGTTGAACGAGTCTCAACATGTTTCTTCTGCCGCATCGAAAGTCGAGGCATGTCCTTGACTTGGCTGTAGAGTTGAAGGAGGCGAACGCCAAATCCCTCAGGATATGACCTGGGCAAAGATTGGTCTAGTGAGGTTAGTGGTCGGGACCTTTACCCCAAATACCAGTTTTCAAGGACATGTGTTATGTTGACATGGGCCCTATGTAAGGGAATTGCTATATAGGTCCTTCCTTTTTGGGGGTTCAACATATCACCTTTACAGGCTTGAATAGCCACATTAACATGTCAAGAAGGCCATGACCAAAACATTATCTATATAGCGCCATATGAATTCACAACCTGAGGCAGGGTCTGACTTGATCGTAGTGCAGGTGTTCCTTGAAATCTAAGCTTGCCATCTTTTTTGGAATGATATTTACCTCAGTTTGGCATAACTGAAACCGATCAAGTTGTGAGTTTGTCGAAGCATTCAGAACCGTATAGTCATAGCCGTAGGCACGAGTGGTCGTAATAGTGGTGGAGGCTTTCCTCTTTTCAGCTCTTAAGATTCCAAGGTCCTAGGCACCATAGATGTTTTAATACATGGAACCGACTAAAATCACGTATATAGCAGTAAAACGCTGGGCCCCTGTCCAACCCATCCACCACATGCTCATCGTTAGACCAACAAATTGTAGGTTTGGGGCAAGGTCCACCATGGAGCATCATCCAGAATCGACGTTTAAATACCTCAGCTAGATCACATTTTATGTAGATCCCCCAGCACCCAACTCACACTATAGGATGTCACATTGAAACGTTCTGGCTTGACATCAAACGTCTATACATATTCTAGATGAACAAGGCACATAGCAAACCTCATTTGCAAAGGCTTCGAATCTTGCGTGTCGGGCCAACACACGCTCACTCCCACCGGGTTGTTCGAGGACAAAGATTCCATGAAGGGCTAAAACCAGGTGTAGTATCAGAACGACACTTAGTTGCAGAACACCATGAATGAGGATCATTATCAAAGTGAAGCTGTTTCATCGCAAAACTACAAACTTATTGCTGGCTAGATTCCGAGATATCATCAAATTGGATTCCCTAATCCAGGAAAGCCACATGTTTCCATTGGGGTTCATCTCTGTCCTCCATGACGTTCCCCGTGATATCAAAGTCCAGGATGAGCAATCAGGCCCCAACAGCAGCATCCCAGATGGTACAAGGGAAAGAATCATATGCAAAGCACATCTTAGTGTTTCCACAATTCCACAACAAAAGTAAATTTGTTCACACGCACAATCTTGAATTATATATATTTCTTAAGTTATGAGACCAAGAAACGCATAGCCACCCAAAGACAGGAAATTCATACCGGAAGAATAGTCCCAATCATATTGTGCGACACCATGGCCAGCATTCCTAGCTAGAAAAAAATTAGATTCCTAGCCCCCTCGATCAATGGAGATTTCTGGTTCCAGCGATATATAGGACGTAAAGGTACCTGTACCTATATGTTATATCAGACAGACCCTGTTACAGGAACCAGAAATCTCCCTTGATCTTGTGGGCTTGGTGTGGTTTTGATCGAGTAATCATGCTCCAAGAAAAACCTTTACCCCTCTCCTCCACACTTCTCCCACACGACCCTTTCCGGAAAACAACTCCACCAGTTCATACTCCGTTTGCGGTGAGGTGGTCCACAATATGAGCAACACCTTATCGAAGAAAAAAGGACAGATGGGATAGACGCTTTCAATCAACCATTCAAATCTTACTATGTTACACCGGTTGGATTTTGAAAGTTGGTCATCTTAAGAAGTCTAAGTATTGTACGCAAGCTATGAACACCTGCACGGCCAGTGGGAAAGAACAGCAATTTCAACAATCACCAATCTGGAATGAATTGAAAATCAAACAATCATTGTTGAAATAAAGGCCCTGCCTTTGGTGTGTTCATTTGTGCCAGATTCACCACCATGCTATCTCTGCATACCGGCATGGCGCAAACTATATACTTATAGCTGCTAATCCAGCTACAGAATTGAAATGGCTCCAGGTCACTTAGAGCTGAAGAGGGGGAACATGCAACGACTATTGCAATACATGTTGTACTGGTGAACTTGCTGACTTAAAATCCTTTCTCACACACCCCTCCAAAACACGCAGGAGTTGCTGTTGGAAGAAGTGAGCCTGGCTTGCCATCGCTCCATGGGCGACCTGTCAGGCAAGATAATGGGGAAATTGGAAGTTAGGGGTGGCTACCATTCGTTTGCAGGACATACACTTTTCTAAAGAAAGTACGATCGTATACTAAATACAGTCACCAGTCCACATTTTTTCTGCCATAAAGCTAAAACTTTCCATAACACGTTCGGCCAATCCCAGATTCAAACTAGACTGGTGCCCTCTGCACGCCCGTGTCACAACACAGGTTGGCAGCTAGGGGCTCATCATTGCATCTTAATTGGATGCGATAGAAAAGTAGATAATAGGCAAACGGAGCAGACTTGTTCTGCAAATGGTTGCCAGGACCCCCAAAAAAGCTGTACAAGACTCCAACCAAAACAAACACACACACACAGTGAAGCAAACATTCGCGATCATTATTTAAGCTTACAATTACATTTATAATCATATTTCAGGATTCCAATATCAAAGACTTTCAACAGTTTGTGTTTGTGTGTGTGCACCGAGGGTTCAATCTGAACGAGCGAACAACTTGATAAGATGAAGCCAATTGTAGCACCCAGCCCCTGGACTTCACTCTGTTTCTTTGTAAGCCTCGGAAAGAAACTTAAACGAGATACAAACTGAAATCAGCTAAAGTCACATACCCAAAAAAAACGTAAGCACCTTCCATTGGACCCCCAAAGGAATGAACAACATATATCTACTTGGGTTAATGAAGGTTGTGGGTTCCCATGGTTCAAACTACCTCATCACATTCAAAGTAAGAAACAGCCCTCGCAGCAATCTTTGCATCATCTCGGGTTGCGCCCTCTTTGAGCTTGATGTTCAACACACGCTTGTAGGCACAGCTTTTGCGACTAAGTAGAGCTTTGCTTTCTGCTGATCTTCCTGATGGTTTGCTACCTGCTGCTTCGCCACCTTCAACTACTACATCATTCCCCCCAGCATCACCCCCATCCTTGCCTTTCTGATCACTGCTCTTGGTTTCTTTGCGAGACCTTTTTTTGGGTGGTTCTGCTTTATCATGTTCTATGGGAGCAGGACTTGGCTGGGACAACCTGTGCACATCTGCTGCTGCGCTCGCTGCTGCATAGGCATCGAAAGTAGCCCCTCTATCCCTCCCAACATCACCATCCACTTGCATAGCTTCATATTCACCCGTGCTTTTGCTGGCCTTTGCTTTTGCCTTGGACTTTGCCGATGCCTTTGGTGCTGTTGCAGGCTCTGTAGGTGCTTGCTTCTTGGAAGTCCTACGTGGTTTCTTTTCTGGTTCTTCAGGCTTAGCGGTGTTGCTACGCTTGCGGGAATTGCTTTTTGATGCAACTGCTGTTGTTGGCTCACCATCCTTGGTAGTTCGTGGTTTCCTCCCCCTTGGCTTGCTCGGCTGCTGCTGCTCTGCTGTTACATACTCAATCTGTTCTAAACATTTTGGCCTTTCTGGCAGACGTGCTTTTGCATGTTGCTGTAATGCCTCATTTGTTTTGTCCTGAGATTTCCTATCCTTTTCCTCGTGTTCATCCAATGTTTCAACCGGTTGCTCTGGCAACTTAGGTTCCACCTTGTCCTGAGATTTACTGTCCTTTTCCTCATGTTCATCCAATGGTTCAACCGGTTGCTCCGGCAACTTGGGTTCCACCTTGTCCTGAGATTTACTATCCTTTTCCTCATGTTCATCCAATGTTTCAACCGGTGGCTCCGGCAACTTGGGATCCACCGTTTCAGGGGAATGGGATTGCTTGGCAAGCGCTTCAGCTTTCTTATTCAAAAGGAATTGTCTGAGTCTGGCAGAAGGTGAGGTTTTTTTTGGTTCACTCTGATGGCCGCTTTCTGGGGTAGTAGCCACGCCAGTATCACCCAAAGGAGTTGGTGTAGGGTCACGAACACCCAAAGGGGAATTTGATTCATCCATAAAGGCTTTACCAGTGGTAATCTTTGGAGGAGTATCATTAGCCACCACCGTTTCACCGGGCACAGGCAGTTCCTGGACAACCTTCACATCGGCGAGCTCGGCGACAATCTCCAAGATCTCACCTCAAAGGCCAGGGATTCCGTGATAAGTTATACATTGACGTCGGGGTAGTTGATACAACAAACTATAGATATCGAGATACCCGGACTTGACCGATTTTCAAAAAACAAATATTTGTAACAGCTCAACTGGTGAACTTTTAATATCTTAAGTTTCTAGCCTAGGAACTGGGAAGTTCAGCAGTCTCCATGGGTTGAGTTTCCATGTTGTCCATACCGATACCTTGATTGATCGAAGAAACCACCATCGCATGCTTGTGAACAAGACACCCTTAAAAAATATAATACCAAACATGGCGTTGATGGGGCATCAACTTCAACCATAAAAAAATAATGATATGGTTTGACCTGTATGTACATCTTTGGCATCCAAAAAATTCAAACAAATAAGACATGGAACCCTGATGAGATGTCACTGCCTTGTCTTCTTGGGATGCTTTTGAATTTGACAGCAATAATTCATCATGAGCTTGTTGGAGAAAGGCCAATTCCGCTTCTAGGTTTTGAAGTGTTTCAAGTAGCTGCAATTGCTTCAATTGCTGTTCCAACTCCTCCAAAGCCTGAAGCTGCTCCAACTCTGAAGTTTGCGCAGGAACCTGTCACAGAAGCATGGATCAACATATATATATTCTTAATAGGAGATAGGCGTGATCGCTAATTGGGTGTTTTCCTTTCGGGATAAACCTGAACTGGGAATGTTCTGAAAACCAATACCTGTTTAGATGTTGGCCATTGGGGGAACTAAATGGGAATCAACAAATCCAACAAGTTGGCCATCCCCTCCTTGTTGGTTCAAAGTGCAAACAGGATGTTCCACAACCTGGAAGAAGGATGAGCTGTGTGACGGAAATATTCTCAAACACCAACTTGGCTCGGAATTCTGATGGTTGGCGGGTCAACCTCTAGTCTAGAGTACGTAGACCAAAGGGTAGCTGAGTAGCTGGATGTGGTCATCAAAAAACACCTAGAGTGAAGTACTGCTTTGGATGGTTCTCCAACCTCCCTATCACCTCTTGGCACCTCCTTGATCTTTTGAGGCGAAGCAGGCTGATCCTTTGGAGCATCAGCTTGGGTGACCTGGCAACATTATGGAAGGAAGGGGCATAAACTATTAGAAAAAACATGGATCATCCTAGCCACGAGCCTCCATGGGTGTGGAGCCCGTGGCCTCTTCATCATTCAGTCCTAGCTGGAGTTAGCGATTAACACCCACTAGTTCTGATCAGTTGAAAAGGAAAGCATATGATTTAAATTTTCAAAAAACAAAATACACCAAAGTAAAGTTTTATGAGAAGACAAAGGTTTACCAATATATGAAGAGAAACTTGCATCAACTTCATCATCGGTAGAATCGGCTTCTTCCATATCTTCGGGATCATCAGAACCATCAGATGATGATTGGTCACTCAGATCACTGTTTTCACCATCATCATCGTCATCGCCAGCAGCGCTGGAGACAACCCTCGGGGGTGTTTCTAATGGAATATCCAAACCTTGACTGATCATGATTCTCCTCAAGCCTCTCTCACGAGGTATGTGAGGACGTCTTACAACCGCATTGTAGGTAGAAACCATGCGTCGAAGACCCCAAGCTTGAATAATCACATTCTGACCTAGGGTAAGCAGTCTGTGGATAGATATATACTTTACTTTGTGGTGGTTGCATGAATGAATCTCAATTAAGTTTGATCAACTCTATGCCAACAAAGTAAATCCAAAAAAGAGAATCGATTTACTTGATTTGTGGGAGCTACGTGGAACGACAATCTGCATCAGATCATACAATGCCTGGATGTGGACTTCCAAAGAACGAACACAAACCCTGGTACCCAAGTGCTGGAGGGTGAGGGTAACCAGCGCTTCATTCTTCACCAAGGTTTCCCGAGAGATGAGGTTCTGGTTTTGGAACTGAACCTGGGCTGCGAATGTGTGACAAGCGAGTTGGGGACAGGACAGGCCATCAACATGTATACCCAGGTGGTTCCATGGATAATTTACTTACTGGAGGTAGCTACATTCTGTTAATAGACAAGTTTCCAACTGCAGGGTTTGAGCCCTTCGTCTCAACTCTGGCAGTCCCTCCCACGCACGTGCAAGATCCGTGGCTGAATCAACCATGGCTGGAGCTAGTAAAGACAGAACACTCGGTTTCTTAAGGGTACCCCACATGGATCGATGGTCAATGTATATGTATATGTCACATATAAGATATACTATCCTAGAACATTTTTTTGACATGTCATGGAGCCAAACAGCTTCCCCTGACAGCACCATTTTGTATATGCAAGCAAATCCCTGTATGTCCATTAATGTAGATCAATCCACCATGATCCCCCAGACACTCACGCAGTCGCCCTCAAAAAATCCTGGCCTCAAAAGAGGCAAGTGCTGCCCAGCCCTGGGAAAGTTTTGCCTGCTATTGAAATGACCTGTATGGCACCTTGAATCCAAGGATGCAGTAGTAGTTGACTTATAGATCTTTTGTTTTTGGTGATCTATTTTGGGCATTCAATTGCTTCCATTGCCCCAAATAAGCATGTGATGACTAAAACCAAATGTTTTTATCCAACCTTCCTTTGTCCCATCCCGCTGAACCGCGGCAAGCCAAGATAGCCAAGGACATTCCATCACTGGCAAAGGATGCTGCGCGAAAATTCGCGATATCAGTTGAGATGATGAAAGATGATGATGATGATGCATGGTGCTTATCCCACAGCACCAAAAGGCCAAAAGTAGGTCGAAATCTCCAAATCCAGTCGTTTTGGTAAACTACCATCTTTTGTGGGCGATCAGTTTATTTTTAGTAAACTCCAAAACAACCAATTATTTCTTATACGAACGAATGTCTAGGATTATATATACATATTGTACATTATAAAACTATATATATCTATATAATTCTATATATGTTTCAAAACCAACACACCTCTGGGACCCGACATAACCTCTCAAAGTACCTTCTAGTAGGACCGATAATTATTCAAAGGACATCTTTGTAGGGTCTACGGTCTACCCACTAAAATTTACTCCCCCGAAAACTAACAGCAAACGCCCCTCTGAAAATTTATTGTTGGAAGATGGGATGAACTTGTTCATGATTTAGTTGACAGATATGTTCCCAACTAGTTTCGTCTCCCCCGAAGAAAAATGCCAGATGCTTCATTTCCTTTTGGTTCATGGTGCCTTCTTTGGGGGACATGCCTTCATAATTCGGGGGAATTGGAAATACATGTAACCCCAAAAAACACACACCCAACAAAACTTGGCTGCAAATATACATCTTTCTCCAAAGTAAAGGAAACCTATAGAAAATCCTAGAAAAAAAGGCCTGCTCTGAGAATCGGATCCCAACAACATCTTGCTAGGTTGAAGCTGACCCCCCCAGCAATCTAACTTGTTTTTGCAATCAACACGACATCTTGTTGTTTTTGTTCTGAAAGAGTGGTATATATCCCAAACAGCTTTGAAAAAAGGAGCAGGTTTTTTGGGGTTTAGACATGTATGAAACGTGTGTATACGTTACAGTATATATTTTTTATGTTCACCCAAAACACAAAATGCTGATACGACGATACGATCAGATGTGCTGATCCAACTCGAAACCTCGCCACATTGCTTCTGTTGCTTCCTATTTTTCTGGCCGAGTTGACAAGATTTTACCAACCAGGATTTCCCTGAAAGAGCTGGGGATTTCGCTTATTACACCACCATTTGGGGGGCCCAGGTCCTGTGAGGTCGCTATATAATTTGACCAGTATTTTGTTGCAAGGGATTTTAGATAGCCTGATCGCTCCCTTTCAAGCTGCAAGGTGGGGCCGTCTTAATCGTTATAAATGGATTGAAATAACTCCTAAAAGTCTATAAGTAAAATCACCCCAGTTTACTCATGTATTAATTTTCGGCCATTTATAGGAGTTATTTCACCTTTATTTACA
>OMLO01001778.1_pt1 | contig 16903 bp, 3 predicted proteins | sample 1674811 | NCBI WGS metagenome assembly OMLO01 (sample SAMN06265003, study PRJEB25207) | coral metagenome | isolation source: Coral host | place: Mexico:La Bocana,Puerto Morelos, Mexico | collected 2008-11-13 | reverse complement strand
CAAAGGTCAAAATATGCCGGATGTTATGATTTTAATATTCAGGAAACGCGGAATATATTGTTTCAAAAGTCAAAAGATGTGTGCACTGTCTAATTTTAAAGACAGGAAATGAGTGACATTTTATTTAGCAGGTAAGAAAAGGTGGAATAGTTAGTTTTTAATTTTGACCCTGAAAACGCGCCATACAGAATGACGTAATAGCGGCGCTAACTGACTCGTGCAAGCAGACTATACCTTTGAGCCGTTCTTCAACGGTACACAGTACTCACTAGTTTTCAGGTTTATTTCGCAGCTAAAACTCTCTGTAAACTCACAGTATGCTCACAGTTCAACTCGCTGCTTCGTCTCTCCAGTTTCTGAGAAAGTCACTACACGTGCTCATTACCATATTTGGTCACACAATTGAATGTCGCAAACTACGGGGGTGGGGGTCCGTCAAAACTCTCGTACACCTTTTGTCTTGACACTCTAACAAATATGGTCTGCGTTGCAGTCGTAAACGGGGAACAAGTAGGGAACAGGTGGCAAAAAACGTGAAGAAAAAGGGCAAAATAAAAATAACACCCTATCCCGATAAAGAACCAAAAAGAACACTACGTCTGCATAGGTACGCAATGCGGACCTACTTTTATTTTTGATTGCGTGACATTTGAAACCAGTCATACTGTTCCTGAAAGTCTTGAATTTCCTTGTCAATTCGCTTCCAAATCAAACGAAGTTGGAGGGAGTAGATATTTCTGAAGGTAACTATAACTATGGCAAAAGCGAAATATGTGGTCGTTAGGGTGCCTCAGCTGGAAGGACAACTGACAGCTGGGGTTAAAAAGCGGGCCACGGTGGGTAAGGCCCGAAAACAAGCAGAAAGAGAGATTGCCGGAGAAATTTTATTACAATCCTAGGACTACAAACTTGGTTTCTTAACACTATAGTGCAAGACCAATAATATATTCCGACTTACACTTACAGCTCTTCGGAACAACAAGGGTGCACGAGAAGCCGAGACAAGTGACGGAATCGCAGAACTTCATGGATGAGAGCATTTGGCGAGAAAACATACAGATTGGTGAAGAGTACAGTGAGGCGGCAGGGAAGCTGTGCAAAAAGTTTAACTCCGGCGCCGGCGGAGCCAGGGACAGAGAAAGGAGAAGAGAAGGGAAGAGAAGAACCTGAAGGGTGGGATTGAACGTTAGAGGGCAGGGCCATGAATTCCACAGAATGGCCTTGGCCTCAAATCGTTTCTGAGACCGGCAAAGACCCATTTTCTGGACATAACATAGAATCCTGCAATGATAAGCAGTGGGAACAGGCATCAGCCGACCCAATTTTATGCAGAGATGGATATTAGAGGCCGAAACAATTTTGAAAAGCTGCGTAAAGGCCGAAATACGCAAGTGAGATCTAGTACGCTGGGCCTTCTAGACCCAGAGCCGAGTTTTAGGTCTAGAGTTTTAGATGCCCTAAGAGAACGAAAGCAGAACACTTGAAAGCGCGAAGACTTCCTTTGCATTGATATCAAGGTTGCCATGAGAAGAACACCAATAGTCAGACCGGCAGACCGTCAGAGTTAAAGGCAGCGCCCCACCCAAAGGACGAGGAATCCACTCACAGGATGATCTGGTGATGGAACTCCGTTCTCCAAGGAAGGAAGCCGCTCTAGGTTTCCAAAGATGTCCAGTTCTGGATTTCTAAGTTCAGCGGACCAGAGATGCGTTTTTATGTAAGTAACGTCAGAGGCGAGAATCGACTAAACTAAGAGGAAAAACTTTTGCCTCTTCTCCAGTAAGGAGAAGGAAAACGTTCTTGCAGTCAACCAAAAAACCTGAGTATGGGACTACCTAACAGGCAACAAGAATAGACTTGGCCAGGTTAATATGATAACACAGAGATACAAGAGTGAGGCAAACAGTGACACTAGCCGAAGGAACACGCACAGTCTGACGCAAAAAACGCGCAGGTAGGATTCTTTAGGGGCAGCTTAGAAGTTCTGCTGTGGGTTCTGTCCTCGTGTACTGGTTCACAAGAACCGATACAAAATCCCCAACAATGTTCAACATCTAAACAAAGGTTCGTAAAGAAAGGAGTACAATGGTTATACCCTCTGTGTACCGGTACACCGGGACACAACCCTGCTGTGTGTCGCTCGTCAGTGTACAGAAAACCAGGAATAGAGACTCTGCGAAAAAATGCAACAACACGATCAATTTATTTACCAGTCTTGGGTTCAGTTTTCCTTACGTTACGATAGGCAGAATAGTTTTATGTAGCTGTAGTTCCTATGATGATTGCGACGCTGTTGTGAAATTAATTGCGAGAAATTTCAGTTCGGGTCAGTATAAAACATGACTGTGTGTTATTACAATACCAGTAAAAGTTTACAACTGTCTGTCAATGAGGTTTCAACTTTTCTATTGGTGCCCTTCATAACATTTTTGCTATTGAGCTTATAAACAGGCAGTTGATCATAGAATGCTTTGGGTAAATTGATAAGCGATCTGTTCTGCTGTGTTCGTGCTGATAAGAAATAAGAAATTTTCTTGGTTATGAATGAGGCGTTGGCCCGTCAAAATGTTATAACTTACCTGAGTAGTAGTAGTATGAGGATTGGACAAATACCGTTTTGCACAAGAGAGAGGTGGGGACCTTATTGGCTCCTGTTGAGCTTCCCAGCTTTAACATCAAGCTCCCTAGCTCGCTTGATGTTAAAGCTGGGAAGCTCAACAGGAGCCAATAAGGTCCCCACCTCTCTCTTGTGCAAAACGGTATTTGTCCAATCCTCATACTACTACTTGAGTGGTGCACAGAGTTTGATACGAGGTCTTGATTGAGGCATGTAAATGTACAACGAAACGAAAGCAAAGAATTTATGGAAAGATCCTGAAAACAGAATTCGCCCCGGCTGAACACAAACTCCAGAAGGCAAATAATTTTTAGCTCTGCAATTATTTCGGGTCTACCTCTTAATCTTTATCCTTTTGTTACAATTTTTCAGAAAATAAATTTCTTTAGAGCAGATTTTACGAGGAAGATTGATTGAAACAAAACGGCATGCCTTATGAGTTTCATTTGACGCACAATTACACTGAAACTTAGTTTGCCGCCTGTTCTGACTCCAGGCTATCAAAAATCTTGCTTTTCGCCACATAATGTTATAACGATCCCTGATTTACCATCGCTTTGTTTAGATCCGCATCTGAAGTCTCCACGTTGTCTAGTCAATGAGTTATAAGTATCCTTAAAGCGAAGAATGCGGAGTAGGTCCACCCTCGCGCTTATTCTTCACATGTCATCGAAAAAGATATTATTTCATGTGATTCATGTGATTCGAAGAAGAAATTTAGTGTGTTTTTCGACTCTCCTAGATCGATTGATGTTAAATACTATACTAATCCATGGAGAGTCCTTGCAACCAATCCTGAGTGATTCCGGTGTGGCGGCCATATTCGATGAGACAAATTTTGAAATCCCTGTGACGACGATGACGTCACATGGAAACCTAGTATTTTCCCCAAGGATCTGAGAACGAAGCCGGGTGACCGCTGACTTAAAGCTGGGTTAAGTTGTGCAACTTCAGGAAAATTCAGTGATCACAATTCAAAACTAAAATTTTTAATTTTCGCAAAGCAAAAACCCCTCAATTGTCGGACCACCTCAGCAGGCATGTGTTTTGATATTTTTCTTTTGTGTTGAATTTCCTCCCACGGAAGACAATTGATCAAAAGGTTGAATTGTCAAATGAATGGGTTTGTCAACATTTGCGTGTCGGCTGATTAAGTTTGGCGAGACAAATTTTAAAAAGCCCCGTCATTTATCAAAACCCAATTCTGTTGATCCGCATACAACCAGTCTTGCCTGATTACATGTAAAAAAAAAATAAAACTTTGGAAAAAATATAGTTTCAAGCCACAGAGAGTACAGTGCTACAACGAATGAAGACGCAGCAGTCGTTTTCGAAGATAGAAGCAGATGGAGAACTCCTCCATAGAAAATTGGAACTCATTATACGGTGTTAAACTTCAATTCTTCTGTGTTATTTTTAAATAGTCTACTAAAACACTGCGTCCGTGAAATAGTTTTTAAACGTTTAAATTAGTTTTTCTAATCAACGCACGAACGCCACATCGGCCTGGACTGACAAATTCGTTGGATGTACATCAACTTTTCGTCTCCTTCCCCTGACAAATTCAAGTTAATTATTGTTATTAATATAGAGGACACTTCGGTAATTTTTTTTGGTCGAATTGAGACAAAGGTCTTGAAAAAAGTTTTACTCTTTTCTTTTCACGGAAGTTATTTTTCTTTTACCGCTCAAGTAACCGTACAGTGACAATTTGAAATGTTACCATTAGAATACGTCGCTACTTAAAAATGTTTCATTTCTTATAAATTAAATATCCCTGGTTAAATTCAGACTATGATGGCTTGGAGAATGTTTTGATATCTTTGCGAGCAAAACTATTACAATTTGCTCTTATGTCAGGTTAGCGAAAATAAAACTTAGAAAATAATATATGTCCTTTCGTCGATACTGATTGATAGTCCATCTCTTTACGGTTTATCCTCTTAGAAAGCGGCAACTATTTCTTTTTGTGTGTGTGTTTTCTAAGGGAAATTAACTTGCTGTGAGAGAATAACAGATAGAAACACATGTTGAATGAATATAAAAGAAACCTGCGGTTTTTTCTCTAAATGGGGCGACCGGACAATAGTTTTAACGTAATTGCAGCCGCGGTTTTTGACTCCACGGAAAGCAATACTTAAGCATATAAAATTTAATGAGACCGAGAGACTTAATCAATTCAAAAGGAAAGCATCTGTTTGCATCTGATATCATATCTCGTCAACACTGTTTGACTAGCAAAAGCTTAGTTTGCTCAGCAGTTCATCCGTACTAAAAGGTCTTTCCCACCGAAGTGAACTGTAGTATACAGGTAAGAAAATGCTTGTTTAAATATTTATCGAAAGTGTTGTCCCTATTTTAATTCTTCCAAAACGAATACTTCTACAGTATTTGCATGCAAATATGCCATTAGTTAAATACTATAGTTAGCTGATTTATCGTGCTTTTTCCGGGTTTCGGGGTAATGTATCGATTTGGTTGATATAAGTTCAGTTTGTATGACTTACTAAGCATTAAATCATCGACGGTTTTTACGCGCAAGTCGCTATACATTTGTTTATCAACTCAATCAAGTGCTGAGATTCAAAAATCTTCTTAAGAACTGAGCTACATAAGATTTTTAGTTGCCACGAAAACTCGTCTCCTCGAGTGAAAGAAAATCGTTTTCTCGGGTGTACAAATCTCAATTTCTTAATTTCTCAAAGCAAACTACATCTTCTTCATAGCATCTTTAAAATCCACACGACTGCTAAATTGTTTACACAATTACAGTATACTGTGGTAAATTAAATTCGTTAATACAACCTCAGTCCTAAGTTTTATTTTCCTTAGTGATTCTGACGCATTATATCAGAATCGGCTCAGTAATCCCTTCGTAATCCATCATTTTATTCTTGAAGTCCATTAAAAAAACAAAATGATAGTTTAGTACTCGCTCCAAGTCCTCAACCAAGTGCTAAACGAAATAAGGCTCTGCATTCGATGGACGATTGGATGGATCAGTGTGGCCGGCGGAAACCGGCAAAAAAAGTAATGGGTTCGAATCAACCGACACGGCAGTTTCAATTAAATCAAACTAGTTTTGGGCAGTTCAAGACCATAATATTTGGAAACTGTTTACTTTTGCCTCCAGTTTTGCTATGGCATATATTATCAAGACAGATAGTGGAGGAAACTATTACAAATGAAAATTAGAACGTGTAACTTAACATAAACTTCACATAGCGGCACGTGTGAGTAGCTGTGCCACTCAAAGTGACACCTCTGTAATTACGTTTCCTTACCGATCAGTAAAAGGCTATAAAACAAGATGCTAAAAACCTACTTTAGTGCTGGACGCTTTTTTTAAATAATAAGCCTTGATTCAGTAGATTACATTTTCAAACTATTTTGATCAAGTTATTTTTTCTGGAAAAAAATCATATTTGTTTTGTTGTGGCGAAGAGTAATTCAATCAATAGATTTATATCTATTGAATATTAGCCGTCTTGTTCCATGCGTATTGAAACTCCTCGCTACCTGGATCCAATTCGCATTATTTTTATTATCAATAACATCCCGTCCACACTACGTCGAGGAGGAATTTCAATTTAATTTTCAGTCCACACTAAGATGCTATTCCTTCGGGTTGAAGAGCGTTTTCGAGAAGTTCCGTTTTCGTGACGGATCAGTGTGGCCGGAAGCTGTGCTTTCAAATTTCTCCGACATAACGTGGACGCTGCCTAAACCTATAATGTCTGTAGATCCACAAGAATTATCATAACACCGCAACCCGCTAGAGCAGACGCCTTTTCCGGCTTTCGTTTCACACAGTCGGTAGAGCGAAAAAGAAACGAAACCGAAAAAGGCGTCTGTTTTCACAGGCTTGTTACGCCTTAATGGACTTGTCAACTTCAGTGCCTTACCGAAAATAAGACTATTTTTTTTATTGTCGGCGTTTCCAATAGGTCGAAATTAAAACAGGTGCAAAAAAAAGAGAATTTTAGCCAATAATCTCATAGCGCACTATTTGCCAAAACCTTTTTTTTAACAACCCAATGTGCTAACATATCGACTGAGTTGAAAGCATTTGTAAATCGTAACCTTTAGCCGACAATCATGAAAGGAGCCGTTCTTGTGTTACATGTTTCAGAATCAGATACTAATTAGAAATTACAACCTTTTCAAGAATCGAAAACCACTTGATTATTAATTTTGGTCACTTTACGACCATTCGCAACTACGTTTATTCTTCTTGTCATGAAATCTTCCCCCGCCAAATACAGTGCGGATTTTCTTATATGCAGGCTCGAATCAATTTCCGCCGCTAAGACTTGGGAAACAAAATGGGTACATTTAAAAGGCTAGATTTATCTCTTAATGTAACATCCTAACATTGAAGGGAATTATATTTGATATCTATATTAGCAAATTTAACCAGTTCATGATGGAAAAGAAGATTTCTGATCAAATCCGCGAGCGTGCGAGTTTTCGGCCGCTAAGATTAACCTCTCATTATTATCGGCCATTTTTTTTCGGAAGAAACCCACATATGTACAAGTGTACCGAGTTTACAAAGCGGTTGCACCAGCAAAGAACTTCCTTACTTATTTTGAGAATGTTTTTTTTTTCCTCAGTAAATTTGGTTTATCTCTCTAATTTTGCGGTCTGGGAATCGTTGTTTCATCGTGATTCTGCGTCGTCTTATTAAAAGTTTTAAGCCCGTGCATGTGGTTTTCGTAGGGGCTAAAAGACATTACGGGAGTCACTGATTCACTGTATTTTGAGTAATTTAAACCTGAAAATAGTAATTTACTAAGATAAGAAAGCGCTTTCAGTAATAATAAAACCGTAAAGGAACAAGGGTGGTTAAGTACAGTATAGAGAAAATTAACGCGGATTACGAACGACGAACTTAGGTTAAACTTAAGATGCGAAAGCAAACTTTTGGAGCTACACGGAACCGTTTTGCTACGAGCTAAAAGGGCCCATGGTCATGAACGAGCCTGATTTAGCCCGAGACTCACCGAAGCGTCCTTTAGAAACTAAGATTAGGTATTGATCTCACTAAAATTGGACCACAAATCCCACGATATCACGTTTTTATGTCAGAATATCAGGAAAGTAGACTCAACTTCGACAAAATGCAAATGTGGGAACGGTAAATGATGGCAACTGGCATGGGTCACAACCAGCAATGACTGTCTGGTCCGGTGACTGATCAAACGTTATTCGTATATTTCTCGTATAGGTAGATAATGCCACTTGTTTGCGGTTGATAAGGACCGCTTGCAGAATGATAACGCCATTTAGAGCACTGGACATAATAACTATCATGTATAATATTGAACATTCGATTTGAATAATAAATTTCCGGAGTGCATATGCCAGCAAAATTGGATAAATTTCTACCCATGCACAATGCCCCGCTTAAATATTGCCACTTCTGACCAAATCGACCTGAAATTGAACCAGCCGCTGAGCTAAAACTGCCGCTTCAGTTGTAACTGAGTAAGTTCTCTAAGTGGAATACAGAAAATTAAAGTTGAACTTTTTTCGTCGATCGGTAAGCCCGTAACGTGAAATATTTAAAATATTCCTGAGGCTGACCTCGATCTGACTAAGTCATTTACGAGATGTGATTTCTTTCCCATTTTCTCTAAATCTAAATTTAGGATATATTGTATGTTATAGCCTTAATAAATATTAAGCATGGGCAAAATTTGACCTTGCGAGGATAACAGTGATTGGAACAGTAACTCTGACGCTCCATTACACAACAGCATACTTTATTTGTATCATTTAAATTCGTAATTTTAAAAAAAGTAGTGTTTATTCGCCAGTTTTTACTAAATTGCCTTAAAACAACGTTAGTGTTGCAGACGGAGCCGAAGTCTATAACATTTCTATCCATATAAATAGAGGCTTTGCATTTTAAATTCCTTGAAAATGCAAAAAGAAAGAAATAGAAATCTTATTTTACGAAATACAAAAGCTAAACCTTGATAAAGCGCTCGAAATTGATATATCGTTACTCGATAGTACTTCTAGAAATATCGTAGAAATAAATATAATTTTTCACTCTTAATTAATTTATGATAAATATATATAGCTCAGATAATAATAATATAATTTCCTGTATATTTGGCCGACAGTGAAAGCCTGCCCCTCAACGTCACATTCCAATTTTTCATGAGAACATCACACTGGGAATATCTGCCATATTTGTTTGAATTTGTTACAAAATGATGAATGAGATTACAGTCGATATACCCCACACTGTCATTTTAAAGTTAGCTGAAAACAGACTGTGTTCGCTGTCGATTCGCTCCGATTTGTTCTGAAATGAAAAATACTCATTCACTACTTTTGCCATGTGAAAGAAAGTAATTTCACTTTAATGGCTAATCGCACGCAGCGAACTAAAAGATCATATCGTTATCAGCAGCTCGTTATGGAAATAATTATTCTTGTCCTAAAAATCCTTTTATTGACGCTTTTCTGGGGCAGTTTGGCCACACCTTTTAAGATCTAATAGACTGTTTTACCTCTGCTACTAAAGGAGTCATGCGGCGCTTTACATTCGATGAACAATTTAGGTTTAAATTTCCGGAAATTTCCAGTGAAGAATGCAACAGCATTATCCGGAATTTTCGAAAAACAGAAAAACCTTGCGAGGTATACCACAATTTTAGGAAATTTCATACTGGGAATTTCTGTTCGATTTGATTTTCCTCCCGAAATTTCCGGGATTTTCAGTTGAATGGTTTGCTTTTCGAAATGGAACCTTTTCCCAGGAAATATTCCCGAACTAGTTGTCCCCGTTTCTAAATTGTAAGAATTTTTGGTTGAATGGAAAGCGCCTATGGTGCGTTGCTACTTTTCATATGCAAATCAGTTTTGCGTCGTCAGTGTCTTGCAAATCAAAGTTATTTCCACATGAAACGTTCTCCAACAGGACTGTTTTTGAAATAGAAACATAAAACGACTCTGAAATAGCTCTGTTTTCCTTAACAAGCCATGAATTCCACAGTAACAAGTCTTCAAAACGAAAGTTCCCCCATGTTGATATATGTAGTAAATAGTTTGTTAATGCACCGCTGATTGAAATGTGAAAGACGAAAACGATTAACGAGAAAAAAAAAAGAAAGTTAAATACAACATTAATTGCGCGCGAGTTTCACTGAAGTTTAATATGTCGTTTTAAAGGAGAAAAAACGATCCGTATTAAATGTAAAACTGACTAAAACCAAAATGGGTACAGCAATTACTAGTAACAAATGACAAGATAAAAAATATTTCAAGTTCTATTTTATTGCAATTCCAAACAAAACTATATAAGCTGGAAATATCTGGTTAAAAATAACAAGTTGAAAGAAATTATTTTGTCGTATATTCGTTCTTCCCCGCTGATTCTATCAAATCTGGAGTGTATAATCACTTCGAAATTAATTGTAACAAGAACTGTGCTCTAGTCGCGAACCACAATTAAATCCTTATAATATCTGATTTGGACGAAATTCGTTGGCTAAATAGCATTTGAATTTTTAATATTATGCGTACGAACTCAATATAATAGTCTCGCCTGTGTTCCTGTTTCACAGATCTCAAAGCCGACTTCAAAGCTCTACACTTACACGAGTCATCCTTTTGGAAAACGTTTAGCGCAATGAAAAGCTTCCTGTGCCTATCTCTTCTGTTTCTGATGTGGCAAGTTAGAGCAGAACAACCTGATTATATTTACAAAGCTGCTGCACAGGTAAAATACGTCATCAGTATTTCTTTTATAAGTGTTTGTTTTTTTTTTTTAAATTTTTGATCAACCTAGTTTTACTCTTTCTGAATTTGGGCAAAAGATCTCGTTTTCCCACATATATACTTACGTCTAAGAGACTATTCAATCGCGAAAGATTGTAAATCGAGACGAAATCTCTAAAACGTGTAAATACAGAAACTGGCATTATCGGTCACGTTAAAGAAAAGTGAAATCCATAATTCCTTACTATTATTTTAAGACAGCAATTTCTTTTCAAATTGCAAGAAGCTGTCCCAAGAAAAAAGAACGTTTCATTTTCCCTTCACACTCATTATGTCGGCCTTGAATTCAAAATTGTGTTTTTTGTTTGTTCTAAAGAAACATCTACAATTTTCTCCAGGGCCATAAAGTATCTAAGTAGAGCACACGGACATTTGTGTTTGGTCCTTTTTTCTACAAATCTCGTCCACAGGAAATATAACCTTTTAATTTGTCGTTCCAGCTAGGAAAGGGTTTTTACTCAGGATAATATTTATCATTTATAGTTTGCTATAATTACTTTGTTGTCGAAAGACAAAATGAAATAATTCCCGCGTATTTTCTTTACAGATTTGCAAGCCATATTTCCTACAGTGCAGACAAAATCCCAACAAAGAAATGAGTGTTTGTTTTCAAGAGACCTACTATTCTTGTATTCCCTCGGTAAGCGGCTAAACTAATTCAGTGAAGTTCTCCTTCGATTCCGAATTTTAAAAAAAGCTTAGTAAGGTCATGTTGATTTATTACGGCCATAAACAAAATTACCTTTAAATCCGGAAGAAAATCTGAAAATAGTAGTTTACAAACAGAGGAAACACCAAAGTTATAATAACAAACTATAAAGACACATTGACGGTCAAGGATGGTGAAGATTAGTGCGGATGGCAAACGACCGAACTTGATGTGCAAACCATGACTAGCTCCTTAAAAGCTGCCGTACTGCATCCAATCCTACTATAGTTTTCAGTGCATATTTGATAAATTTTCACTGTACCATTCCAAGGGGGTCCCTATTGTCATCATCCGTTGCTTATCAACTACTCTAATGAACAAAGCCAACAGGCTAATCCACTTTTTTGTCTCAAGCTGGTTGTGACCTCGGACTGAATATCTTCTTAGGCAGTGTCCAACACTACACTTGAGAAATGTGGAAACGCAGCTTTATTTCTACGACTAGGCCGGCCTACCGTCCGCACAAATCCATTGCGAAAACGGAGCTTTTCGAAAACGCTCTTCAAACCGAAGGAATTTGAAAACGTCGACTTTTTGTTTTCGAGTGGAGGGAAAACGTTTCTAAAACGGAGCTTTTCAAAACCGATTGCGTCAAGATAATCCGCACCGAGTTTTCCTAAAATCCAAAGTAAACGTTGATTGTTGCGTTTTAAAATTCCTCAGGTGTGGTGTGGGCGAAAAACATTTGATGCGTTTTCAGGGTGAAACGTCTGTTTTCAACTTCCACCGGCGAAGGGTAGACCGGGCCTTGAGGTGCATGATCTTCAAGCTGGCTGCTTTACTTTACTTTCAAAATCATTTATTCGTTGAGTCATGGACTTCTGCTGATTGTCGTTTCAGTTCCGTGAGGGATTTCAGGCCATTGAACAGTGTGCCACAGAAGCTGGTGAAGACTTGGAATCGTTGTTGAGTTGTAAAAAAGGCTTTATTGGGGCATGACTGTCACGAGACGACCAGTACATTAATTAAATATATATCGTCCACTTTGACGTAGGAAAAAAACAAAGAGTGTATCTAAATAGTAGGAAGTCTAGACTAGTAGAAGAAATATTTTCTTTATTCGTATTCGTTTGTCTTTTTCGTTATGTATACAGTCGTCATTGAAAAATAAAAGTTCATGAAAACTCACTCCTTACAGCGACTCATTATCTTTATTTAATATTACTTTGACTTTTTCTACATAGTAAAACATGTCTTAATGCGCCGCGCAAGACTGGAGAGAGGTGGTAATGAGGTTGGTGACGTAACTACAGCTCTCCTCAAAGCTGTACAAATGTGAAGTCATGAAATGTTGGCCTCATATGGAATATGCAGACCCCGGGTGAGGGCGTATTCCCTTACATGGTTAAAGGTTAAAGATTATATGTATTTTTGTTGTTGTTGTTGTTGTTGTTGTTGTTGATGGTGGTACCTAGCATCTTTCGTTAGTTTAGTTTAATATTTATTTTTACACGGAAAATTAACCGTTGTCAAGTTTGTAAAGCTAGAACTGTAAAACGTTTATACCTATGTGGTTCAATTAAGTGTTTTGTTATGTGGATATTATTAAATTTTTCATGTCAAAAAAACCGAGGATAAATAAAGGTTATCTACCTATCCACGTCAGTTTCAGGGACAAGTCCATGAGAAATTGGACATCTGAAACAACAGAGGAAGTTAGCTGAAGAGACCTCAATTCCGAGAACAAAACTTCAGGAAAGTCATCCATATTCATATATTATTTCACACACCTTCCTGCGAGATAACGAAGACAATAGAAAATAATTTTCCTTCACTTTTTTTTTAGTTCGGGTGAGACCCAAATATTCAAGTTTGAGGCTAAATTAAAATTTTCTCTCTATGTTGTTATCAACAGGTATTAGATTTCACGCAATAAAATGTTGGTGAATATTCTTTTCCAAAGATGATTGACAAGTTTAACAAGGTCGCACTTGATACAAATATTAATTAAAGACAATTCACACAAAATGAATTTATATAAGGAACATTTTCATTAACAGGACAATTTCCAGTACATTTGCGATGTATAAATAGAGATATAAGTCTTGTCAGTATATATTTTGGGGTAAGATATCGGGGCGAGGCAAAGACGTGCAACCCAGGAGTTTGTTTTACCAAAAGACAACTGAGGTAATTTTGGCCGCAACATAACTCAGGAAAGGGAAGTGCATTTGATGCTTGTTTGTCGCCACTACCTCAATGAAAATTTCTTTTTCTCTGCGATTTGTGAGCGTACTGCTATGAAGTTTCCGAAGATTCTTAATTTAAGGTATGTAGTCCGATTTTTTATTGTCAATAAGAACTGATTCTTCCCGAGTCCGAGTTTCGCAAGAAAGGCCACCTTTCAAAAAATTGGAACTGTACGTTAGACGAAATGAAAGCAATTTCATCGTTTTGTCTTATTTAATTTTACACAAAATTGCTCAGAGCTTAATAAAAGTTCTCTATTCATAGCAACCTGGCTGTTATTTATTCAGCATGTCTCCAAGAAATACAATTTTTTGGTCTTGTTTAGCAGCAAGACAAAAAAATTGCTCTGATGTGGCTACAACATGATGAAAAGACGATTTAAATAGTTCACAAACCTGCCATGATTAATATTTGTAACGACTTGGCGACATAAGAAAACGGCGCGCTTACTGCTTGAAGTTTCTTGTTACTGTGAAGATCGCTCAAAGTTAAGTTTTCCGATTGTTTGCCGAAAACTTCCGAAGGTGCTACGAATGTTGTTCGAACGTTACCGATTAATTTGTTATCGCCTGAAACACAAGATTTTTAGGAGCAGCCTATGATCGCTCTCATACCAGGACCAACCATTATTGAAAACACCTTAACACTGATCTCATTGACTCGACAAATCAAACGGACCTTATTTATTATTTTCAGAACTCTGCTGGCGACATTCTTTGTCATGATCCGCGGTTATGGTGAATCTCCGCCGATTATGAAGCGAACATGTGGTGTTGAGCATGGGTGGGAAAATCGTCCCAAATCTCCAGAATCCCCGTATGTTCCCCAGATCGACGACTACCTTATGAAGAACGCGATTCAGAGCGAAGACAAAGACGCTTACAACGCTTTGTTCAACCGCAACATGCAATGCATAGAACGGTATCTTGTCCCAATTGCCTGGCACGTTATCTATGACCCACAGGGAAGGGGTAACGTCTCGGACGCCATGCTGGAGGAACAAGTCAAAGTGTTGAACAGTAAGTGGTGACCACATAGCCTTCAATTTCCAAAATTTAAGAGCTGTTTTTGTGCTACTCTTAACATCGACTTTTCATTGATCTGTAATAATGTCTTTTCCATACAAGAAACAATGCCACCCGGTTAGGAGTAGGAATTGTTTGGCTTCTTACTGCCTCGCACGACAAGAGAATCGCGGTGAAAAAATTAACTGCCAAAAGATTCTCCAGTGAGATTGCTACTAATCTCTATGATATATACATAATCTTTATGATTGTTCTTTTTCGATATTTCAGAAGCTTTCTCAGATTCGCTATTCCGGTTTGCAACGGTGAGTAAATTATACATTTTGCACAATGTGCCATACAACAGACTCGTAAATAAAAAGTTTAAGAAAATTTAAAAACGAAAAGAGAACAAATGATACTCGAGAGCAATGTTTATACCATAGATTTTTTGCGTGACACACTGACGTAACTTCCGGTGTGCTCGTGCAATGTTTTTATTGAAGCCTCTTCCAGGGTGCAGCGCGAAAAAAATGGCGGAGCGAAATAAAGGAGGGAGAGGCCTGAAGCGAGGAGCGAACGAACGCCGGTGTCGTTCCGGCATTCAAGTATTAATGCGCTATAGCGCATGGTTTCCTCTAGTGAGAAGCAGAAAAGGGCCGCAGACCGAAATATATAAAAAAGCGAATGTACAAATGTCACGAGTTGAGTTGTGGAGTCGTTCTACTGGGCGAAAATATCTTTTGTTCATGCTTAAGTGCCCCTAAAATCAAATTTTCCGTTTCTTATGTTGGAACGCTTTCTGAAAGTAGATGCTGTTTTCACTTACCTCCCAAAATTTGGGTTTGATACAAGCAAGGGAAGTCTTGTTTTTCGAACGGGAAAAGTAGCGATTTTTACCACCGCCATTACTGAACATTCTTTCAATATGCTCCCCAACAAACTAAAGGCCTGGAAGGGGCTAATCAAGATGAAGGAACCTTAACGAACGAGGCATCGGCTGATGATTCTATAGACTGAAACAACGCAAACCCAAACCTCAAAGGCGTAATTGACCCTTTTCATTTTTTCAGCGTTCTGTGGACAGAACAGAGAACGACTTGTGGTTCAACAAGTGCTTGGAACAGCGGGGTTCCATCACGAAAACTCTTGGCATTTCGCCAGCAACGACACTAAATATATACACGTGTCAATTCTCAAGTTCCCCCATCATCGGCTATGCTACTCTGCCTTGGGAAGCCAGCGAGTCCAGTTTAAAGCACGGTGTGGCGATACACCACGGAACACTGCCAGGAGGAGGGATGGTCACACTTAACCTTGGAGATAATGCTGTTCATGAGGTAATATTCTATTGGACATTCAAGGTTTTAAACATTAGATTACAAATGTAATACTATAGGATCATAATCCATGCGTTGTCCTTCGCTAAAAGCATAAAAGCATTCAAACTGATAGAAGAAGACACTAGTCTTCACACTGATGGTCCTCCAATCGAATCCCGTCTAAGACCGTCCCCGTGGGCTGCAGTTGCATTCAATATATTAAGTCAGAAATGGTTTACTTTCAGGTCATGTTCAGAACTTTATTTTATAAATTAAGTACTTAAAATCTGTCACGGCTTCGCCCCTGAAATACTTACTTTTCCATATTCTGATTGGCTGTATCTTTTTGAAGTATGGTATAAATCGTGATATTTCTTAATGGAAATGAAGGCTGAGCCAGTTCTTAAACCAATAGATCAGGATCATAGATATTCATCAGCTGAACAATACAAATGATTAAAAAATATTCTCATGTGAAATGTCATCGACGTAGTCTTCGGCGACGTGGCCGTCATAAGGATTGCTAAAGGTCCTAAATATTTCAACAAAAACGTCAATTTTAGACATTGCTTACCTCAGCATAGCCTTTACTCACAGTCATTATTATCTTTCTTTATAGATTGGTCATTACTTTGGCCTTTTTCACGTCTGTGAGGTATGTAGATAAGGTAGAAGTTTTTATGAAAAACAGTTTCTTGAGCCACAAACTGAAGAAGAAGTATTACTGGCCATTTTTAGTGGATGGGTGTACTATAACTCGCGTGTTCCTGATGTGAACTTCGTGAATGTGATTACTCAGTAGATAGGAACGTGTTTTGAAATTGTTTTAGATTTATTATGTCGTTTTGTTTTGTCTGCCTTTTTATCTGTCTGTCTGTCTGTCTGTTTGTCTGTCTGTCTGTCTGTCTGTCTGCCTGTCTGCCTACCTGCCTACCTGCCTGTCTGTCTGTCTGCCTTTCTGCCTTTCTATGTCTTTCTGTCCGTCTGTTTGCCTGTCCGCCTGTCTGCCTATCTATCTGCCTATCTGCCTATCTGCCTGCCTGTCTGTCTGTTTGCCTGTCTGCCTGTCTGCCTGTCTGCCTACCTGCCTACCTGCCTGTCTGTCTGTCTGCCTTTCTGCCTTTCTATGTCTGCCTACCTGCCTGTCTGTCTTTCTGTCTGTCTGTCTGTCTGTCTGTCTGTCTGTCTTCCAAGGTCATGGAACGTGCGGTCCAAGTTCAACTGTTAGCATTTTTTGAGGTTAACAAAGTTCTATCGGTATATC